>Ga0210377_10000517_pt1 | contig 37143 bp, 38 predicted proteins | sample PLM4_65_b1redo_FD_155480 | JGI IMG/M metagenome (GOLD analysis project Ga0210377, IMG submission 155480) | Groundwater sediment microbial communities from an aquifer in East River, Colorado, USA - PLM4_65_b1 redo | ecosystem: Environmental > Terrestrial > Soil > Riparian zone | place: USA: East... | reverse complement strand
CTATTCCTGTGTACAATCGCATATAGCACCTCCTGGGATGAGATTGGTCTCTTCTCCCAAGAGCATATCAGAGCTTAACCGTTCTGGTATGCTCTGGAGGTGCCCTTTATATGGTTATACAGGTCTTGCTTCTTGACATTTATGATTCTTCACCACTATTCCAATATCACGTGCACTACTGTCGATGGATTATGAAAGAAAAAAGTCGTTACGATACATCAGGGTTGATCGAATCGCAGGTTGAACCAGGCTCCGGCGGGCGCGTTCTGAAGAATCTTCTCGGCATCAAGCGTAAACGGGAGATGGATCAGATCGAGGGGTGGGAGCAGCGTCGCGCTCTGGATGAACTTATCCGAATCTACGACAAGGATCATCGCTTCACGGCTACCGATATCCGACGAATCCATCAGCTCTGGCTTGGAAATATCTATGAGTGGGCAGGAGAATACCGCCAAGTGAACGTGAGCAAAGGCGGTTTTATGTTCGCGGCAGCTGAGCATATACCTCAGTTGCTGGTTGAATTCGAACACGGTCCGTTGAGAGAATATACGCCTTGCAACTTTGTCGAAAGGGAGCGGATCGCGCACTCTTTGGCCGTGGTCCACGTCGAGCTGGTGCTGATCCATCCCTTTCGCGAGGGGAATGGCAGGCTTGCCCGCATCCTTTCCATCCTTATGGGCTTGCAAGCGGGATTGCCGTTGATCAATTTCGGTAACATCAAGGGAAAAAAGAAGAAGGAATATTTCTCGGCGGTACGGGCGGGGATGGACCGGAAGTATGCGCCAATGGAGAAGATATTCAGCGACGTGATCGGTAGGACCCTGAGGATTCGTGGCAGGTAACTGCTGATTTGTCCTTCTTGAGCTTTTTAGCTGATTTGCCCGGGGTGGCCGCTATTGCCCAGCTTGCCTTCGGATCACTGCTGATATGCAGACGCACTCCTTCAATTGCAGAAGACGTGACAACGGAGGCCGTGAGCGAGGCATTCCGTTCGGCCGCATTCTTCAGATAGGGGTTGGTTTTGATCAGAGGATTTTTCGGCATAGGTAATTGACGGACCATGAAAACGTGCCCGTCTAAAAACATTATAGTAGATATCCATATTAAGTCAATTGATTCTTGAAAGGTACAAAGGGATTATTAGATGACATCAGCAACAATTGTACAAAAACTCTGGAAGCACTGGGGTCAGGTCAATACTGATTGACTTTCTCATTTATCGACTGAAAACGAGGCGAGCTTCGATATCTTCTCGCTGAAAAATGAAAGCCTCGAATCCTCCGCCAACCTCCCCGATCCCGACGTAATCGGGAAGACCTTGAAGCAGCCTTGGAACAGTTCCGGGAGATCGCGGGGGATTTGGGCGAGAAGAAGCGAATCGAAAGGGGCCATGACGGGATTTCATGGCACGGTGGCGCTGATGGTCATTACGCATCGCAAATATCTGCTGATCCTCTCCGTTCTCTTTCTTGTCCTCTGGACCGCTTTGGCGATCAAACCGCTCTACCGCGATGACTGGATGGTGGAGAATATCCTGGTTGCCGTATTTGCCGTCCTGGTCTGGGTATTTCACCGCAAGTTCACGTTCTCCCGTTTTTCCTACACCCTGATTTTTCTCTTTCTCTGCCTGCATGAAATCGGGTCCCATTATACGTACGCAGAAGTGCCGTATGACCGATGGTTTCAGGCCGTCTTTGGCCAATCCCTGAACAGCCTGCTTGGATGGGAGCGGAACAATTTCGACCGCGTGGTCCACTTCTGTTACGGCCTGCTGCTTGCCTATCCGGTCCGTGAAATATACCTGCGTGTTGCGAACGTGAAGGGCTTCTGGGGCTACTTCCTGCCGCTTGATCTCACTATGTCCACCTCCATGATGTATGAGCTTTTTGAGTGGGCAGCTGCGTTTCTTTTCGGCGGGGACCTGGGCGCGGCGTACCTCGGCACGCAGGGAGACATCTGGGACGCTCAAATGGATATGGCGCTGGCGAGCATGGGGGCCCTGATCGCCATGATTATCACGGGACTGCTGAACCGTTCGTTGCAGAGGGATTTTGCCCGGGAATGGGCTGACAGCCTCCGGATCAAACATCCAAGCCCCTTGGGGGAGGATGAAATGGCGCGAATGATGAAAAAGAAGACAAAGCGATAGAAGGCGATAAGGTCTTGCCTTTTGACATTGAGCATCTCAGGGGCAGGTCCATAATATTTTATTTTTCCCTCTACTCCTGATCTTCCCTCGACATGGCCCGCCTGTTACGCATTGCCTGATAGACAACCACTACCACCTGCTTATCAAGACTCCAACGGCAGCTGAACAGCGTCTCTTCAACAAGCGGCAGATTATCAGTGCGTTCGCGCTATAATTGATACAAAAGTCAATAAAGGGAGGGCGTCATGTCAAAGCTCAAGATAAGCAGCTTTTCTTTATCGCTTGACGGGTACGGCGCCGGGACGGACCAGGGCCTGCAAAACCCTTTGGGCACGCACGGGCCGGAGCTGTTCGAGTGGTTCTTCCGGACGCAGATGTGGCAGCGCATGCACGGGAAGGAGGGCGGCGAGGCAGGCGTGGACAACCGGATGGCGGAGCAGAGCTTTGTCAATATCGGCGCGTGGATCCTCGGACGGAACATGTTCGGTCCTGTGCGGGGTCCGTGGCCGGACGACAGCTGGAAGGGGTGGTGGGGGGAGGAGCCGCCGTACCACGTGCCGGTCTTCGTGCTGACGCATCATGCGCGCCGGCCGATCGTGATGAAGGGCGGCACTGAATTCCGGTTCGTGACCGAAGGCATCCATGCTGCCCTGGAGCAGGCAAAGGCAGCTGCCGGCGAACAGGATATCCGCCTGGGCGGCGGTGTGGCCACGATCCGGCAGTATTTGAACGCCCGGTTGATCGACGAGCTGCATCTCGTGGTTCGGCCGGTCCTGCTTGGCGCCGGCGAGCATCTGCTGAACGGGATCAATATGCGGGCACTGGGTTATGCATGCGCCGAGACCATACCCGGTGAACGTGCAACGCACGTCATTCTGCGCAAAGTTGCCTAGAAGATGATGTCCTGAACATCATAAGGTGCCCTTTATACCTCAAGATGGCTGACCCCGCAACATCCTATCTTCATAGGACTGCGGGATGTCGTTCATGATGATCCCGCGATGCGGGATACTGGCGGTGCTCCACGAGCACAGGTCGCCGGCGTACAACCAGCACCTTTTGGCAGTTACCATACAGGTGAAATAATATAAGGCAGTGTATGGTAACCGCCGAGAAGTTCCCTATCAGACAGCTCCAGATGACCGGGAAGATAGTAGCGATATTTAGATTGAAGCAGGTGCTTTCTTATGGTATTATGTTAGTATCGAAAAAAGTACCGAAAGGAGTACCTTACAATGAACGCAATTGCTGCACAGGATATAAAAAAACGAGGGATCTCGGCTGTAGATGAAGCGCTGAAAGAAGGGCCGGTCCACATAATCAAGAACAATCAGCCCAAGTATGTCGTGCTTTCCGAAGAGCGGTACCGCGATCTGGTCGATGCTGAAGGGGAAGCATACAGCGCCCGCGTGCGTGCATCGCTGGAAGATGTCAAGGCGGGGAGGGTCAAACGCGGGACTGCAAAGGATCTGATCAAGGAATTAGGGCTGGAAGACTAAGGCATGTATACTCTTGTATGGACGGCCCATTTCACCCGCGCTGCCGGGAAGTTCGTAAAGCGCCATCCGGAGCAGAAGAAGAAAGTCGCCCTCATCCTGCGCGATCTGGAAAAAGACCCCTTTCAGCCCCATCTCGACTATCACCATCTCGGCGGCAAGCAAACCGGGGTCCAGGCAGTCAGCTTTACCGACAGCTATCGGATCACCATGACCGTCATCATCACAAAAAAAGAGATCATCCTGCTCGATATCGGGAGCCACGATGAAGTTTACAAATGAATCCATTTCCATAGAATATTGTCTCTGCTGCAGAACTTCTGCCGACATGAACGTAGCCGTTACGCCAAAGGGAATTGCCGGTAAGAACGGTAAGATGAAAACGATAAGCACCAAGACGTATCATTGCGGATCCTGCGGGTCTTTTGTTCGCAGCATCATAACGCGGTAAAAGTTGAGGTTTTGTATAAGTGCAGGCGATAAGTTCAGGTCTTGCCTTTTGACATTGCCTCTTTTTTAACCCTTTTCTTGGTTTGAGGAAAACGATGAAAGGCGAATGGGCGTTCAGGGTATGATGATCTTTAGAAACCGCGCGGTTGATATCGGCGTAACGTTATTTTGGGTGAGAAATGCTTCGACGCTCTTGTCGAATTTGATATCATCATCCCGGGTGACGATGTATGCTGCATGACCTTTGATTGTTGTTTCGATGACGCCGTTGTCTTCCGGGTCGCGGCAGACCTGAATGTCTCACGCGAGTAACACGTGTTCGCACCGTTCTTCGATGAGGATGAGCAGCTCCAGAATGTCGGCTTCGGTGACTCCGTATTTGTTCTTGATCCTGGGGCGGCTCAAGACATCGGCGATCTCGGAGATAATGGGTTCTGAAATGACGGCGAGAAAATCGCCCTGTCGGAAAGAGTTGAGGATGTCAGCGGGGAAACCCGATGGGTTCAGGATGGCGGAAACCCAGATATTGGTGTCGAGAACGGCCCTAATAGCCACGCTTCTCTTCCCGGACTTCCTGCACGGCGTGAGCGATGTCTGATTCTATTTCTTCAGAAGTGTATTGCGAAGAGCGAGCGTGGATTTTTCGCAGTATGCTGTCAAACCGCTTCTGCCAATCGTCATGGGAGAGGATCTTCAGCTCTACCTGTTCATGCTCTTTGAGGTCTATTTTCTGGAGCGGCTTGAGAACACCGTTTTCGAATATTGCATTGACTACTTTGGACATGCGGGCCTCCTTTTCGACGGTTCCGGGGCTCATGGTCAACCGATGGAAGGCAGCACCCCAAGCACACAAGAGGATTTACCGTTGAATCTATTATAAGTCATCGATCATTAGAGTCAAGCGATTATTCAGAAAGACAGGGGAACTTCATGACTTCGGCAGCAATCGTCCAAAGACCCGCAAGGATCAGTTCCTGCTCTGTTGCCAAACTGCCGCCCAAGAGTGCCGGTAGAAAGCTTCCGCTGTTTTCAGCTTCATAATCCCCGACATTTTCCCTTGCCAAACAATCATTCACCGAATTTTTATTGACAAACCTCTGATACTGTTTTATTATCACTTTTATTCTTTAAAATTAAACGGTTAGATACATAAATGCGTTGAAAATGAAAGGGATAGGGAAGTCCCGGGTTTTTCGCCTGAGCGGCTTTCCATGGCCCTGCTTTTTTCTGATCAAGTCATGACGGCATTCCGGACCCCATTCCGGAGATGTTGTCCAAATTTTACGGAGTCTGTGCTGGTGCAGACTGCGACCTAACAGGTAAAGGCGGATCGAATAAGTGGCTAAGAAAGCAATTAACGTTGGAATCATAGGCTTCGGCACGGTGGGGACGGGCACGGCCCGTATCCTGATCGAGAACGCCGACATAATTCAGCGGCGGCTCGGCGCGCCGGTGGTGCTCAAGAAGATCTCCGATCTGGATGTCACGCGCGACCGCGGCATAGCGCTCGGCAACGTGCAGTTGACGACCAGCGCCCAGGAAATTCTGACGGACCCGGACATTGACGTCGTGATCGAACTCATCGGCGGATATAAGCCGGCCAGGGAGTTCATCCTCGAAGCGTTCCGGAACAAAAAGCATGTGGTGACGGCGAACAAGGCGCTGCTGGCCGTTCACGGCGAAGAGCTCTATGCTGCTGCTGAGAAAGCAGGCGTGACCCTGGGGTACGAGGCCTCCGTTGCCGGCGGTATCCCGATCCTTGCGGCCGTCAGGAGCGGGCTTGCGGCGAACAATATCGAATCCATCTACGGCATCGTGAACGGCACCTGCAATTATATCCTGACGCTCATGACGAACGCAGGCCGGAAGTTCGACGAGGTGCTTAAGGAAGCCCAGGCCATGGGGTACGCCGAGGCGGACCCGACTTTCGATATCGAGGGCATTGACTCGGCGCATAAGCTGGCTGTCCTCACCATGCTGGCCTACGGCACCCCGGTCAAGTTCGACGACATCTACACCGAAGGCATCTCGAAGATCACTCCGCTGGACATTGATTTCGCCAAAGACCTGGGCTACAAGATCAAGCTTCTGGCCATCACGAAGATGGCCAATGGTGAGATCGAGGCTCGGGTCCATCCTACTATGCTTCCCGAGACCTATCCCATCGCGACGGTTGACGGTGTTTTTAACGCTCTGGCCGTGGTGGGTGACGCCGTCGGTTCGACCATGTTCTACGGCAGGGGAGCAGGTGACATGCCCACGGGCAGCGCGGTCGTGAGCGACGTCATCAGCATCGGGCGCGACATTCTGGCCGGCTCAGTGGGCCGTTCGCCGGTAACGGCATTTCGCGACCGGAAGCCGCTTAAGATACGGAAAATGGACGATATCACCTCGTGTTATTATCTCCGGTTCTCGGCGCTCGATAAACCGGGCGTGCTGTCCCGTATCACGGGCGTGCTCGGGAAGAATAACATCAGTATCTCTTCCATGCTCCAGAAGGGCCGCAAGGTGGACGAAGCGGTGCCCATCGTGATGATGACCCACGAGGCGGTGGAGCGCGACGTGCGCAAGGCGCTTGAAGAGATCAATAAACTGGATTGCGTGTCCGGCGCCACCGTGGTGATCAGGGTGGAAGAGGGGGATAAGTAATTGCGGATTTCGGATTGAAATACAGTAGATCAAAACGGTTTTATTTCGCAATTCGCAATCGGTATAAGGGAGGCTCCTATGTCTGACGATATCAAGGTTGATAAGACGATCGATCTGAAGGGCCAGGTCTGTCCCTATACGTTTGTCCGCTCAAAGCTGGCTATTGAGAAGATGAACCTCGGTGAAGTGCTCGAGGTCATCCTCGACCATAAACCCGCGGTGGAGAACGTGCCCAAGAGCATGGAGAACGAGGGACAGAAAGTTCTGAAGATCGATCAGGTTGGTGAGAAAGAGTGGCATCTCTTTGTCCGCAAAGATAAAGAGAAAGTGAGAAAGTAATTGCGGAATGCGGATTGCGGAATGCGGATTTAAAAAGTCAGGCGTTTCGTAATCCGAAATCCGAAATCCGCAATCCGAAATGGAACACCATGGATTTTACTGAAGACCAGATACTGCGCTACAGCAGGCATATCCTGCTCCCCGAAGTCGGGGGAGAGGGCCAGGAGAGGATACTGAACGCAAAGGTCGTGCTCGTGGGCGCCGGCGGGCTCGGTTCTCCGGTGGGGTACTATCTTGCGGCTGCCGGTGTGGGGACGATCGGGGTCATTGACAACGATCGGGTGGAGATATCGAACCTCCAGCGCCAGATCGCGCACAACACCAGCAGGCTCGGCGTATTAAAGGCCGATTCCGCCAAGGAGACCTACGAGACGCTGAACCCTGACGTAAAGGTCGTTACGCATAAAGAGCGTCTCTCGTCCAAGAACATCATGAACATCATCAAGGACTATGACATCGTGGTGGACGGGAGCGATAACTTCCCGACCCGCTATCTGGTGAACGATGCCTGTGTCATGCTCAAGAAGACGCTGGTCAGCGCCGCCGTGTTCCGTTTCGAAGGCCAGGTCATGACCATTGTACCGGGCGAAGGACCCTGTTACCGGTGTCTCTTCGAGATCCCGCCTCCGCCGGGGATGGTCCCCTCCTGCCAGGAAGCGGGGATCCTGGGCGTCGTGACGGGCGTCATCGGCACGATCCAGGCGACCGAGGTGGTCAAGATGATCCTCGGGATCGGCCAGCCGCTTAAGGGATCGCTGTTGCTCTGGAATGCGCTGGATATGAGCTTCCGCAAGGTCAAAGTGCCGCATAACCGCGACTGCCCGGTCTGCGGCGCGCACCCGACCATAACCGAGCTGATCGACTACGAGCAGTTCTGCTCCATGAGCCATTAGCATTGCGGATTTCGGATTGCGGATTGCGGAATGAGTACCGCGAACACCCCGGTAAATATGCTGGTTATCAGTCGCGCAGACATGCAGCGCATTTTCGAACACTGCGAACGCGAGTATCCCAATGAGGCATGCGGGCTCCTCAGCGGCAGCGACAACAAGGTAGATACGGTATATTCGCTTTCGAACGAGAATCCGAGCCCTACCTTTTACCGTATCGACTCGAAGGATCACTTCAGGGTCATACGGGAAATGCGGGAGAAGGGTAAAGAGCTGATCGGCATCTATCATTCGCACACCGGCAGTCCGGCATATCCGTCCCCGACCGACGTTACATTGGCCTACTATCCGGAAGCAGTGTATGTAATCGTTTCTCTTATGGATAGAAAGAACCCGGACGTCAAAGGGTATATCATCTGTGAAGATGCAATAACGGAAGTCCCCATGAACATTCTATAGGAAAGAACGATGATCATGAAAACCTATGTAAAAAGCCTGCGATGCGTGGAATGCGGCAGAGAATACGAGATCGACCCCATCTATGTCTGCGAGTTCTGCTTCGGGCCGCTGGAAGTGACCTACGATTACGAGCGGATCAAAACCGAAATGACGCGTCAGAAGATCGAGTCCCGGCCGCACAATATGTGGCGGTACCGCGAGCTGCTGCCGATCGATGGCGACCCCGTCACGGGTTTCGATACGGGCTACACTCCGTTGATGAATGCGCGGAACCTGGCCCGCGCGTGGGGAGTAAAGGAAATTTACCTGAAAGACGACTCCGTGAACCATCCGACCCTGTCATTCAAGGACCGGGTCGTGGCCGTGGCCGTCACCAAGGCAAAAGAGTTCGGCTTCGATACCGTGGCCTGCGCTTCCACGGGCAACCTGGCGAATTCGGTGGCTGCACAGTCCGCCCGGGCCGGAATGAAGCGCTTTATCTTCACTCCCGCGGACCTCGAACTGTCGAAGACCATCAACTCGCTGGTCTATCATCCGAACCTGGTGACGGTGGAAGGCAACTACGACGAGGTGAACCGGCTCTGCTCCGAGGTGGCGAACAAATACCATTGGGCTTTTGTGAACATCAATATCCGGCCTTTTTACGGCGAGGGCTCCAAGTCGCTGGGGTTCGAGATTGCCGAGCAGCTGGGGTGGAAGACGCCGTACAATATCGTGGTGCCCAATGCCAGCGGCTCGCTCATGACCAAGATCTGGAAGTCCTTCAAGGAGCTTGAGAAGCTCGGCCTTGTTCCAACCGTCAAGACGAAAGTGTTCGCGGCGCAGGCCGCAGGCTGCAATCCCATCACCACGGCAATCAAGGAAGACAGCGATGTTATCAAGCCGGTGAAACCCAGGACCATTGCGAAATCCCTGGCCATCGGGAATCCCGCAGACGGGTATTACGCAGCCAAGGTCACGAAGGACACGGGCGGGTACGGCGAAGATTCCACGGACCAGGAGATCGTGGATGCCATGAAGCTCCTTGCCGAGACCGAAGGGGTCTTTGCCGAGACCGCCGGCGGCGTGACCGTTTCCGCCGCAAAAAAGCTGGTCCAGTCCGGCAGGATATCCAAGGACGAGACGCTCGTGATCTGCATCACCGGCAACGGTCTTAAGACCACTGAAGCGGTCGTTGACCATCTTCAGAGGCCGACGCCCATCAGGCCGAATATCGAAGCATTCGAGGAATTGTTGAAGAAGCTGTAGTAAGGCGATTTCGCCCAGGAGGATTGCTCTATGCCCATCAAGGTACGAATTCCCACGCCGCTGCAAAAACTGACGAACGGTCAGGCCGAAGTAGAGTGCAGCGCGACCAACGTTCTGGAACTGGTTGATGCCCTGGAAAAGGACTACCCGGGCATGAAGGAGCGGCTTTCGGACGGCGGCAAGATCCGCAGGTTCATCAATATCTATGTGAACGAAGAGGACATCCGTTTTGTGAACAAGGAAGAAACCGCTCTCAAGGATGGGGACAATGTATCGATCGTCCCTGCGATCGCGGGCGGGCGTAAGAAACCTGAAGTTGAGAAGAGGGGAAGTTGGGAAGGTTAGTGCTGCTGATCATGGTTGTACTTAACTTCCCCATTTCCCAACTTCACAACTTCGGCTTCACGAGGGGGCGACATGGCGACAAAGAGGGTTAAGCTGACATTTCCACAGGACCTGATCAAGGAACCGGTTGTTTTCAATATGGCGAAGAAGTTCGACATTATGCCTAATATTCGGCGGGCCAAGGTCACCGAGAGTGTGGGAGAGGTCGTCCTCGAACTGGAGGGGGCGGATAAGAATCTTGAATCCGGGATCGCCTACCTGAAAGAGCGGGGAGTGAAAGTGGAAGCCGTGGAAGGCGATGTCGTCAGCTGATCTCAGGGAGCAGCGACGGGCAGCTTGCAGCATTCGGAGGAACGCCGGGACGAACGGCGGCAGGCATAAGCAATAAAGGTACTGGTGAATTGAACCTATGAAATATATTATTCTTCTGGGCGATGGAATGGCCGATCGGCCTCACGCAGACCTTGGCGGAAAGACGTGCCTGCAGGCCGCCAAGACCCCAAACATGGACCTGCTTGCATCACGGGGACGGGTCGGCATGGTGCGGACTGTGCCGGCAGGGTTTCCGCCGGGCAGCGACGTGGCCAACCTTACGGTGATGGGCTATGATCCGCGAAAGTATTACTCAGGCCGGTCGCCGCTCGAGGCGGCCAGCATCGGCGTAAAACTGGGCCCCGATGATGTCGCGTTTCGATGCAACCTGGTCACCCTTCGTCTTACGGGCGGCAAGTCCGCCGCCTCCGGCAAGGGCAGGCGTGCCATTATGGAGGATTTCAGCGCCGGCCATATCACCACGCAGGAGGCGCGCCTCCTCATCGAAGAGATCGACAGCAAACTCGGCAGCGACCATATCCGGTTCTATCCCGGCGTGAGCTACCGCCATCTGATGGTATGGAAGGGCGGCAAGGACAAGATCGAGTGTACGCCGCCCCATGACATCCAGGACAAGGATATCCTTGATTACCTCCCGCGCGGGGAGGGGGACGAGGTCATCAACGCGCTGATGGAAGCGTCAACGGAACTGCTGCTCGCCCATCCGGTGAACAAGGCCCGGCAGGAGAGCGGGAAGCGTATGGCGAACAGCGTCTGGTTCTGGGGGCAGGGCAAACGGCCCAGTATGCCGACCTTCAGGGAAAAGTTCGGGATCGAAGGCTCCATGATATCGGCCGTGGACCTCACCAAAGGCATCGGCATTTACGCCGGGTTCGAAGTGATCACGGTGCCGGGTGCGACCGGCTGGCTCGATACCAACTATGTCGGCAAGGCGGAGCATGCGCTCTTTTCCCTCAAAACGAAGGACATCGTATATGTGCATGTAGAGGCTCCCGACGAGGCCGGCCACACCGGCGACCTGAAGAACAAGATCAAGGCCATCGAGGATTTTGATGAGTTCGTCGTCGGGAACATCATGCACGGCATGAAGCAGTTCGATGAGTACCGCATCCTGGTGCTTCCGGACCATCCGACGCCCATCGAGATCAGAACGCATTCCGATGATCCGGTGCCGTTCGTCATCTACGATAATAAGGTGGAGCGCGAGGGCGACCCCATTTCCTACGATGAGCAGATCGCGAACCGGAAGGACGCCCTGTTCGTGCAGGAAGGCCACACGCTCATGGAGCTTTTTCTGAAGAAATAATCAAATAGCCACGTGGGTATTTGAGCGGCCTTTTGAGGGCTCTGTGCGTTACGGTGGACTTAAGGGAGGATGTAGGTGCTGATAGTTCAGAAATACGGGGGAACATCCGTCGGAAATCCCGAGCGGATAAAGAATGTGGCGCGGCGCGTTTGCCGCACCAAAGAAGAGGGCCACGATGTGGTGGTGGTGCTCTCGGCCATGAGCGGAGAAACGGACAAGCTTATCAATCTCGCCGCGCAGGTGAGCGACAATCCGGACCCGCGCGAAATGGACATGCTGATATCCACGGGTGAACGGGTGACCATCGCACTCTTGGCCATGGCCATTCAGTCGCTGGGCCATAAAGCGCAGTCCTTTACGGGCAGGCAGGCGGGGATCATCTCCGATTGTGTGCATACGAAGGCGCGGATCGAAAAGATCACGGGTGAGCGGTTAAAGCAGGCGCTCAAAGAGGGGAAGATCGCCGTGGTGGCCGGATTTCAGGGGATCACCGAAGGGTCCGACGATGTGACGACCCTGGGTCGCGGCGGCTCCGACCTTTCCGCTGTTGCGGTCGCGGCCGCGCTCAAAGCCGACGTGTGCGACATTTATACGGACGTGGACGGCGTATACACCACGGACCCGAACATGGTGCCGCAGGCCAGAAAACTGGACAAAATATCCTACGACGAGATGCTTGAGCTGGCGAGCCTGGGGGCAAAAGTGCTCCAGACCCGTTCGGTCGAGTTCGCGAAAAAATACAATGTACCGGTGCGGGTGCTCTCGAGCTTCAACGATAATCCGGGGACCCTGGTGACCAAGGAGGATGCAGATATGGAAAAAGTGGTGGTGTCCGGAGTAGCCTACGACAAGAACCAGGTGAAGGTGACGATCCAGGGGGTGCCGGACAAGCCGGGCGTTGCCGCGAAGATCTTCAATACCATCTCCGACAATTCGGTCGTCGTGGATATGATCATTCAGAACATCGGCGAGGGCGGGCTGACGGACATGTCCTTTACGGTGCCCAAGACCGATGCCAAGAAGATCAACGAGGTCATGAAAAAGGTCGTGGCCGAGATCGGTGCAAAGAACGTGAGCATCAAGGAAGACGTTTCCAAGATATCGATCGTCGGCGTGGGCATGCGTTCCCATTCGGGTGTTGCGGCAAAGATGTTCTCCGCCATGGCCAAGGAAGGGATCAACATCATGATGATCAGCACGTCGGAGATCAAGATCTCCTGCGTGATCGACGCCAAGTACACGGAGCTCGCGGTCAGGGTGCTTCACGAAACGTTCGAGATGGACAAGGCGGCGTGATACAATTGCGGAATGCGGATTGCGGAATAAACACCGGAAAGACTTCCGGTTTCCAATCCGCAATCCGAGATCCGCAATAAGGAAATCTGAAAATACGGAATGAAAAGCCAGAAAGTACCTATGAAGACGAAAGTACAATTATATGATACCACGCTCCGTGACGGGGCGCAGGCAGAGGACGTGAACTTCTCGGTCGAAGACATGGTCCGCGTCGCCAGAAAACTCGATCAGTTCGGGGTGCAGTACATCGAGGGCGGCTGGCCCGGCTCCAACCCCCGCGACGTGGAGTTCTTCAGGGAAATGCGGGGAGTCAAGCTGAAGAAGGCCCGGCTTGTCGCGTTCGGCGCCACCCGCCGGGCAAAACTTCGGGCTTCCGAGGATCCCAGCCTGAAGGCGCTCATTGCCTCCGGCGTGTCCGTGGCGACCATCTTCGGAAAATCCTGGGACCTCCATGTGCTGAAGGCGCTCAAGACGACCTTGCAGGAGAACCTCGCCATGATCGGGGATTCCGTTGCTTTTCTCAAAAAGCATATGGACGAAGTCTTCTATGATGCCGAGCATTTCTTTGACGGCTACAAGGCAAATCCGGACTATGCGGTCCGGACGTTATTGGCGGCAGAAGCCGCAGGCGCCGACTGCCTGGTGCTGTGCGATACCAACGGCGGCACCCTGCCGCACGAGGTGGAGCGGATCATCTGCGAGGTCAAGGCGCAGATCAAGGCGCCCTTCGGCATCCACGCACATAATGACGCCGAGGTGGCCGTGGCGAACTCGCTTGTTGCCCTGAGGCTGGGCGGCGTGCAGGTCCATGGAACCATCAACGGGTATGGCGAGCGCTGCGGCAACGCCAATCTCTGCACCATCATCCCGACCCTCAAGCTCAAGATGGGCGTCGATTGTATTTCCGAGGCAGGCCTGCGGGGACTTCGCGAAGTATCGCGGTATGTCGACGAACTGGCGAATTTGCCTCACCGCAAGCGCCAGCCCTATATCGGCGACAGCGCTTTTGCCCATAAGGCCGGCGTCCATGTCGATGCGGTAGCCAAGAACCCGCTGACCTATGAGCATGTGGTCCCGGAGCAGGTGGGGAACAAGCGGCGCATCCTGGTGTCCGATATGGCCGGCAAGAGCAATATCCTTCAGAAAGCCGCCGAGCTCAACATCGCACTTTCCAAGGACAGTCCTGAACTGTCCGAGATCCTCAGGAAGGTGAAGGAACTTGAAAATGAGGGCTATGAGTTTGAGGGAGCCGAAGGTTCTCTGGAACTTCTCATGCTTCGCGCCGGCCGCGGTTATGAGTCGGTTTTCAATATATTCGACCGTATCGACTACCGGGTGTTCACGGAAAAAAGAAAGATCGATCCGCATCCGTTAAGCGAAGCAACGGTGACCGTCGAGGTCGGCGGTGAAACCGAACATACCGCCGGTTGGGGTACGGGTCCGGTCAATGCCCTCGATAAGGCCCTTCGCAAAGTATTGCCCAGGTATTTCCCGGGCAAAGGGCTGGAGGATGTGCGCCTGCTGGATTATAAAGTGCGTGTGCTTACGGCGGCAGCGGGAACGGCGGCCCGCGTGCGGGTGCTGATCGAGTCCGGCGACGGCAGGAACAAATGGGGCACCGTCGGCGTGTCCGAGAATGTGATAGAGGCGAGCTGGCAGGCGCTGGTGGACAGCATTGAGTACAAGCTGCTGCGGGCGAAAAAAAGAGTTGAGGGGCAGCATAGGGCACAGGGCAAAGCGCATAGGGTATGAACAAAAGCTTAAGACGCCATGCACTCTGCGCTATGCGGTATTAGGGTGATACTATGATCGAAGAAGAAGGCATCGTGGCAGAGGTCCAGGGGAACGTCGCCAAGGTGGCGATACTGAAAAAAAGCGCCTGCGAGCAATGTGCCGCCTCAGGCACGTGTCATCCCGGCGACCAGGAGCTCATGGAGGCCGATAATCCGCTCGGGGCGGTCAAAGGGCAGAAGGTCAAGGTCGTGGTCGCGCCGCAGCTCTATCTGAAAGCGTCCATCATTCTTTACGGGATACCGATGGCTGCGATGGTCGCCGGTGCTATCCTGGGGAAAAATGCGGCACTGGCCTATGCAGGTGAAGCGAATTCCGATCTCTGGGCGTTCATCGCCGGCATGACCTGCTTGGTGATATCTTTTTATTTCATAAGACTGTATAATAATAAAGTTGAAAAAACCCGTGAGTATAAACCGGTCATTGTAGAGATCCTCTCCCGGCCTGAAGACGGCAAGGCGGTCCCCACACTATGAGAATGATAACAAAACCCGATGAAGCAAAACGGCTCGCGCGGACGATCGTCTCCGATATCGTTCTCTACAACCCGCAGAAGGTCAAGGAAGGCATAGAAAAGGACAGCCTCTTCGAGGTGCTGACCGATGAACTTGCCGAAGGGAAGAAATATTACGAAAGCATGGTGGAGGAGGAAATCCGGCAATCCACCAACTTTTTCAATGAAGCGCTGGTCGACGTGCTGCTGAAGCAGAATGCGAAAATAAAATCAGAGATCTGGTAGCTCATAAGATAGATAAACGAAATCGCTCATCAAGGGGTGTCTTATGAAAAACGCAGAGAGTAAAGAAACCCGCAACATCGCCATTCTTTCCCACGGGTCGGCGGGCAAGTCCTCGCTTGCCGATGCCATGCTGTTCGCCGGCGGCGCGGTAGCTGTCCGGGGAAGCGTGGACACGGACACCTCGGTGTTCATGCACGAGCCCGAGGAAATCGCGCGCAAGATCACGATCACGTCCTCCTTCGGGTTTGTTGACTGGAAGGGCGTGCGGATCAACATCATCGACACTCCCGGCTACATCAATTTTCTTGAAGAGATCAAGGGTACGCTCCGGGCTGCTGACGGCGCCATTGTGATCGTTTCCGCGCTTTCGGGCGTCAAGGCCGAGACGGAGAAAATCTACAAGTTCGCCTGCGACTACGAGATCCCGCGCATCGCTTTTGTGAGCAAACTGGACAAGGAACGGGCCGATTTTTTTCGCGCCATCGGCGACATGGAAAAGTACTTCTGTAAGAACGCCCTGGTGCTTCAGCTCCCGATCGGTCTCGAGGACAGCTTCCGGGGCGTCATCGATCTTATCAAAATGAAGGCGCTCTTCTTCACCACGGATGAAAACGGAAAGACGGAAGAAAAAGATATCCCCGGGACCATGCAGCAGGACGCGTCCCTGTACCGGAAAAAGCTTGTTGAGCAGATCGCGGAAAGCGATGACAGCCTGCTCGAAAAGTACCTCGATAAAGGCGATCTTTCCCAGGAAGACCTTATTGCCGGACTTAAGCACGGGACACTCGGCGGCGGCCTGCTGCCGGTCCTGTGCGGCTCCCCGGTGAAGAATATGGGCATTCAGCAGCTTATGGATGCGGTGATCACCTGTCTTCCCTCTCCGGTCGAACGGGCCGGGATGGTAGCGATCAAAGGAACGGACCCGAAGACCGGCAGCGAGATAACGCGCAAACCGCTTCCTGAGGAACCCCTTGCCGCGCTCGTAGTCAAGACCATCATCGACCCCTTCGCAGGAAAGCTCTCGGTGGTCCGTGTTTTCTCCGGCACGCTCAAGTCCGACCATGCGGTCTACAATTCCACCCGGCAGGTGAAAGAGAAAATCGGCACGCTGTTCCTGATCCAGGGGAAGAAGCAGGTCGCGGTGCAGTCGCTCGCAGCAGGACAGATCGGCGCGATCGTCAAAATGAAGGAAACGGTCACCGGCGATACGCTCTGTGCCGAGGCGCTGCCCATTCTCCTGGAGTTCGCGAAATTCATCGACCCGGTCATGTCCTTCGCCATCGAACCCCGGTCCCGGGGCGACGAGGACAAGGTAAGCATCGGCATTCATAAGCTCCTTGACGAAGATACGACGCTCCGTTTTACCGTTGACGACCAGACCAAGGAAATGATCCTCTCCGGCATGGGGCAGGTGCATCTCGAAGTAACGCTCGAAAAGCTCAAACGAAAATTCGGCGTGGATGTAAAAATGAAGACGCCCAAGGTCCCCTACAAGGAAACGATAAGGGCCCGGGCAAGCGCTCAGGGCAAGTACAAGAAACAGAGTGGCGGCCATGGTCAGTATGGCGACGCCTGGATAGAGATCGAGCCCCTGCCGCGTGGCGGGGGATTTGAGTTCGTTGACAAGATCGTGGGCGGAGTGATCCCCCGGCAGTACATTCCGGCCGTTGAAAAAGGCGTTCTTGAAGCCATGCATGAGGGCGCGCTGGCGGGGTATCCCATGGTCGACGTAAGGGTCACGGTCTTTGACGGTTCCTATCACACGGTAGATTCGTCGGAAATGGCGTTCAAGGTAGCCGCATCCATGGGCTTTAAAAAGGCCGTGGAAGCAGCCAGGCCGGTGCTGCTCGAACCGACCATGAGCGTCGAGGTCGTGGCCCCTGATGATACCTTAGGCGCGGTCATCGGCGAACTCAACTCCCGCCGGGGCAAAGTGCTGGGTGTGGTGCCGCAGGCGAACGGGCAGGCCATCAAGGCGCTGGTGCCCATGTCGGAGATGCTTTCCTACGCACCTTCGCTCAATTCGCTCACGAGCGGCAGGGGCATGTATACCATGGAATTCTACGGTTTCGAAGACGTGCCGAGCCACCTGGCGCAAAAGATCATTGCAGAGCGAAGCGCCCACCTCCACGGCGGCAATCACCCTCAGAAAGAGAAGTAAATGTACAGAAAAGATACCCTCGCAAACGGGATCCGCGTGGTGTCGGAAACGCTGCCCAAGTCACGCTCGGTCTCCATCGGCGTATGGGTGAAGGTCGGATCACGCCACGAACCGCCGGAGCTGGGCGGCGTCTCGCACTTTATCGAGCACATGTTCTTTAAGGGGACAGCGCGGCGGAGCGCCAAGGACATCGCCATCGAAATGGACTCCCTGGGCGGCGAGATGAACGCATTCACCTCCCAGGAAACGACCACGTTCTATGCCAAGGTGGTGGACGAGCATCTGCCGGTCGTCATCGACATCCTGGCCGATATTCTTCTGGGATCGCGCTTCGACCCCGCCGACATGGAGAAGGAGCGCAAGGTCATCCTGGAAGAGATCAAAAGCGTCGAAGATACGCCCGATGACTACATCCACGAACTGTTCACCAACACGGTCTGGCCGGACAACTCCCTGGGGCGGCCCATTCTGGGGATCCCCGAGACCATCAAGGCGCTTTCTCACCAGAGCATCATCTCTTACATCGATAGTTATTATCTCCCGAAAGAGATCGTGATTTCCGTTGCGGGGAACTTCGAGCACAACAGGCTGATCGAACTGCTGAATACCAGCTTCGGCAAGCTGTCGCGGACCGGCGTCCCGAAGAAAGACCTGACTCCCGGTTTCACCCGCGCAACGGTGGTAAAGAAAAAGCAGCTGGAGCAGGTGCAGATCTGTCTCGGGTGCAAGGGTCTCAAGTATGCCCATGATGACCGCTTCGTGCTCATGGCCCTTAATACGGTGCTCGGGAACAGCATGAGCTCGCGTCTTTTTCAGGAGATCCGCGAACAGAATGCATTGGCCTATTCCATTTATTCCTATATCACTTCGTACCGCGACACGGGCCTGCTCACGATCTATGCCGGGACGGACCCGTCCAATGCCCTTGAAGTGGTCCGGCTCGTGACCCGTGAGCTCAAAAAGATCAAGGACGAGGGGATCACCCAGGCGGAAGGGCTGCGGGTGAAGAACCAGATCAAGGGCAGCCTGGTCCTCTCCCTGGAGAGCAGCAACAGCCATATGAGCAGGCTGGCACGGCAGGAAATATACTTCGGCAAGTATCATTCCATGGACGATATTATCAAGAGCGTGGAGGCGGTGTCGCTTGACCAGGTGCAGCAACTGGCGCAGCAGCTTTTTGTGCCCGAGAACCTTTCGCTGACCATCCTCGGCCCGCTCAGCAAGGACGAGGTGCCGGATGCGGTGCTGGAAATCTAAAAACAGGAGACAGTAGCCAGGAGCCAGTAGTCAGGAGAACATCTGCTGCTATTCTGACTCCTGACTCCTGTATCACATTATGCCAGATCATCTCATTGTACAAATAACCCAGCTCAAGAACGCAGAGGGCCTTCCCGTCCCTCACTATCAGACCGAACATTCCGCGGGCGTGGACCTCTCTGCTGCGCTTGATGAGGACATGGTTATCGGACCGGGGCGATGGAAGCTCGTTCCCACGGGAATCGCCGTGGCCATTCCGGAAGGTTTTGAAGGGCAAGTGAGGCCGCGCAGCGGCCTGGCGCTCAAACACGGCATCGGGATGCTGAACAGCCCCGGCACGATCGACGCGGACTACCGGGGCGAGATCGGCGTGATACTGTTCAATTTCAGCGATACGCCCTTTGCCGTGCACCGCGGTGACCGTATCGCGCAAATGGTCATTGCCAAACTGGAAAGAGCACGGTTCGAACAGGTGGAAACCCTTTCAAGTACCGCACGGGGCGCAGGTGGTTTCGGTCATACGGGGGTCTCGTAAATTGCGGATTTCGGATTGCGGAATGGAAGACGGGAGACAAGACCCATGCGCATCATCAAAGTAGTAGCTCTCATTAGCTTATTGTCTGTTTCTGTTGCAGCGATGTCCTTTGCCCAGGACCTCAAGGTCACCGAGAAGGTGCTGCCCAACGGCCTGAAGGTGCTGCTGAAGGAAGAGCATAAGGCCCCGGTGGTCACCTTTCAGATCTGGTACAAGGTGGGTTCCCGCAATGAAAAACTGGGAAGGACCGGCGTATCGCACGTGCTGGAGCATATGATGTTCAAGGGCACGAAGAAGTACGGTCCCAAGCAGTTCTCCCAGACCGTGCAGCGGAACGGCGGCAATGACAACGCCTTTACGGGCAGGGACTATACGGCCTATTTTGAGAATTTTGCTTCAGACCGCATCGCCATCTCACTCGACCTCGAGTCCGACCGTATGCAGAACCTGCTGCTCGATCCCAAGGACTTTCAGTCCGAACGGGATGTGGTGAAGGAAGAACGGCGCATGCGCACGGACGACGATCCGACGAGCACGATGGTGGAGCAGATGACGGCCGCCGCGTTCATCGCTCACCCCTATCAGTGGCCGGTGATCGGCTGGATGGCCGATCTCGGCAGCCTCACCCGCGATGACCTTGCCGAGCATTACCGCCGCTACTACGCGCCCAATAACGCCACGATCGTCGTTGCCGGGGACTTTGACACCAAGACCCTGCTGCCGCAGATCGAAAAATATTTTGGCCGGATCCCCCGGGGACCGGCGGTGCCCGCGGTCGGGGCCGTTGAACCCCGGCAGCTCGGCGAGCGCCGCATCATCGTGAAGCAGCAGGCGGAACTGCCTGCCGTGTTCGCGGGATATCATACGCCGGACATCAAGCATGCCGATTCTTTTGCCCTTGAAGTGCTGCAGGGCATCCTGTCCTCAGGAAAAAGCTCGCGGCTGTACAAGGCGCTGGTGTACGAAAAACAGCTGGCGCTGTATGCGGGCGGCGATTACGACAATATCGCCAATGATCCCAGCCTGTTCTATGTATATGCCGGCGTGATGCCCGGTAAGACAACGGATGAGGTGGAGCAGGCGCTCTATGCAGAGATCGAGAAGCTGAAGACGATGCCGGTTGCGGATGAAGAGCTCCAGAAGGCCAAGAACCAGATAGCATCGAGCTTCATCATGGGGCAGGATTCCATCTTCTACCAGGCCATGCTCCTTGGCCAGTTCGAGACCGTGGCGAACTGGAGACTGCTTGAGACGTATGTCGATACGGTGCGAGCGGTGACCAAGGAAGATGTGATGCGGGTGGCGACGCAGTATTTCACCGAAGACAACAGGACGGTCGGCATTCTTGTCCCGACCAAAAAATAAAAATGCGAAACGCGGAGTTGAGAATGCGGAATACCAGCCTCCTGAAAAAGGTTCTTTGTTTGCTCATATTCTTGGTATTGGGGACGCAGGCTGTTGCAGCTGTCGCGGCTGTCGCTGCAGAACCGCTCGGCAAGCGTATTGTGCTGGAGAACGGGATGGTCCTCCTGCTCTCTGAAAAACATGATATTCCCATGGTCACGGTCAGTATGGCGATCAAGGCCGGCAATACCGCAGCATCCGCCGGCCAGCCCGGCATCGCCTCGCTGACAGCGTCGCTGCTTACCCAGGGGACAGCACGGCGCACGGCAGGCCAGATCAGCAGCGAGATCGATTTTATCGGTGGTTCCCTCTCTGTCTCAGGCGGTGACGATTTTGCTTCGGCCGGGCTGCGGGTGCTCAAGAAGGACCTCACGATCGGTTTTGACCTCCTTGCCGATGTGCTCATGAACCCGGTCTTTGACCAGAAGGAGATCGACCGGAAGGTCAAGGAGATCCTGGCGTCCATCCAGCAGCAAAAGGACGAGCCCGGTGTTGTGGCCGGCGAGGCATTTACGAAAGAAGTCTTCGGCCGGAACAGCTACGGACAGACGAACGAGGACGTCGCAGCGTATCTGCCGAAGCTTACCCGACAGGAGGTCGTCGATTTCTACCATGCCCGATACGGCCCGAAGGGAGCGGTCATTGCTATTGTCGGCGACGTGATCGAAGCGGAAATTGTGCCGTTGCTGAACAAATATTTTAAAGGCTGGAAACAAGGTGAGCTGCAGCAGCCGGCATCTATCGAACCTCCCAGGATCGAAAAAAACATCGTGCGTAAGATACACAAGGATATCACGCAGGCGAACATCGCCATGGGTCATCTTGGCATCAGCCGCAGCAACCCCGACTACTATGCGGTTATGATCATGAACTACATCCTCGGCGGAGGCGGTTTCTCTTCCCGGTTGATGGACTCGATCCGTGACAATAAAGGGCTGGCCTATGACGTGCATAGCGCTGTTGTTGCGCTCATGGAACCGGGACATTTCGAGATCACCATTCAGACCAAGAACGAATCCGCCAATGAAGTGATCGCCGAGTCGCTCAAGGAAGTGGGCAGGATCAGATCAGAACTGGTTGCGGAGAAGGAGCTCACTGATGCGAAAGCGTACCTTACGGGCAGTTTCCCGCTCCGGATGGACACTTCTGCAAAGATCGCCGGCATACTGGTCTCCATCGAACTCTACGACCTGGGGCTCGACTATCCCCAGAAATATGCCGGGATCATCAACAGCGTGACCCGCGAGGACATTCTCCGCGTGGCCAAAAAGTATCTCCATCCCGACCGGATGGTGATCGTCGTTGTCGCAAACCAGGAAAAAGCAAAGCTGAAATATTGAGAGCAGAAGTCAGAAGACAGAGGTCAGAAGTAAGAGGAGACGTCTTATTTTCTGATTTTTACTTCTTACTTCTAACTTCTAACTTCTCACTTCGAACTTCTGACCCTATGCCCTCCCTTATCAAAATACTCCCCGACCTCCTGGTTAACAAGATCGCAGCCGGCGAGGTCGTCGAGCGCCCGGCGTCGGTCGTCAAAGAACTGATCGAGAACTCTCTCGATGCCGGAGCGTCCGATATTGCTGTGGACATCGAACAGGCCGGCAAACGGCTGATCTGCATTACGGACAACGGCAGCGGCATGTCGAAGGACGATGCCCAGGCCGCTTTTCTGCGTCATGCAACGAGCAAGATATCCACCGAGGCGGACCTTGAGGCCATTATGACCATGGGCTTCCGCGGCGAGGCCCTGGCAAGCATCGCTTCGGTGTCGCAGGTCCGTTTGCAGAGCTGTCTGCACGGCGCACCGTCCGGCGTTGTAGTTGATATCGAGGGCGGGGCCATTAAGAATGTGTCAGATGCTGCTGTGCCACGCGGAACCTCCCTTGAGATCGCCCACCTCTTTTACAATACGCCTGCCAGGCTCAAGTTCCTGAAAAGCCCGGCTACGGAGTTCTCCCATATTATTTCCACGGTGTCGCACCTTTCTTTGGCCCATCCCGAGATCAGGTTCCGGCTGACGCATAATAAAAAATCGGTTCTCGACCTGCCTGCAGCCTCGAACCTGAAAGAACGGGTGTTCCAGATCTATGGCGAGGAGATCGCTGAAAACCTGATCCCTTTCTCCGGGGGAAGGGACAGCGTTGTCATTGCCGGCCTGCTGAGCCGCCCTGCATACACCCGTGCCGACCGCACCTACCAGGACTTTTTTGTGAACGGACGGTATATCCGGAATACATCGCTGACCCATGCGCTCTATAGTGCCTATAGCGATATGCTCATGCGGGACCGGCACCCGCTGGGGTTCGTTTTTCTGCAGATCGACCCCTCGCTCGTTGACGTGAATGTGCATCCCGCCAAGTCCGAGGTAAGGTTCCGGAACCAGTCGCAGATCCATGATCTGCTGCGCGACGTTATCAGGGATGGATTGAGAGGGGCGCATTCTCCAGCTTCTTTGGCTTCGGCACATGCTGACAGGGTTAAAGAAGCAATTGCGGATTTCGGATTGCGGATTTCGGATTGGAAGTCAGAACCGGGAAAGAGTACATCATCATCTCTATTTTCGCATACAAACACTTCACCTGGGAATGAAGAGATTGAATCCGCAATCCGCAATCCGCAATCCGAAATGCTCTTTCCTCTCTCCCAGGTCCATGACTCTTTTATCATTGCCCAGTCCCGGGAAGGGATGGCGATCATCGACCAGCATGCCGCCCATGAACGGGTCTTGTTCGAAAAGCTGCAAGACCAGTTTGGCGCCGGCGAGGTGACCGGGCAGCATCTGCTTATCCCGGTGCAGGTGGACCTGGGGACAGCCGAGCAGGCAGCAATCGCTGAACATCTGCCCGAACTGGATCGTCTCGGTTTCTCTGTTGAGGATTACGGCAACGGCACCTTTATGATCAAGACCGTGCCGTCGCTCCTTGCAGGCGTCGATCCGAAACTGCTTTTCCTGGGCATTCTGGATGAGCTCAGGGCGCAGGGCTACAGCAGGCAGATGGACAGGCTCCGGGACGACCTGTTGAGCGTCATGGCCTGCCATCCGGCCATCAAGGTGAACCGCCATCTGGACCGTCGTGAAATGGAAGCTCTCATAGCCGACCTGTTCCAATGCCGCATGCCCCATACCTGTCCCCATGGCAGGCCGACGATCGTGCGTTTTTCGATGGATGAGATCAAAAAAATGTTCAAGCGCCTTTGACGCAGCAGGCGCGCTACCTCCGGTGTACCGTACAGAAAGGACCTCGTCATTATGGAATGGCTTACCAACCCTGAAGCCTGGATCGCGCTCTTGACGCTGACGGCGCTCGAGATCGTGCTGGGCATCGACAACATCATCTTCATCTCCATCCTGGTCAGCAGGCTGCCCCGCGAGAAGCGTGACAAGGCGCGCATTCTGGGACTGGGTCTGGCCATGGTGACCAGGATCATGCTGCTGCTCTCCATCACCTGGGTCATGCGGCTGACCACGCCGTTCTTCAGTCTTCTCGGCCGGGAAATTTCAGGCAGGGACCTGATCCTGATCATCGGCGGGCTTTTTCTTCTCTGGAAGAGCACCATGGAGATCCATGAAAGCCTGGAGGGAGAGGAGGAGGCCAGGACAGCAAAAGCTGCCGCAGGTTTCATGGCGATCCTGGCCCAGATCGCGGTCCTGGACATCGTATTTTCCCTCGACTCGGTGATCACTGCCGTGGGTCTTGCGAAGGATGTCATGGTGATGGTCCTCGCTATCATGATCGCCGTGGTCGTTATGATGTTCTCGTCGCGCAGCATCGGCGAGTTCGTCGACCGGCACCCGACCATCAAGGTCCTGGCGCTGAGCTTCCTCGTGATGATCGGCGCTACCCTGATCATTGAAGGTTTCGGGCTGCATATCCCCAAGGGGTATATTTACTTTGCCATGGCGTTCTCGGTCTCGGTGGAGATGCTGAACATCAGAATGCGGAAGAAAACTGCGCATCCGGTAAAACTCCATAAGCCGATCGGCGATGGTGAAGAAAATGCCTGAGCAGGGAATGGAAAGATGGGCACGATGAGACGACGCACCTGTTGGTTCATCACTCTTTTCGCCCTCACGCTGATGTGTAATGCTGCCGGCTGCGCTACCGGCATATCCCGGGAGGCGTTGCTTGAGAAGATGAGGGCTGAGCCCGCTCTGTTCATTGTTGATGTCCGTTCGCAAGGCGAGTTTGACAAGGATCATATCCCCGGCGCGCTCCATATCCCTTTCTATTCCATCGGCTCCGGCCTCAGCAATATGGGGATCTCAAAAAAGGACCTGCTCATCCTCTACTGCGAACACGGACCGCGTTCAGGCATTGCCAGCCTGACGCTTTTCCTTTCCGGCTATGAGCAGGTGTATTCCCTCGATGGCCACATGAAAGGCTGGAGGAAGAGCGCATTTCCCATCGAGCTCATCTCTCATGGATCATCAACTGTCCACGACTAAACCCATTCTCATCATTGCCGGTCCCACGGCCGTAGGCAAGACGGACGCATCGATCCTGCTTGCCCAAGAGCTCGGCGCGGAGATCGTGAGCGCCGATTCCATGCAGATCTATCGGGGCATGGACATCGGCACGGCCAAACCGACGACAGAACAGCGTCGTCTTGTCTACCACCATATGATCGATATTGCTGAACCGGACCAGCCCTACAGTGTGGGCGACTATCTCCGCGATGCGCGGATGGCCCTGGACGGCATTCTTGCCTCCGAAGGCACGCCCATCGTGGTCGGCGGGTCGGGCTTGTATATTCGTGCGCTGATGCGGGGGCTTTTTCACGGACCGCCGGCGGACCTGGCGTTGCGTGAGCAGCTGCTCAGTCGGGAAGCGGAAGGGGAGAGCGGCATGCTCTATTCCGACCTGGTGAAGGTGGACCCCGAGTCGGCCCTTAAAATCCACCCCAACGATCTGCGGCGCACGATCAGGGCGCTGGAGGTCTATTACCTCCGGGACCGGAAACTTTCCGATTTTCAGAGCGAACACGCGTTTCAGGACAAGCCGTACCGGTTTCGGCTGCTCTTCCTGGTCAGGAGCAAGGTCGAACTGTACGGCAGGATAGAGCAGCGGGTCGACCAGATGCTTGCCGAAGGGCTTGAGGAGGAGGTCAAGACCCTGATGGGTCGGTATCGTCCTGACCTTATCGCCATGCAGGGACTGGGGTACAAGCAATTGATGACGCATTTTCTCGGGAACATGCCGCTCGAAGAAACGATCACGCTCCTGAAGCGCGATACGAGGCGGTATGCCAAACGACAATTCACCTGGTTCCGCCGGGAACCCGAGTCCTGCTGGGTGGACATTACCGGCATCAAGGAACCGCAGGAAATTGCCGGTAGAATAAAGAAAAACATTGAAATTTCAAATGACCTGGTATAAGATGACAAAAATTTATGTGCAGTGTATCAGTGCGCTGAACAGCTCCTTTTGTTCTCACGTTTCACGGAGGGATGGATGGGAAAGTCACAGGTAAATCTTCAGGACATCTTCTTGAACCAGATGCGCAAGGAAAAGATCCCGGTGACCATGTATCTGGTGAACGGCGCCCGACTCACGGGCACGATCAAGGGATTCGACAACTTTGTGATCCTCATGAAGCAGGAAAATCAGCAACTGGTATACAAGCATGCCATATCCACGATCATTCCCGAGAAGCCGGTGGAACTGCTCGAAAATATGGAGCCGAAAAAAACAGAGCAAGGTGCGGTTCAGGGATAATCCGATGATTTCGGATCGTGGAATGAAAGTCTACACGAGGGAATAATCGAGCATGACAACGAGTCGTTCAAATACGGAAAAGATCAGCATCGGCGTGATCGGCGGCAGCGGTCTCTATGAGATGGAAGGTCTGACGCGGGTAACGTCCGTGAAGGTGGCAACGCCCTTTGGCAAGACTTCCGATGACTTCATCGTCGGCACGCTGCATGGCAAGCGGGTGGCATTCCTGCCGCGCCATGGCCGCGGACACCGGCTGCTCCCGACGGACATAAACTACCGGGCGAACATTTACGGCATGAGGAAGCTCGGCGTTCAGCGGATCATCTCCGTGAGCGCCGTGGGAAGCATGAAGGAAAAGATCAAGCCGGGCGACATCGTTATCCCCGGACAGTTCTACGATCTGACCAAGCACCGGCGAAGCACCTTTTTCGGAGACGGGGTCGTGGCGCATGTGGGTATGGCCGAGCCGGTCTGTGCCGACCTGGGCAAGGTCCTTATCGCATCGGGAAAGAAGGTCGGGGCCAGGGTCCACCGGAGCGGGACCTATATCTGCATGGAGGGGCCGCAGTTCTCTACCCGCGCCGAGTCGCTCACCTATCGGAAATGGGATGTGGATGTGATCGGCATGACCAATGCCACCGAGGCAAAGCTGGCGCGCGAGGCGGAGATCTGTTACAGCACCATTGCGCTGGCCACGGATTATGATTGCTGGCACCACAGCGAAGAAGCAGTGACCGTGGAGGCTGTTCTTGCCGTGATGAAGCATAACATCGAAACGTCCAAGGCCATGATCCGGGAGGCCGTGAAGATGCTGCCCACGGAGCGGACCTGTTGTTGCGGAGAAGCGCTCAGAAATGCCATCATGACACCGGAAAAACTGATCCCGGCGAAGACAAAAAAAGATCTTGCGCCCATCATCGGGAAGTATATGAAGAACTAGCTGCACCAATCCCTTACTTTGTTGGAGGTTATTTCGTGAGTCTGCTTGTTGTCGGCACGGTCGCACTGGATTCGGTAAAAACCCCTTTCGGAAACGTTGAGAATGCTCTCGGCGGTTCTGCCACGTATTTTTCCACTTCTGCCAGCTACTTTACCGACGTCCGGCTTGTTGCCGTCATCGGAGAGGACTTTCCCAAGGAACACATCCAGTTCCTGAAAAGCAAGCGCATCGACACCCGCGGCCTCGAGGTCCAGAAGGGCGAGACCTTTCGCTGGAAGGGCGAGTACGGGTACGATCTGAACGAAGCTCATACCCTGGCCACGCACTTGAACGTGCTGGCGACCTTCAAACCGAACATTTCCGAAGAGTACAAGAATTCCGACGTCGTTTTCCTGGCGAACGTGGACCCCGAGATCCAGTTCGATGTTCTGAAGCAGGTAACGAAACCGAAGCTGGTTGCGTGCGACACTATGAACTACTGGATCTCAAGCAAGCTTGATGCCCTGAAACGGACGCTCAAAGAAGTCGATCTGCTCACCATCAACGAGGCAGAGCTGAGGCAGCTGGCGGGTGAAGCAAGTCTGGTTAAGGCCGCCAAGAGCGTGCAGGCCATGGGACCGAAGACGATCGTCGTCAAGCAAGGGAGCTACGGCGCCATCATGTTCAGCGGCAAGAGCGTTTTCAGCGCTCCGGCCTATCCCCTCGAGACCGTATTCGACCCCACCGGGGCGGGCGATACCTTCGCGGGCGGTTTCATGGGATATCTGGCGAACACCATGAATTTTTCCGAGGACAGTCTGCGCAAGGCCGTTATCTTCGGCAGCGTCATGGCTTCCTTGAACGTTGAGGCGTTCAGTCTTGACCGTCTTCGCAGCCTGGATTATAAAGAGATCGAAGGACGATACCGGGAATTCAAGGCGCTGACGCATTTTGAGAATATTTGATCTGAACATTCAGCCATTCTGAACAGTGCATTCTCGATAACCATGTTCACTACTGACCCAACCATCGTTGATCTGAAAGTCAAGGAAAGGATCCTGTTCAAGGCGATCTTTTCCATGAATTTTCATCAAGTCGCAACTCCGGAGCTTGGGGTTGATGAAGCGCGGTTTTATATGTTCATTTTCCGCGAAGGGAACAAATTTTCCGCTTATATAGTGCTCTACATGCCGAACAGCGAACGTCGAGCATACTATACTTATTCATCGAATCCTTTTTTCGAAGCAGATCTGCCTAAGGTGGAAGATGTTGCCCGTGCCTTCGGCGAGGAGATGGGATTTTTCCTTGACGAAAAATCATTCGCGTCCTCATCGACCGCGGAAAAGAACCAGTGGATCGATGAGCAGCCTTTATTCGGATTTAAATCCTCGGAGGAACGGGCGCTTGCCGACGCTCTGCGGATGTCAGAAACAGCAGCGGCAGCGGAACAGCCCACAGCACCGGCAGTTGCAGCAGGTAAGGTCGCGAGCACTATTCCCGAGGCACCTGCGCCGCCCGCTGCCCAGCCCATTCCGGCAGCATCTGAGTACCAGCCCGCACCGTGGGCGCCACCGGCTCAGCCGATTCCTGCAGCGCCAGTATACCCGCAAGCGCCGGCACAACCTGTTCCAGCGGTGCCTCCAGCAGCTCCGGTGTACTACCAGCCCGCGCCGGTAGCGCCAACTGTTCAACCGGCACCGGCCTATTACCAGCCAGCACCGCCTGCTCAACCGGCACCTGCAGCTCCGGTGTCCTACCGGCCTGCACCAGCAGCACCAGCTGCGCAGCCTGCACCGCCGGCTCCGGTATACCACCAGCCTGCGCCACCATCACCGCCTGCCGCGCAAACGCCGCCTCAGCCGAGGTTTCAGAAAGAGATCGAGATAGAACCTGAGGTGGAAGTCGAAGAAGAGGTTGATGTACGTCCTTCACGCCAGAAAAGTTCTGTTGCACCGCGTTCCTCAATGGAAAAAGGGAAAGCACCAGGCGCTGCACCGCGGACGGCGAGACCAATGCAACCGGACCTTAGAGAAGGAGAACAGCGTACGGCTCAGAAGAACACACCCCCGGTTCCGAAACAGGCGGTGAAGAAAGAAACGCGCGGCGCCGTCGAAGTGGTAGGCCAGGAAATGGAAGCGCTTGCACGGCTCATGGCATCGTTTTGAAAGGAGTCAGATTTTGATAAGACCGTTCACCGTAGTGCTTGTTCTGTTCCTGACGGCTTGCGTATCCACACCGGAGAACAAAGTAGACAATGTAAAGATGGCCGAAGGATATTATATGAAGGGTGTTTCGTACCTTCAGAAGAAGAACTATGAGCTGGCGGTTGTTGAATTCCAGCGTTCCATCCAGACGGACAAAAAGAACAAAAATGCCTACTTCGCGCTCGGCAGCGTCAGTGAGACCATGAATAAACTTGCTGATGCGGAGCGATATTACGAGGCTGCCATCGATATCGATGAGAACTTCTCGGAGGCACATAATGCGAGAGGAGTCGTCTATTCCAGGCAGGAGCGCTGGCAGGATGCGCTCAAAGCCTTCAATAAAGCGCTTGAAAACAAACTGTATACGACCCCTCATGTAGCGTACTACAATATGGCGCATGTGTACATGGCGCAAAAGAACTACGAAAAGGCGATCGAGGCTTACCGCGACTCAAAACGGTTCGCAAACTACGACCAGACCATCTATGAGCTGGGAACCGCCTTGTTCGAGGCGGGAAAAGTAAAGGAAGCGATCAGCGAGTTCAGGGAAGGTGTTTCGTTATCGCCGAGCAATTCCTATATAAGGTACGGATTGGCGCTGGCGCTCTTGAAAGACAATAATAAAAAAGCCGCGCTTGCGGAGTTTAAGAAAACGGTTGAGCTGGCGCCCCAAAGCGAACTTGCAAAAAAGGCTAAGGATTATATAACGACCCTGAGGTGAAATCGGTGGGGACTTTAGGAAAATATTTGAGCAGTGCGCGCGAGTTGAAGGGCTTTGACCTGCATGATGCCGCCCAGCAGACCCGCATCAGCATACAGTATCTGAAAGCACTGGAAAGTGAAGACTTTGCAAAGCTGCCGGGTGAGGTTTTTGTCAGGGGTTTCCTGAAAAACTATGCCAAATTCCTGGGCCTTCCCGAGCAGGACGTGCTGCAAAAGTACGGAGAGCTCAGGCATGCTGCAGCAGGTCCAGCCGTGGTCTCCCCGCAGCTCGCAGCCGCAGAACAGGCTCCGGCGCCGCAGACCCGGGAAAAGCCTTCAAAAGTGTCTCTGGAACCGTGGCTCTGGGGCACGGCCATATTCATCTCGGTCCTCGGTTTTTTATTCATAGCCGCGCCGGATAAACAGCAGTACTCCGTGGCGCCTCTTGAAGAGCATACCGCTGTCCTGCACACGGAAGCGACAAGCAGCGCTCCCCCGGCAAAGCCGGAAAAGCTTTATCTCCAGATTGTTGCCCTTGAGGATGTCTGGTTGCTGGTAAGGACGGATACGGGGCCGCAGAAAAAAGCGGTCCTGAAAAAAGATGAGAATGTCGTTTGGATAGCTGATGAGCGTTTTCTGCTGAGCTATGGAAGTGTCGGTGCCGCCAAACTGCTCCTGAACGGCGAGGAACTGACCGTGACCGGGCAGAAGAACGCCGTGGTGAGGGACCTCGAGATCACTGCAGCAGGGATCACCAGTGCGAAGGCAGCACCGGTAGTGCCGCGAGTAGCAAAGCCCCGCCCGCAACCGGTGCCCAAACCCGCCGCAGTGCAGGACACGGCAACTCCTCCGGTCCCGCAGCCGCAGGCTGAAACCACTTCTCTCGCTCCTGCGCCCATGCCTGCTCCCGTGGTATCTCCTGAGCCCAGCTCTTTGCCATAATGGCGGTTTAGATATTTTTTATTGGTCGGCACCAGGCAGGTGCTGTATATCTTGAATCGTCAGGCTGAGAGCGTCAAATTCCTCACGTGGTTTCCCTTCCAGTATACTCTCCCGCAGCAAGGACATTGCAGGAACCGGTTGGTCCGGTCATAGACGTGTACAGGGACCAGATCGCGGATGTCCTGTTTTGAAACCGTTCTCAGCAATTCATTGCACACAGAACAGCGGGTAAGAAAAGCTGCAGGATCGAGGATCGGCCCGAAGGTATTCAGCACCTGGAGGAGCTGGTCATGCACGTGCTCGCTGCTGATCAGGAGATGTCGTGCCGCAAGCGGTCGTTTGGATAGGCCGCGGTCCCGGGTCAGGATGACGCGGTCCTGCTCCAGCGAAAGCCGGATGATCTCATTGTCCTGAAATCCCGGTTCGTATAAAACATCGAGACCCATCAGCCGCAATCGCTTCGCGAGCTTGCCCAGCATGACGTCAGCGATGAACTTCATAATGAACAGCCCATCATCCAAAAAACGGCGGTTGGACGCAGATGACCACAGTAGGCGCTTCTAAGCGACGCAGATTCCCGCAGATAAAATCTGGCATTCAGAATAAAAGTATTTTCAGGACAGCGGTGAGTTCTTATTCGAATCATAAGATTTTTATTATCCGTTTTTATCAGCGTTTATCAGATTTTATCTGCGTCCAAAGGTTCTTTCCCCTCAGGCATCCCCCTGCTGCTAGGAAAATCGTTTGAGCCTGAGCGAATTGGATACCACGCTTACCGAGCTGAACGCCATGGCAGCTGAGGCGAACATGGGGTTCAATAAGCCCTGCGCACCGAGCAGCGGGTAGAGCACGCCGGCGGCCACGGGTATGCCGATGATGTTGTAAAAGAAGGCCCAGAACAGGTTCATCCTGATGGTGGCCATGGTGCGTCGAGAAAGCCTGATCGCCGTTGCCACGACCCTGAGGTCGTCCTTGATCAGCGTAACGTCAGATGCTTCGATGGCCACATCCGTTCCCGTGCCGATGGCAATCCCTACATCAGCCTGGGTCAGGGCAGGGGCATCGTTAATGCCGTCGCCGACCATGGCAACGACCCTTCCTTCCGCCTGAAGTTTCTTCACGGTATCCATCTTGTCCTGAGGAAGGACCTCAGCAATGACGCGGTTGATGCCGAGCTCATTGGCGATGGCCTGCGCTGTGCGCTTGTTGTCGCCGGTGAGCATGACGACCTCGAGCCCGATCTCTTGGAGAATGGCAATCGCTTCCTTCGAATGTTCCCTGACCGTATCGGCAACGGCAATGATGCCGGCTGCCTGGTTGTCCACGGCAACGAACATGGGCGTCTTGCCCTGGGAAGAAAGCTTTTCCGCCTCTGCCATAAACCACCCGAAATCAACCTTGCGGTCCGCCATGAGCCGCGCATTCCCCAGGACAACTTCCTTTTTGTTCAGCAACGCCCTGATCCCGTGGCCGGGAAGCGCCTCAAATTCATCACTTTGCTGCAGCACAATGCCCTGCGCAAGGGCTGCCTGCACGATGGCCTCTCCCAGGGGATGTTCCGAACCTTTTTCCGCGGATCCCGCAAGGAACAGGAGCTCTTTCTCGCTCATGCTGTCCTTGATAATGTTCGTAACCGTAGGTTCGCCGCGGGTCAGCGTGCCGGTCTTGTCGAGGACGATCGTATCGATCTTCTGGGCACGCTCCAGGCTTTCAGCGTTCTTGAACAGGATGCCCGATTCCGCACCCTTGCCGGTGCCGACCATGATGGCCGTGGGCGTGGCGAGCCCCATGGCGCAGGGACAGGCGATGATCAGGACCGCGATGAAGTTCACGAGCGCGAAGGTAAAGCGTGTTTCCGCTGGTCCGAAGAGGTACCAGACTCCGAAGGTGACGAGCCCGATGGAGATGACCGTGGGTACGAAGATGCTCGAGATGTAGTCCGCGAGCCGCTGGATCGGGGCCTTGGATCCCTGGGCCTCCTGGACCATGCGGACGATCTGGGCTAGCATGGTATCTCGTCCCACCTTGGTCGCCTCGAAGAAGAAGCTGCCTGTTTTGTTAATGGTTGCGCCTATGACAGGGTCACCTATTTTCTTTTCGATCGGCAGGCTTTCGCCGGTCAGCATGGACTCGTCGATCGAAGAGGAACCGTCGCGGATAACGCCGTCCACCGGCACTTTTTCTCCCGGCCGCACCAGGATGCGGTCTCCGGCCTCGACCTCTTCGATGGGGATGTCCAGCTCGATCCCGTCCCGCACCACGCGCGCAGTGCGCGGCTGGAGTCCCATGAGCTTCTTGATCGCTTCTCCGGCCCGCGTCTTGGCACGGGCCTCAAGATACTTGCCGAACAGGATCAGCGTAATGATCATGGCTGCCGTGTCATAGTATGCGCCGCCGTGAGCGGCATGGTGTCCGAGAACAGCGGGGAAGAAGGTGAGCACCGCGCTGTACCCGTAGGCCGCGGTGGTCCCGACCACGACGAGCGTATTCATGTTCGTGCTGCCGTGCTTGATCGAGGCCCAGGCATTCTGGTAGAAGTGCCGTCCTGCCCAGAACTGCACCGGCGTGCAGAGGGCAAAGAGGACATACCACATGGTTTGCTGCGGCAGAAGGGTGATGCCCGGCAGCATGTCCTGGAGACTGCCGATCATGATCAGTCCGGAGAGGACCGCACTGAAGATCAGTTTGTTCCTGAGCGCTCTCAACTCCTGCTCGCGCGCCTCTTTTTCTATGTCGAGCGCGGAGCGGCCCTCTGCCTGGGCAGGGAGGCGGAAGCCCGATCGTTCGATCACGCGTCTGATGTCCCGGAGCCCCAGCTGGCCGGGAATGTACTCGACCTCGACGGTCTCAGCGCCCGCGTTCACCACGGTCTTGAGCACGCCGTCCAGGGAAGAGACGATCCCTTCCAGCTCCTTCGTGCGCGAAGCATCGAGGTCCAGGACCGGGATCGTTATCCGGTCAATGACCGGCTGGTAGCCCGATTCCTGGATCGAGGTGATAAGCTGGTCCAGACCCACGGCAGCAGGGTCAAACTCGACCACCGCTTTCTCGTTGGCATAGTTCACGTTCGCGGACGTTACTCCCACGAGCTTTGAGATGTCCTTCTGGATGGCGGCCGCGCAGTTCACGCAGGTCATGCCTTTGACGGGGATGACGGTTTTCTTGGTTTCCATGGGGGCATAGTACCACAAAGATGGGCGACTGCAAAATGAGAAGTCACGAGCAGGGCTATGGCTAAAACGATGTTTGGTGAGGGAACGGGCCTCTCAGTCGTAATCACTCAATCCGATCATTCTGATCCCAGCGAAGAATCTCGCCTGTCAATAAAAGAGAACCCCGTCACTTCGTTCAGGGTGGCACTTCCGGACTTCTTGACGATAAAAACCAATTCGCAAATGCATTATGCAACTAACTGTGCATTATTACCCTTAAATTACCCCGAATCGTTGCTAAATATTCTTTACAGGATTGTCCGGGTATGCTACAGTTCGCGCCGGATAAAAAAATACATCGGTTTATCCGACCTTCCGGAATTAAAGCTTCGCCTTGTAATTCAGAAGCCCTGTATATCCGCTATGACGCGCCAGCCTGGGCACCGAGTTAGCTTTTTACTACTTGTTGAGAACATTTTGTTTTTTCATTGCGCGACAAATCATCCTGAATTTTTTCATCGCAACAGAACACGTTTTTATCAAGCCTCACAAAGGAGCGCCCATGATAACGATCCGCCATGCCCAAAGGACCCTTGCCTGTTCATTTCTATGCGCTTTGCTGGGTTTGTCCGGCACATTCAGCAGCCCGGCTTGGGCCACTACTGTCAGCATCAATTCCCTGAGTTCACCCATAAGCAACAACACTGCGACGATAACAGGATACATGTCGAGCGGCGCGACTCTCACGGCTGTCGTGAACACGACAGCCTCAATAGGTTCGGTTTCCTATCCCACAACAACAACCTGGATATGCACCGTTTCCGGACTCGTCACGGGAGAGAATGTCGTTACCGTCACTGCAGCCGATTCCTCCGAAAATATGGCCTTTGCCTCAATCAGTCTCGATTCGAGTATTGTCGGCCTCTGGCATATGGATGGAGACTGGAAGGACGCATCGGGGAACAACAATAACGGGACGGCATACAATGGCCCGACTTTCAGTTCGACCGCCCGGGTAGGAAGCCAGTCCGGCAGCTTCGATGGCAGTAATGATTACGTAACTATACCATCTACAGTGCTTCTTCAACCGGCACAAACTCTTACGGTTGAAGCCTGGGTCAATCCAACCAATGTGTCGACGTGGCACCAGGTGGTTACGAAGCGATATTCTGAGGCGAGTGCTCCTTATAATTCATTTATTCTTACGACGAATAACGGCGGCTCCGATAACAAGTGGCGGTTTTGTGTATCCACCGCGTCCACTCAGACGTGTTTAAATGATACCGATGTGCTCGTGACGAATACATGGACGCATCTGGTCGGCACATATGATGGAACCGAGATGAAGTTCTATGTCAATAGCGAATTGAAGGCAAGCACGGCGAAGACGGGCGCGATCAACTATTCAACTCTTCCCTTGCGTATAGCAGCGGCAGTAACAGCAGGGCCTTTTTTTAAAGGTCTTATCGACGAGGTTGCAGTGTATAGCCGGATGTTGACCAACGAAGAAATAAACAAACAATATAACGATGGTCTGGGTCGTATTGCCCGCTGGCGAATGAATGGCGATTGGAAGGATGCGACTGGAAAAAATCATCACGGCACGGCGCAAAATGGAGCAGCTTTCAGTGATGATGCTCGGGAAGGGACACAGGCAGGAAGCTTCGATCGTATCGATGATTTAGTTACCGGTGATGCAAGTGGATTCCCGTATAGCAGCAAGCCGAGGACATTGTCAGCATGGATAAAGACGGCAAATGCGACTCAAGAGAGATCGATCTTAATATATGGTAATGGAGGAGCTTCGGATGTTCAGCTTTTTTTAGACGCCGACAATAAAGCTGCCGTAGGAATCGGATCGGAAATAGTCGCAGGAACCAGTTTGCTGGGAGACAGCCGGTGGCATCATTTGGCGGCGGTGTATGAAGGAAGCGAAACAAACGTCGTGATGCTTTATGTTGACGGAATAGCGGAGAACACTGCGATCGTAACCTCCATGAGCACGACAGCGATTTCCTTTTCTCTTGGCGCTTCTTTAACCGGAGAATCAAACTTCACGGGCCTGCTTGATGACATTGCCCTCTATGACCGTGCTTTCACTCAAGACGAAATCACGAAACTGAACAGCGAAGGTCTGGGCCTTGTCGGCCTATGGCATATGGATGGAGACTGGAAGGACGCGTCGGGGAACAACAACAACGGGACGGCATACAATGGCCCGACTTTCAGTTCGACCGCCCGGGTAGGAAGCCAGTCCGGCAGCTTCGATGGTGTCAACGATTATGTGAGTATTCCCAACTCATCGACATTGAACCCGGCGGACCAGATCACGGTCTCGGCATGGTATAAACCGCAATCTTTCAGCGGAAGCGGCACCGATCCCATCATTGACAAGGCATATTCGTCTCACGTTTCTCCCTACTATCAATATCATCTGGGCGTAACAGGCGATATGTACACCAGTTCCCCCGCTAAGTTTATTTTTAATGTGACAGCCAGCGGCGTTACGTATAGCGTCTCAACGCCACAAGGCTTCTGGACGCCTGGATATTGGTACCACATTGTCGGGACTTATGACGGAACCACGGTAAAACTCCATGTAAACGGTGAATTGGTATCTTCCGTTTCAGCAAGCGGCCAAATGGTCAATTACGGGTCGG
>Ga0210377_10000516_pt1 | contig 37164 bp, 41 predicted proteins | sample PLM4_65_b1redo_FD_155480 | JGI IMG/M metagenome (GOLD analysis project Ga0210377, IMG submission 155480) | Groundwater sediment microbial communities from an aquifer in East River, Colorado, USA - PLM4_65_b1 redo | ecosystem: Environmental > Terrestrial > Soil > Riparian zone | place: USA: East... | reverse complement strand
CAGGTGACAATGTGAACTTGACGGTGGAGTTGATCGTGCCTGTGGCTTTGGAGCAGGGTTCGAAATTCGCCATTCGTGAAGGTGGTTTGACCGTCGGTGCCGGTGTCGTCACCAAAATTATAGAGTAAAGAGAAAGTTGGTAAGGTAGAATGGCTTCCAAGAAGAAAGATGTTCGCCCGGTCATTACGCTTCAATGCAGTGACTGCAAAGAGCGCAATTACACCACCGAGAAGAATCGTCGTAACGATCCTAATCGTCTTGAGTTCAGCAAGTTTTGTCCGCGTTGCAAGAAACATACGCCGCATCGCGAAACCAAGTAGTTTTTAGTAGGGGTGAGGTTCCATCTCACCCCTCTTGAAGGCCAGTGGCTCAATTGGTAGAGCTCTCGTCTCCAAAACGAGCGGTTGCGGGTTCGAGTCCTGCCTGGCCTGTAAGCAAGTAACGCCGCTGTATGTAGGCGGCGTTTTAGCCGTAAGAAATTGAAGGAGTTCATCTTGGCTGAGAAAGCGAAAAGCAAGAAAGCGAATCCAATCGTTGCGTTCTTTCGCGAAACCACTGGCGAATTACGCAAAGTATCCTGGCCCACCTGGCCTGAAGCTCGTCAATTAACGGGCCTTGTGCTTTTGGTGATGGCTGCAGTTGGTGTGATCCTTGGATTGACCGACGCAGGTGCCCATTGGTTGTTGAACCTGCTTTTGGGTATTTCGTAAAACGAATTTGAGGTCCTAATGTCTTTGCAGGAACCGCAAGAGCAGTTTGAACGCACTACTGAGGAACCGATGGATGATATGCAAGATTCATCCGTTGAGTCTCCTTTATCGGATTCGGATACGCCGGAATCAACCCCAGCGACCGAAGCTATTCCCGTTCCTACTCGCGAAAAACTGCCCCAGTCTTCGGACACCTCTTTGCACACTGAAGGCGTGGATGGACCTGCCTGGTACGTAATCCATTGTTATTCGGGTTATGAGAATAAAGTACGTCATAACCTTGAACAACGTATCGAGACAATGGGCATGCGTGACCGTATCTTTGATGTCGTTATTCCTACACAAGAGGAGATCGAGGTCAAAGACGGCAAGCGCCGAACTGTTGAGCGACATATCTTCCCAGGCTACGTATTGGTCAATTTATTACTTTCGGAAGAGTCGTGGTACGTAGTTCGAAATACGCCAGGCGTGACAGGTTTCGTTGGTATGGGAAATACACCCACGCCGTTGCGACCTGAAGAAGTATCGCAGATCATCAAGCGCATGGAAGCTGATGCACCGACAGTGAAGGTCACATTCAAGGTTGGCGAACGTGTTCGTATCATTGATGGACCGTTCAATGACTTCCGCGGTGTTGTTTCGGAAATTGACATGGAGCGTACTAAGGTCCGCGTGATGGTTTCGTTCTTTGGACGCGAAACACCCGTTGAGTTGGATTTCTTACAGGTTGAGAAGGCTTAACCTGAGGATAGAAAAAATTAATTAAGCAGTAACAAGCTCGGGCTTGGAAAGAAGCGAAAGCAAAGTCCGCAGTTTGATACGGTGGGAGGGCGTCCCCTAAATCGCCCGCTAAAACCACTAAGGAGTAAAAATGGCAAAGAAGTTTAAGGCAATTGTTCGTCTCCAGCTTGAGGCTGGAAAAGCCAACCCGGCACCTCCAGTAGGTCCTGCATTGGCGGGTCATGGTATCAACATCATGGCTTTTTGTAAGGAGTACAATGCGCGTACATCGAATCGTCCGGGCGAAGTACTTCCGGCTGAGATCACGGTGTACACCGATGGCTCTTTTACTTTTGTACTGAAGACTTCACCAGCGGCTGTGTTGATCCGAAAAGCTGCGAAGGTGGAGAAGGGCTCTGGTGTACCGAACAAGGACAAGGTCGGTAAGATCACCAAAGCTCAGGTGAAAGAGATCGCGGAAACGAAAATGAAAGACTTGAACGCGATTAATTTGGAAGGCGCCATCAAGCAAATTGAAGGCACAGCCCGCTCGATGGGCATTAATATTGTTGAATAAATTTGTGGGAGGGTTGCTTTACGCAGCCCGCTACTACCACGGAGGATAAAATGGCTAAACACGGAAAAAAATATAAAGCCGCTCTGGCTAAGGTGGATTTGGATAAGGAATATTCTTCGCGCGAAGCAGTTGCACTCGCGAAGGAAACCAGCATTACCAAATTCGATTCTACGATCGAAGTTCATATGCGCACCGCACTTGACCCGCGTCAGGCTGATCAACAGGTTCGTGATGTGGTCGTTCTGCCGCATGGTTTAGGTAAGACCGTGCGTGTGTTGGTGTTCGCGCAGGGCGAAGGCGCTGCTGCAGCTCGTGCATCCGGCGCTGATCTTGTTGCTGATGACGACGAAACCTTGAAGAAGATCGAAGGCGGTATGTTGGACTTCGATGTGGCAATTGCCACACCGGATGCGATGGGTAGAGTCGGTCGCCTGGGTCGTGTACTTGGCCCGCGTGGACTCATGCCGAACCCGAAGGCTGGTACAGTTGTCAACGCCGACGATCTATCCCGCGCGATCAAGGAAGCAAAAGCTGGTCGTGTCGAATTCCGTTTGGATAAGACTGCCAATATCCATGTTTCAGTGGGCAAGGCTTCTTTCAGCGCCACCCAGTTGTATGAAAACTTTGCCGCTTTGATGGATGCTGTTCATAAGGCACGTCCCTCTGGTGCAAAAGGCGATTACATTAAACGCATCACCATTGCAACAACGATGGGACCTGGCATCAAAGTGAATACCAGTGACACACTCAAACTTGAGGTAACCGAGTAGAATTACTCGTAATAAACCTGTAAGCCACTTCGCCGATGAAGGCAGGTGTCTCTTTTATGAGAGACTTAATCATCCTGCTCAGGTGAAGACGAAAAGCAATTTCCCCTCTTTTTGGGTTTGCTAAAAGTCTTTGCCTGTAAGTGGCAAAGACTTTTTAATTGAAAGGAGGTGAGTACCCTTTGGCAGTTTCAAAAGAACGTAAGACAGAAACACTGGCAACGTATGCCGAGTGGTTGAAGAATAGCCAGGCAGTGATTCTGGTGGAATATACCGGCGCGAAAATGAAAGACTTGGATGGTATCCGAGCCAAGATTCGTGAAGCAGGTGGTGAGTTCCATGTTGTGAAGAACACACTGGCGCGTCGTGCATTTGCTGATAACGGCATGCCTCTTCCCAAGGATTTCCTTGTTAAGAGCACAGCTATATCATTTGCTTTCACAGATCCTGCATCCACAGCAAAAGCATTGACTGAAGCCACAAAAGGCAAGGAGTACGTCAAAGTTAAAGGCGGATTCATGAGTGGGCAGGCGCTAAATGCCGCTCAAGTTAAGTCCCTAGCTGAAATGCCGCCGTTGCCCGTCATGCGCGCTCAGTTGTTGGGCACGTTGCAAGCCCCAGCTAGTAAACTGGTCCGCACGCTTGCTGAACCCGCACGCGGTCTGGCAGCAGTCATTAAGGCTTTTGCTGATAAGGCACCCGCTGCAGCATAATGTTGCGAGACGTGGTCTTGCTAAAAATAAAATCTATCCCTAATAGGAATCTAGGAGTACTAAACAATGTCTGAAAAGCTCGATAAAATCGTGGAAGAACTTTCCACACTCTCAGTCCTCGATGCGGCTGAATTGGTCAAGAAATTGGAAGAGAAGTGGGGCGTTTCTGCCGCCGCTCCTGTAGCCATGGCTGTTGCCGGTGGTCCTGCTGTCGCTGCTGAGCCTGTTGAAGAGAAGACCGAATTCGACGTGGTTATCAAGGATCCTGGCGCCAAGAAGATTGACGTCATCAAGGTCATCCGCCAGTTGACCAGCCTCGGCCTCGGCGAAGCCAAGACCATGGCTGAAACCGCTGGGGCCAAGGTTGTTTCTGGCGTTGGCAAGGACGCCGCCAACGAAGCTAAGAAGAAACTGGAAGAAGCCGGCGCTACTGTCGTGCTCGAATAAGCTTTCTTCGGTATATAAAAAGACGGCTCATCAAGAGCCGTCTTTTTGATTTAATCAAACTAGTTTACGCAACGAGCGATCTGTCCATTTTACGGATGACCATGACAACCTTGCCGTTGATCTCTGGTTGTTCAGATTTTTTGAGAATAATAGGCTTCATGGTTGGGTTGGCGGGTTGCAGGCGATATCGGTCTTTTTCCTTGTAAAAGTATTTCAAGGTGTACTCGTCATTCACGCGTACTGCCACCATTTCACCATTCCTTGCCTCGGTAGCCTGTTTCATGACCACAATATCACCATCATTGATCATGGCATCGATCATGGAATCTCCACGTACCTCAAGAGCATACAAGTCATTGCCTTTTTCTTTGGAGGGGAGGAGGCTGCGGGCGATATCCACCGCATCATATTCCTTGTCATTCATATAATTGACGCCAGGCTCAGGGACCAGCATAAATGGACCAGCTGCAATGGGACCAAGAATTGGAACGCGCAGAAGTTCGTTGGTGCTTTGAATGATCTCGTTAACCTTATCAGTCAAACGAACACCACGCGAAACACGGTCATCGCGCTCCAAGTAACCCATCTTCTTGAGTTGATCAAGATAGTAATTGACAACCGATGTAGATGAGATTTTGACCTTTTCACCGATCTCGCGGATTGAAGGCGGGCGACCATACTTGGTTTGGTAATCTGTGAGGAATTCCAACACCTTAATGTGTTTTTCAGTAATGCCTTTACTTTTGCGTACCATCATTTATGCCTCCTGCCCGAAAAAATGGGCATGTGTGAGCATTCTTCGCTCATTTGTGCTATAAATGATAACCGAACGCTTGTTCTGTGTCAAGGCTTGCTGAGCGTCAATTGGTTACTATATCCAGGTGCGGCGACGCATCCAGGCGAACATAATGACGGGAAGTGAGATAGTGACGGTAAGCATGGCATAAAAGACCATGCTTGTAGTCCAGCTTTTCATTAATCCAAGCGGTTCGAAGAAGTTCATGCCAAAGAAGCCGGTGACAAATGCCAGCGGCATGAACAGGGTAGTGATGATCGTCAGCGTTTTCATAACTTCATTCATGCGATTGTTTACAACCGATAAATAAGTATCGAGGGCGCCGCTGACCAGATCGCGCAGGCTCTCGTTCAAGTCATGCAAACGCACGAGGTGATCGTAGATATCGCGGAAGAAGACACGATCCTTTGGGTCGATGACTTTGTAATTGTCACGGGCGAGTTTATTTAGTACTTCTCGTTGGGGAAGCAGGAAACGCCTCATCGATAGGAGAACGCGTTTGATGGTAAACAGCTGTTCGAGAGTCTGAGGCGATGGACGGTCAAATACCTGGTCTTCGATCACATCTATTGCAGCGTCGATTTTTTCCACGATCGGCATATAGCCTGCCACCAAATAATCTGCGATCTTATAGAGCAGGTGATCGGCGCCATCTTGCAGTGTGCGTGGATCCCGGTCGCAGGATGCCCAGGCTTCCTCAATGGCGGCGATGGGATGATCGTGATGGGTAATGATGAAATTTGATCCCAGGAATATATCAAGTTCATCAACCTCCATTTCCCAACTGTCGCCAAGACCTTGAAGATGCATGTAATTCAATACGATGTAAATATAATCGCCCCAATCATCCAGCTTTGGTGCATGGGTTTCCTGCAGGGCGTCGTCGATTGCCAGGGGGTGAAAGCCAAAGCTTTGAAGAATGGGGAGGCTGGTCTCGGGGGATTCTTCCAAAAAATCCACCCAGAGAAGTCCGCGACGATCTCGAGCTAATTTTGGAAATTCTTGTGGCAGAATATCTTTGCGTATAGGCTTTCCAGGCGAGTGATATAAGGATCGAATCATCAGGGCTCCAAGGGTTTGGGATATGATTATTAAGAAATTATTCAATTATCTTAATTTGCTTATTCATATTATTCATTTTAACTTGACAAAAATTGAATAATAAGTATAATTTTATTGTGAAAAGAAATGTAGTTCTTTTGAAAATTGAGTTTTAGATCAATTTTCGCCAAAGTAAAGGAAAAGTACCATGAATTTCATATATCCTGATCATCTGTATGAGGTAAATCGCCAGAAGATTCAAAGGGACAGGGTTTTCATCCTCAAAGAAGAGATGGTGAAGCCTAAGTCCAGTTTTGGCGTTTTGTTGAACACACTTGGAAACTGGATGATCGCAAAAGGCGAACGGCTTCACAAGCGACATGCCGTATCTGCGCAGATCAACCCGCTTGCATTTCTGCAGGATGAAGCCAAAATTTTCAGGGCATGATCCAGTTTTGTAAATTTGTATACGGAGGCTCTTATGTATGCGGCACCAACTCGTTGTCCAATCTGTAGTTCAGAATTAGAAATCACACGTGTGCATTGTTCAGCGTGTGATACTTCCATTGAAGGTCGTTTCGCAGGCGGACCCATTGCGCACCTCACAGCTGAACACCTTGATTTTATCGTAACCTTCGTGCGCTGCGAGGGCAAGATCAATCGCATGGAACAAGAGGTTGGTCTTTCCTATCCAACGATACGAAACCGTTTGCATGAAGTGATCCGTGCGCTGGGTTTTGAACCGGGTAAGGAAGAAGTTGTTGAGGTCAGTGCGGAAAAACGCAGCAGTGTACTTGAAGACCTGGAAGCCGGAAAAATCTCAGCTGATGACGCCATGCGTTTGTTGCGCGGCGAGGAGGAGTAGACCATGTCTAAATCTGTATTCGTGGGCAATACCCCACAAATCAATCTGGACAAAGTTGGCGGCGATCTGAGTATTGTGGGCTGGGATGGAGCCGACTTGCTAATCAAAGCCGATGATGACAATGTTCGCTTCGAACAGACCGAGGGAGCTGTTTCTGTTTCCTGTAACAGTGACCTCTCTTTACGCATTCCGAAAGGTGCTGCGCTTGCGATCAAATTAATTAGTGGCGACGCCTCGATTCGTGGTGTGTTGGGTGGCATCGAGATCAAAGAAATTCACGGCGATCTCTCGGTCCGTGATATCGGCTCACTTTCCATCGACACCGTCCATTCTGATTTTAGTCTACGCGGAGCAAAAGGGAATCTGTATATCAAGGGCGCTTATAGTGATGTTTCCATTCGCGATGTGGATGGAAACGTCATCCTTGATTCTGTGGCAGATGATCTTGCGCTGCGTGGCGCGCGTGGCAATATCAAGGTCAAGGTGGGGGAGGATGTGGTTGTGTATCTTGAGCCGCAGGCAAATGGTGAATATTCGGTGAATGCTGGTGATGACATTCTGCTCGTCTTGCCGAAGAGCGCGAATGCAACTGTCACCATGCAAGGGGATGAGATCGATGTAGATTGGCAGGGCATTGAACCAGATGAAGAAGCGACCGAGCGTGTAGTTGTATTAGGCGATGGTTCTGCAAAGATCAACTTGAGTGCTGGTGGTAAAGTGCGTGTGACCAACCGTGCGGATGCGGGTGAGTCAGCGGAAGAATTTGGCAACTTTGCTGGCTTGAATTTCGACTGGTCCGGTTTTGGTGATCGCATCTCGCGCCAGGTGGAGCAGGCAACCTCACGTGCGGCAAAGCGTGTTGAAGAAGCGACCCGTCGTGCTGAGCGCCATGCAGAACGGCATATCCGTCATGGCAAAAGCGGATTGGTAGTGGGACGTTGGAATTGGGATTTCAAAGGAACCCCCAAACCGCCAACGCCGCCTACACCTCCTTCAGAACCTGTTTCGGAAGATGAGCGCATGGCAATTCTGAAAATGCTGGCTGAGAAGAAAATAACTGCTCAACAGGCGGAAGAACTTTTGAGTGCATTGGAAGGAGGCAAGTAATGTCTTCTGAAGAACGTAAGAAAATATTGCAGATGGTGGAAGAGGGCAAGATCTCAGCGGAGGATGCCGCCAAGTTGATGCGCACCCTGGATGAGGATGCCGATGGCGAAACAGATGAAGCTGAGATCGAGGTCATTGAAAGTAGACCAGACCCCGGCTTCGAAAGCGAAGCGTCGAGCTGGTCGAGACGACCCGAAGCGCCAGAGTTTGATGCGATCAAGGCGCGTGCCCGTCGCTTTTCGTTAATCCCACTCTGGACCGGTGTCTTCATCACCGTATTTAGTGCATGGATAATTTATTCGATCCAGCAAAATGCCGGTGTCAACTTTTGGTTTTATTGCATGACCCTGCCGTTGATGCTTGGCGTATTGCTGATCGCACTGGGCGCGGGCGGACGTTCCTCGCGCTGGATCTATGTTGATGTAGATCGACGTGACGCGAAGCCTGGTGATGGACCCAAGCATATTACGCTTGGCTTTCCGATTCCGTTCGGTTTCGTTGCCTGGTTCTTCGAAACCTTTGGACACAACATTAATGGCATGAGCAGAGGCAAAGTGGAAGGCATTGTTCAAATGATGCATGCGACTCGGGAATCTGGTGAACCTTTGATGATCAATGTGGATGATGACGATGCACACGTGCAGATTTACATAGGTTAATGGAGAAAGAATGACAGCAGTTAAGAAACAACCTTTATTAAGTGGTTTGCTGATTCTGTTTCTTGCAGCAATGATCTTTGCGAATATCGGCGGAAACATGTATGGATCGTTGTTGCCGCTATACCTAAAAGATCTGGGTTCATCGATCCCGCAGATCGGATTGTTCTTTACCATTTCACAGATCGTGCCGCTTTTCTTACAAATACTCGGCGGCTGGGTTTCTGATTCGCTGGGACGTTTGCGTGCGATCGCTATTGGAAGTGTTTTCGGTGTGATCGGTTTTATCCCGTTGGTGCTGGCGGATTCCTGGCACTGGTTGGTGGCTTCGGTGGCGATCGGCTCAGTTGCCCGTGCATTGGTTGGACCGAGTTTTGATGCATTCATTGCGGAACACTCCACGGAAGAGAATCGCGGAAAAATGTTCGGCATTACACAAGCCATCTTTATGGTCGTTTCGGTGGTGGGCCCGCCATTGGGTGGCTGGCTGGCTGGATCGTATGGCTTTAAATTGATGTTGCTGGTAGCTGGCATCTTTTATTTCATTGGCGCGATCATCCGTTTAGGTATGGCGCGCGAGGCGGCGAAGGGCGATGCTTCCAACAAGAAGAAACTTTCGTTTGCCGATCTCAAATCCAATTTGAGCACGATGTTTGGATTGATGTTCTCTGGCGGTTTGATCACCTGGATTTTGGTGACGGATGGTTTCCGCGATGTTTCCTTCCAGCTTTCTGGCAATCTCTTCCCGGTATATATGCAGGATATCGGTGGCTTGTCGATCCAACATATTAGCTGGGTCAACTCACTTTTTGGTTTGTGCATGATGTTGATCACCATCCCGGGCGGCTGGCTTTCAGATAAGGCCGGAGAGCGGGTCGGGATTGCGACAGGCATGGTGCTGATGGCTGGTGCCTTGTTCACGTTGATCAATATTCCGCAGGGCAATATCTGGCTTTATTATGCGGGCTGGGCAATGGCTGGTATGGGTGTTGGCATCATGATGCCTGCTTATCAATCCCTGATCAGTAAAGCGGTTCCACAAAATTTGCGCGGCATGGCTTTTGGCTTGTTCAGTACGAGTCTAGGAATTATCTCCCTGCCGGCGCCGTGGATCGGTGCCCAGTTGTGGGATAAGGTCAGCCCACAGTTCCCATTTACGATTACAGCCATAGCTTTATTGCTTTCCATTATTCCGATTTGGTTGAAGTTCAAACTTCCCAAAGCTGGTGAAGAAATTGTTTCAGAAAAATCTGCAGTGGTTATTGCATAATGCAATAACAAAGTGCCGCATAAATAGCTATGCATGAAGTTTAAAATTTAGCCGCATACAGTTCAAAAAGTTAGTTACTAAAAGACAAGCGGTAAAAATCCGGAGGTAGATATGGCATCAGTAGAAGAACGAATGAAGATCTTGAAGATGATCGAAGAAGGCAAGCTCAGTGCAGAAGAGGGGACAAAGTTGCTCGCAGCATTGAATGTGAAGCGACCTCCTTCCTCGCGCCCGCCGGGTATGCCTGGCGGAGCCAAGTGGCTGCGGATCCGCGTGACTGATACGCGTACTGGTCGCTCAAAAGCTTCGGTTCAGATTCCCATTGCGTTGGTTGACGCTGGCTTGAAGATCGGTGCCCATTTTGCGCCTGAAGTGGATGGCGTGGATATGTCCAATGTAATGGAAGCGCTGCGTTCTGGTGTGACAGGCAAGATCATTGATGTGACCGACGAAGAAGATGGCGAGCACGTTGAGATCTACGTAGAATAAACTTTATAGGTTTTCAGGAGACACCTAATGGAGAAATCTTCTAATCGCCCAAGCGGGATGTTTGCATTTATCGTTGTCTGGCTTGGGCAGATCGTCTCTGTGCTTGCCAGCTCCATGAGTCAGTTTGCGCTGACGATCTTCATGTATGAAAAGACGCAGAGCGCCACTGCCCTGGGATTGATGCAGGTCTTTTACTTTGTGCCGTTCCTGTTGATCTCACCGATCGCCGGTGTTATGGTGGATCGCTATAATCGCAAGTTGATGATGATGGTGAGCGATCTGGCAGCCGGGCTTGCCACGATTGGCATTCTGCTGGTCTTATACTTTGATGTTTGGCAGTTTTGGCAAATGTATCTGGCAGCTGTCATATTTGGGTTGGGTACTGCATTTCAATGGCCCGCATATTCCGCAGCGATTTCTACCATGGTTCCCAAGGAGCAATTGGGTCGTGCCAATGGACTGATGTCCCTGATGGAAGCGGGGCCTGGGGTCATTGCGCCGATCTTGGCTGGCGCTTTGTTGCCCATTATCAAACTTACGGGTGTTTTGTTTTTTGATGTTGCTACTTTCATCCTGGCGATCGGCGCGTTGCTGATCGTGCATGTGCCGCAACCGGCTCGTACCGAGGAAGGTGCAAAAGCCAGCGGCGGTATGTTGAAGGAAGCGGCATACGGCTTTAAATATATTTTTTCGCGCCCGAGCCTGTTGGGTTTGCAGTTGGTCTTTTTTGCGGGCAACCTTTTTGCAGGCATGGCATTTACCTTATTGGCGCCCATGATCCTTTCACGTACGGATAATAACAGCTTGATGTTTGGATCCGCTCAATCGGCAGGAGCAATTGCAGGCTTGGTCGGAGGCGTGCTGATGAGTGTGTGGGGCGGCTTTAAGCGGCGCGTCCATGGTGTTCTGTTCGGGTGGATCATTAGTGGCATCGGCATGGCGATCATTGGACTGGCTGGCGGGCTTCCGATTTGGATTACAGGGTTGGCAATCACATCGATTGTGGTTCCTTTAGTCAATGGATCGAATCAAGCGATCTGGCAATCGAAAGTAGCGCCGGACTTGCAGGGCCGCGTCTTTGCCAGCCGACGCCTGATCGCGTGGATAACGAACCCTATCTCCCCGATTATTGCTGGAACCCTGGCAGACTTCGTGCTCGAACCCGCAGCGCGTGCCGGGATCGGTTTGCCAGCCACTTTCTCATGGTTGGTTGGCACGGGACCTGGATCTGGTATGGGGTTATTAATTGTCTTCTGCGGACTGGTCGGTGTTTTGGTGGGGGTGGCGGGATATTTTGTCCCTGCGATCTACAATGCAGAGACAATCCTGCCCGACCATGATGCCCTTCCCCAAGCGGAACCCGCCTGAAGTCCTCGCTTTTTTGAAATGAGATTACAAGAAACCAACCCCGATCACGGGGTTGTCTTCTTATATGGGCTGTGTTACCCTCGCAGATAATTCAAATGACCGATGATGCAAATGTAAACTCTTATCGCCCGAATGGCATGAAGGGGCTTTTTATCATTTGGCTGGGCCAGATGATTTCGGGTATCGCCACCACAACCACGTTTTATTCGCTGCCTTTTTGGATCACGCAAAGAACCGGGGCTAGCGGCAGCGCGCTTTCCTATTGGGAATCCTTCTTCTTTGCATCGTATCTTTTCTTTGTGCTCTTTGCTTTGTTTTTTATTGATCGTTTTCCACGCAAGACCATGATGTTGTTATATGATTTCCTGCTGTTATCCGCTACCGTGGTTCTGTTGGTGTTGGAGACTTCAGGTAAGTTGGAAATATGGCATATATATCTCAATGCAGCGGTTCAAGGCGTGGGATATGCATTTCGTCTGCCGACCTACTCCTCTGTGATCACCATATTGGTCCCACGTAAACAATATGTGCGTGCGAACGGGATGCTATCCTTGTTGTATGATACGCCAGAGATTTTCGGTCCCGTGCTGGCGGGGCTGTTGTTCCTCACGCTCGGGTTGAAGGGCATTCTTGCGATCAACTTGATCTCATTTGTGTTTTCAATTGGGGCATTGTTGTTCGTGAAGATCCCTCCCACACCGCATACCCCTGAAGGCGATTTGTCACATACCGGGTTGTTCAAAGAGGCAATGTACGGGATCAGATACATTCTCAAGCGCCCGGGGCTGCTGGGGATTCAGTTGATCTTCTTCTTTGGTAATATTTTTTCGGGCATTGCCCTATCTGTCACGGCGTTATATACAATGATCACCCTGCGGACGGGCGGTAATGCCGAGATCGCAGGCACGGTGCAGTCGGCAGGTGCGCTGGCGGCGGTAATAGCGGCGTTATTCCTAAGTATTTTTGGGGGGATCAAGCGCCCGGTCAATGCGATTTTGTTTGGCTGGATCATTTCCAGCCTCTTTGGTTTGACCTTGTTGGGTATTGGTCAGGTACTGTTGGTTTGGGTGATTGCCAAGGTGGTTGATTCAGTCTTCAATCCCATTGTAGATGTTGCCATAAATAAATTTTTACAAACGAAAGTTCCACCGGATCTTCAAGGACGAGTCTTTTCAGCCAGTGACTTTATCGCGCAGGTGCCATTCCTGGTCACGCCATTTTTAGCCGGTTATTTGGGCGATAAGATTTTTGAACCTGCCATGCAAACTGGCGGCGCGCTGGTAAACACCTTTGGCTGGCTGGTTGGAACGGGTCCCGGTGCTGGCTACGGATTAATGATCTTTCTGTGCGGCATTGGCGGGACACTGGTTGGAGCTGTGGGATACTTTTCCCCTGCTATTCGCAATGTGGATCAAACTTTGCCTGACTATGAAATTCCACCACCAGTTGGCATGGTGAGACGTACCCAACCCATCCCTGTGCAAGAGAACACGAGCGAACGTTCCAGTGCAAAGCCTGTGAAAAAAAAACGGGTGTAGAGCAGCAAAACGCATAAGTGCCTCATCAATGAGTATTTGAAAAGGATTTAACGAAAAGGCTGAAGCTCATAGGCTTCAGCCTTTTTTATATCAAACTGAAAATATGGGAGCTGCTTAAACTGCCAGATCCTCGATCAATTCCATGGGCACCACTGCCGCGCCGACAATACCAGGACCGGTATGCACACCCAGCACGGGGGAAATCCGCTGGACTTCCATTTTTGCCACGTTTAACTTCTGTTTGAGCTCTTCAGCTAGGATATCTGCTTTTTCAGCAAAGCGACCGTGTAATACGGTGACCCATACAGGCGTCTTGCCATATTTTTCAGCTACATGATCAGCCAGCGCCGTTATGGATTTGTTCAAGGTGCGTCCGGTTGAAACGGTGCTGTATTTGCCGTCTTTATCCACACGGATGACCGGCTTGAGATTCAACAACGCTCCGGCAATCGCTTTCACACGTCCGATGCGCCCGCCGCGTGCGAGATACTCTAATGTATCGAGGGTGTAGATCAATTCGGTATTCTCGCGGATCTTGGTCAATCTTTCCTGAATGGCATTCATCGCCCAGCCGGCTTTGCTCGCCAATGCCGCCGCCATCACTTGAAAGCGCTCGCCGCCCGAGAGGGTGAGTGTATCCCAGTGACTGACATTCGCTTCGCCTTTCACCTGTGCCCCGCCATCGATCGCTGAGTTGATGGTGCCGCTCAAGCCGGATGAAATATGGATGGAAAAGATATCTTTTTCTACTTGTGAAAGTTTACGATAGATCTCGGCAAAGATCCCACTCGAAGGTTGAGCTGTAGTGGGAATCTGTGGCCGCATGGCTTCCAGGCGATTATAGAAATCATCCGCAGATATTTCTGTGGAATTCACCTCGCCTTCCGGGAATTGGATGAAAAGCGGGGCTTGTACAACCCCCAGCTTTTCAAGTTCCTCAGTGGACATATCCGCTGCGCAGTCAGTTACTATTTTCATGTTTTCTCCTGTTATTTTTCTTTTCCAAAAACCACCTCACGGCATCTCTGATGCTTTCATAAAGTGGACGGGGTTTGTAATCCAGTTCACGCGTGGCTTTGGCGTGACTGATATTTGAATTACTCTGCAATACTTCCAATGAATACGGTGTGAAGCGCGGTGTTTCTTTTGCAAATTGATAATACATGGGTGTGAATAGCGCCGCGAACCTGGCAAGATCAAATGGTACTTTCATTTGGAAGAAATTTCTGCCGGTGATCTCACGTACGGTTTCAAGCAAATAGCGTACCGAGATCTTTTGTCCCGATAAAATATAACTTTCACCCCGTTTGCCATTTTCTGCCGCCGAGATCAATCCATCAGCCACATCGCGCACATCCACAAAATCGTAGGCGCCATCCACATATAGTGTTGGCTTTGACATTGCTGCATCGTGGATCACTGCGCCCATCATCGAACCGCGAAAGTCATAAGGACCGATTACGCCGGTGGGGCAGGCCACAACAGCCTCAAGTCCAGATTGAGCCGCGTTCAACACATCCAGTGTTGCTTCGGCTTTCGAGCGGTCATAGGCGCCGTAGGGATTTTTCATATCGTACGGAATAGTCTCGTCAATCACACCTTCTTCCATGCGTTGGATCGCATGGATGGAAGATGTGTAAACCAACTTGCCAATGCTCAGTTCTTTTGCCGCACGCAGGACGTTCTTTGTGCCTTCCACGTTGACTTTTCGCACGAACGGATTTGGTCCCGGCATGATCGAGATGACCCCAGCCAGATGAAATACGCCGCGCACCCCTTGCATGGATTTGAACAACGAATCGAAATTCAGGACATCGCCCTCGAACGCTTCGAGATCCAAGCCTTGAATTGATTCGCGGCTTTCGCCAGGCAGGATCAACGCCCGAACCTTTTCCCCGCGTTCCAGAAGTTTGCGCACCAGCACGTTTCCAACATGCCCGGTTGCGCCTGTTACCAACCACATAATTTTAGTGCCTCACTTTTTCAACAAACTATTAACCAGCATGTTCGTACTCTCACGTGCGACCTTTTCCCATTTCGCGCCTTTCGGGTCGAGCAGGCTTTGCAACAGCAAACCCATTGCGGTGGATACGATCATGCGCGATGTAAGTTCGGGATCTACTTCAACGAAGGAACCTTCATCCACGCCCTTTTTGATAAGCGTGGTGAAATATTTGTGATAACGGCGGTAGGGGGCAATGCTCGCTTCCCAGATCTTTTTATCACGGCTGGCTTGCAGCCAGAATTCAAGGAACATTGGCAAGCCTTCACCGGCAGTTTCGAAAATATAAGGGAAAGCCTCGGTCATTTGCATGAACGTCTCCGGGACAGTCATATCCTTTGACGCTTCAATGGCGCTATCGATGGTCTGTAACCAGCCATCCAGTAAAGCAAGGAAGAGTGCTTGCTTGGTCTCGAAGTGATGATAGAACGCGCCCTTGCTGATACCGGCATCTTTACAAATATCATCCACACTGGCAGCGTTGAACCCGCGCGTGGAAAATAATTTGATTGCTGATTCGATGATCTTGGAACGGGTCTCTTCACTGCGTTGTTGCATTTTTGCCTCTTGGAAATAAAAACCGACTAGTCGGTTTGTTTTTACCTCCGAAAGATTGCACTGTCAATGGAATGGAGTTAACAATCTGATTAAAAATTTCGACGGCATTTTATCTGCCGTCGAAACCGTATGATGAATCGGTAGTTACTCTTTGTATCTTGGGTACAACACTACGCGAGCACTGACACGCGCTCAAATACCTCGTCTATTTTCTTCATCTGCTCACTACTCAACAGACTGAACTCCATCGCCTGGATATTTTCCTTCACTTGCGCGACTGTCTTGAAGCCGGGAATGGGAATAGTCCGCTCACTGCGCGTCCAAATCCAGGCCAGGGCAATCTGAGCCAGAGTTCGTACTTCACCCGTGTTAGCGAAAATCTTTCGTACTGTCTCAATGCGCTGGAAGCGTTGCGTCCACCACTCAGCCCGCATGTTCCAGGGGCTTCGCATATCATCCTTTGGAAATATCGTCTCGCTATTGAACTTGCCCGTTAGATTGCCACTGCCAAGCGGAGATCGGATGATGCTGGCTTGATCGTTCTTTTCGCAAACTGCCAACATTTCAGGCATGTCAGTCCCCATATTCATCCAATGTTGAATCGCCGTGCAATGTTGACCTTGTGCGAACACCCGCACCCCTTCGGGATTAATGGTGCTCCAACCGTACCAGCGTATCTTTCCTTCTTCAACCAGCCTTTCCAATACATCGCGTACTTCAGCAGCCTTCTCCGGAGGGTAATCATCCTTATGAAACTGGTAGAGGTCGATGTAGTCCGTCTTCAAGCGGCGCAAGCTATCTTCACACTCCTGACGAATGTGAGGAACAATATCCTTGGTTTCCGAGACGATGCGTTTTTCTTCGTCCACAAGGTAGCCGAACTTCGTTGCCACGATGACCTTGTCGCGACGCCCCGCGAGGGCCTGGCTGAGTATTTTCTCGCTATGACCGCACCCGTAGTTGGCCGCTGTGTCGAAGAGGTTGATTCCGGCATCTAGGGCATAGTGAATGGCGCGTATCGACTCTGCATCGTCTACTTGTCCCCAACCCTCCGGTTCCTTGCTGCCATCTGCTTCCAGCCAGTCCCATGGTCCGCCCATTGCCCAACAACCCAATCCCATGGCGCTTACTTCGAGATTACTGCGTCCCAAACGTCGTTTGAACATATTGCCTCCTGATTTGAATTTGCAGACTAGCAAAACAATCCCTTATGCTTCGGCGCTGAAGAGAGGAATGCTTGCTGGAAACAGTCTATCAAAAATGGATGCAAAATAAACCAGCCTTTCGGCTGATTTATTACTTGACAAGGTATGCTACAATAAAAATAGAAACTGAAGAAGAGACCTTATGAGACGCGCTTCACAGAGCGCGTCTCATATAATTTAAGCGGATACAACTGCGTTAGTCAATCACCTGAGCTGAAGCTCCATTTTGAAGAAATATTCATCATTCAACTCTTAGTGCTGTGCTTGATGTGCTCCAGTTTCTTTCTCAGCCCCATTGGCCGCAGGATCAAATCCACCGCGCACCAATCGGTGAACACGCCTTGTAGAGTCATCACCCCGATGAAGACAGCCAACAGAAGCCCGGTGGTGAGATCCACCCAGTAGGCGAGAGCAACTGCGATTAGTATCATGATCCCGCGGAACAAGTCTCTTCCGTTTTCCAGATACATGATGGTTTCTCCTTTCATAGGACGATTCAAGACCCAAGTTCTGCCTTGCGGAAACGCATAAGTTCACGGAGAAGCAGGAACATTCCCAGCGTGACCAGCAGGATCGGAAAGAGGGGAATTTCAATCGGCGGCAGTTCAAGGATTGAGCGGGTCAGTTTCAGGACTCCCACGGTGAGCGAACAAATTCCGAGGAAAGTTGTGAATCCTCGGACAGAGATTCGGTTCAGGGCACGAGCCGCGTTCAAACCAAGCAAGATGAAACCGATACCGATCCAGCCTGCACCCGCTGGCAGGGATGGGATCAGCCCGAAATCTGTATCAGTCACCCCCCACCAGATCAACAGAAGTCCCCAGGCGACCGTTTCAAATTTGCTGTTCATCAAAGACAGTTTATTTTCCATTTTTCAATTCCTTTAATATGAAGATGGGGATGCTTTAGGAAGTACATCCGCATTCCCCATCTGTTGAACCCGCATCGGCAGGAACGGCATGGTTCAGACTCGTGGCGAATTTGTCCATCTTGGATATTGCTCCCCTCCTAACCATCCTCCCAACCTCAATAGCTTCGGCGATCTCTTCCTCGCTGATTCCCTCTTGCAGGGCTTGGGTCATGTTTGTTTGTAGATATGGCTGACAATTTGCGATAATGGATGCACCAACCGCGATCAATCTCATGGTGCGTTCATCGAGTTTCATTTATATCGTCTCCTTTCCACCCCTATAGACGAGTCTCATTGCCAAGAGATACACGACCTTAATCGAAATCATCCTGCAGTTTTGAGTTTCCGGCTCAAAACTGCAGGATGATGGTTTTATGTTATCTAGAATTATAGGTTCTTTAGTTCAGGGACAAACTCATTTTCCTCGATCCAATCGGAATCGCAATTTGCTTTCAAAGCCTCTCTCAGTTTTTCCCTGGCGCGATGTAATCTGATCTTGACAGTATCCAGCGTGACTCCCAGAATTTCTGCAATCTCGTTGTTTTTGATTTCTTCATACTCGCTCAACACCAGCACGGCTCGGTAGTCCTCCGGCAGTTTTGCGATGTACCCTCGAATGCAATCATTCATTTCTTCCCGAATGAGTTCCTTTTCGATGGGAGGCTTCTGTGCTTCGGAAAGACCAACGCCACCGGAGATGTTCGCCTCGTGCAATTCATCGGAGACTGGCAACAGATCCACCCGCTGGAAGGATGGACTGCGCAACTTATCCAAGGCGGTGTTGGTTGCAATTCTATAGAGCCATGTGGACAAGCTGGACTCACCTTTGAAGTTTTTTAACGCCCGATCCGCTTTGACAAATACGTCCTGCGTTAAGTCTTCCGCGTCAGCGTCGCCGACCATGCGTGTCAAGTAACGGAGTATCTTCGGTTGAAAGGTGTCGTAGATTTCCTGAAACTCCAATTCATTTTTGACCATCTACTTTTACTCCGTAAAGGTGACGGTCATTTTCAAAACGACCGTCACCTTTTGCTCACGCAGGTTTATAAGCCGTGATCTTGGCGCTATAGACCGCTTTGTAAACATCATCGCGCGAGATGGTGTTGAGTTCGACCATATCTTTCATATCGTCAATCGCGGCATCCACAGTTTCTTTATCGAAGAAGACTGGTGTGATGGAAATATCGGTAAAGCCGACAGCTTCCATCATGCCGATATATTCTTTTGCGTCCACGGCGCCTGCCACACAGCCAGCCCAGGCACTCAGACTGTTGCGGATCGGTTCAGGTAATTCACCATCGGTGACAATATCAGAGACAGCCAGTTTGCCGCCAGGTTTCAACGTACGAAAGGTTTCTGCAAAAACTTTTTCTTTGAAAGGGGAGAGGTTGATCACACAGTTCGAGATGATGACATCGACAGTGTTTGATTCGACAGGCAGTTCTTCGATGTACCCCTGACGGAATTCCACGTTTTGGATATTCATCCGCTTCGCACTACCCTGAGCCCGCTCGATCATTTCGGGAGTCATATCCACGCCGATGACTTTGCCTGTCTCGCCGACTTTCTTCGCGGCGAAGAAACAATCAAGCCCTGCGCCTGAGCCAAGATCAAGGACGGTTTGCCCGGGTTGCAATGAGGCGAGTGTGATCGGGTCGCCGCAGCCGTAACTGACAGCGGACTCGCCTTGGGGGAGGATGGTAAGCAGATCTGTCGGGTAGAGGTTGCTATCGGTGGAGCAGCAATCTGAAGGTCCGCAACAGGAAGCGTTGTTCTTAATCCGCTCAGCATAATGCTCACGGACAGCTTCATGAATAGATGTGTTTGTTGTCATTTTATCTCCTTATATAGATATTTGTCTATGGATTTTTGTAAAAAAAATTTGTACCAATAAATGCTCTCTGTTCACCAAACGGTAAACAGAGACCGTACGCTAGCAGCAACCGCCGCCGCAACAACCGCTTTCGCATTCGTCGCAATTGCAGTCGTCATTGAGCACTGTCAATTCATTCATGGCTTTCACCTCCTTTCGTTTCATATTGAAGTTTGTCTATATATTGAAGAAAAAAATATAGACTTAGGAAATGGTCTTGAGTAAAGCCTGAGTGGCTTTTTCTTCGGGCGCAAATTTGACCATCAATTGTCCGCAGCAATAGACAACTTGATCCTGATTGAGGGTATAGAAAGTCTGCTTGCCTTCTTCACGGACAGTGACCAAACCAGCCTCGCGCAGGATCGCAAGATGATGGGAGACGGTGGGTTGCGAGACTTCCATTTTTTCAACGATCTCGTTGACCGAAAGCTCGCAGCAACAACACTCGCTCATAATTTTCTGGCGTGTGTCGTCGGAGATGGCTTTGGCGAAAAGGACAGGGTCAAATTTCATATTGACAACTTTCTATTTGAGATTATATCGAAGTTTGTCTATTTGTCAAGGTGAAAAGACTTCCGAAGTCTACGAGACTTCGGAAGTCTGGGTTGCATCTTATTTACCTGTCAATATTCCCAAACGATCAATATATTCTTCCAGCACGGCGAACGCATCTTCGATAGGCTGCGTGGAGGTCATATCCACGCCAGCGGTCTTGTACACTTCCATAGGCGGCATGGATGAACCTGCCTTGAGGAAGTTGATGTGATCTTGTGCGGCATTGGGAACACCATCGAGAATGCGTTTGGCGATGGCGTTGGCAGCGGAAATGCCGATGGCGTATTGGAACGAGTAATAGTCGATGTACAGGTGCGTGGTAAAAGTCGCCCAGGTGATGCCGACTCGTTGACGGTCTAGATTCATCTCTCCGCCAAAGCCTTCGCTGAACAGGTCAGCCATCAACTCGATCATTGAATCGGATGTGAGGGCCTGTCCCTGTTCGACGCGTTGATGTGTTTCCAGTTCAAAGCGGGCAAGCGTAGGCATGATGAAGAAGTAGCGATGGAAGTTATCCATGGCTTCTTCGAGCAGGGCGATCTGGAAATATTTATTGGGATTGGTGTTCAGCAGATACGCGCGCGTCATCGCTTGATTAAAGTTCGAGGCGGTCTCTGCAATAATGGATGGATACAGATAATAAAACATCGGCTGGACGCGACTGGCGTAATAAGCATGCATGGAATGTCCGAGTTCATGCGAGAGCGTGCTCATGCTGCCGATATCATCGGTGTAGCTCATCAAGATGAAGGGATGCGTATCTTTCGGGACACGCGTCGAAAATGCGCCCTGACGTTTCCCTGCGTTGGGTGACCAATCGACCCAGCGATCTTGCAGACAACCCTTGCGCATCACGCTGACATATTCTTCACCCATCGGTGCGAGCCCTTCACAGATCCAATCCACGGCTTTCTCAAAGGGTACCTTGTGCTTTTTGGTGGTGAGCGGCGCCCAAACATCGTAGGGATGCAAGGTCCTCACACCCAGTGCCTTGCGGCGGACGCGCCAATATTTGTGCCAGAGTGGCAGGTTCTTTTTGAAGATGTCGAGCAGGTTGTGGAACATCTCTACCGGGACGTTACCATTAAAAAGGGTGGACTCGAGTGAAGAGTTGAAATTCCGCACCTTCATATTGAACACATTCTGCTTGATGGACGTGTTGAGATTGTTCGCGAGTGTATTCTTGTATTCTATATATTGGTCGTTGTAATTTTCCCAGGCGGTTTGGCGCGCCTTGCGGTCAGACCCGTTGAGAATGGCATCGAACGTGCTTTGGGTCAGTTCCACTTTTTTGTTTTTGCTATCCTGGGCAGGTTTGAATTTGAAATCGGCATTCGCCAACATCGTGGCGGTGTTGCTGGTGCTGGTAAATGGATCGCGCAACATGCCAAGCAATTCCTCCACTTCGGCATTGCGGACGTGAGTCTGCTTGCGGAAGAGGTCGTTGAAGTAATGCTCGTATAACCGCATGCGTGGATTGTCCTTGATCCACTGTCGCAATTTGGCTTCACCGATGGTTAAGAGTTCAGGGTCAATAAAAGATGTTGCCGCACCGACCTGTGCCAGTGCACTCGAGGCTTTGCTGTTTAGCGCCGCACCCGTTTGATCGGCAGTGTTAACCGCGCTGGACATGCTGGCGTACACCCGTATTTTCGTGGCACGTTCAGAGAGCGCATCAATCGCACTCATGGCTTCGATAAACGTGTAGGGACTTTCGCCGAGATGTCCCTGATATTTCTTGATCGCGGGCAGACTTTCCAGAATATTTTTGACTTCCGCATCGAAGGCTTCAGGTGAGGCGAAGACACTATCGGAATTCCAGGTTTGATTCTTTTTGACTTTAGATCTGGGCAGGGGCGTGGTCATGATAGTCTCCTTTTGATTTTTTACCAGCGGGCATGATGTTCTTCGGCAAAGCCGATCAGGTTACGGATCTCGAGTAGTGTGCCATCATCGAGAAGCACACGTCCGTGATACCGCCCAAACATCTGGTGGACTTCGCTAAAGATGATCCCCAAATTGGTTTGTGCGGTGCGGTCTTTGAAAGGTGTGAAGGTCAGGTCAAGCCGAACGTCATCATCAGTGAAACGCCAGGGTTGCATGTAATCGCCTGATTTGTAATTAAAACGAACGGCTCCCAGTTTGTGGACACGTCCATCGAGAATGATGCAATTTTCGGTGGCTTTGCTCAGATCGCCAAAGCCCTGTCCCAGATTCAAACCGATGGTGCGTCCATCAGGTAAAAATCCTGAAGCGCTTGCCCAATTCCAAAAACTTTTATATTCCCACACGCCGCGTCCCCAATCCAAAGAGCCAACACAGGTTTCAGGTTGCAGGTCTTCACGTTGATCGCCGTATTGGATGTATCCCTGTGCGGGCATGCAATTAATTTTGGTATTGTCATAGAACCGTTTCGCACCGATAGGAATGATGATGTTCATGGATTCGTGTACGGGGAGCGTGCGCAACGTGATGTCAGCCTGGATACCGCGTCCATTGTTGAATCCAGCCCAATGGACGTTGAGGCGGCGTTTGTCCCCATCCACTTGAAAATTCAACTTGACCTTGTCGTTCGCAAAGGATGCTTCGCCCGCTTCGGGATTACGCTCGAGCTTGATCCCGCTTCCGAAAGGAATGACCAGCCCCTCTTCATGCAGTTCGCCAGTCTTGAAGTCGAGGGTGTAGACGAAGATGTTGCCGGCGTAGCCGAGGTCCGCGATGGTAGCTGAGAAGAAGCGCTGAGGCGTGAAGACCGCGTAGTAATCCCAGCGTTTGACGCGGAAGCGCGGAAAGCGTGCATTCTCGAGATTGCAATCCAACAACGGCTTTCGCGACCAGCCGACTTGTGCCAGTTTGCCGTTTGCATCCAACAAAGGACCGGGTTGAGTTAGTTCGTTTTGCATCAATGTTTGCCTTTCCATTTACTCTCCGCCTGAGTGATTATAATCCCGCTCAACTATGCCGTGAAAAAAAGAGACGACTGCATCGTAAGCAGTCGTCTCTTTATGAAGTACAACAATTCTTTATCAATTTATTATCACTGTTGTCATCGGTACTATACTCAGTTTCAGCATCGCAAGCGGATGAGATTACCTGCTTTGAGTGCGCGCAAATCAGCCCTCAAACTCAAATGCTTCTGACAGGTCAGTCCACAGAAAAGCCACCAGGGTCAATTCCGCGATCTTGGCGTAATAACCAATGGCGGCTGTGGTTGCGAAGTGGAAGGTCTTATCGCCAAATAACAACCACAGCGCGATCGTGAGCCAGATATATCCTGTCAGCGCGAAAGAGACGAGCGTATGTCTGCTTTGAAAAAATGGAATGGGTAGGAAATAGGCGAAAAGCAAGGCAATGGTCCCAAAGCCATTTAATACGATCCAATCAAAGTAGCCGAAGTCTGAATAAAGTGAAATATGCAAGAGGGCGGTGGTAAGACCGGTGATGATAATTCCGTAGTGCCGTAGTGAAAGCTTCATGAATCGTCTCCTTGATGGTTTGATGGATAGACGAATCTTGTTGCTGATTACTTACCAATTCTTTCCCGTGTGGCTACAGCACAAGCCCTCCCTCAGCATGGCAGATGGTTACATCAGTGGAATTACTTTTGCACAGTTGCTGCGGAATTAAAGCGGTTTACCACATGCCGAACAGACTGGTCCAGGTAATACGCTGGATGCGCAATGTGGACATTTGACCAGTCCCGCGGAGGGCGGCGCTACATGTCGCAATAGAATATCGCCTGTGTGTAAATCAGCCGAACCGGTATCATGATATGGAACCTGCACAGCCTGACCATTTTTCAGAAGTAGATACTTTGTTTTCTGCTTAACGCCTGTTCCTGCCAGATCATTGATCCTGACTGTTTCTTCTGGGGAAAAATCGGACCTTTTGGTGATGCCCAAATCCATACAGGCGAAGATATATAAAGGTTCTGGTTTGGAACTAACTACATGAAAAGTATAATAATTTACACCATCTGTGTAGTACGCTGTGTTGCCGATAGACTTTTGAACGAGTGTCATAGTATCTCCTTTGTTGTTAGGTCTGCAATCACAAACTTGGGCATAAAATACCCACTTATATATGAGTAAAAAACCCCAGATTTACTCTTCCGGTGCGTTCAAGCAACACCTCCCGCGGGGGATTAATTTCCTGCATCAATCACTTCAATCTCTTTCCATGCCACCCATGAAGGGCTGATGATCGTTTCCACTCTGATAAACCGAATTCCTTGCATGGGTTGTACAGGTGTAAAGGTCAAAACCTGCCCGTCCGTTGTATCGCCGTCGAACATGATCAATTCTACAAATTGACCCGTTGCACTTTTGCCCAGGATGCGATGGACTGTCCTTCCTTCGGGATATTGGCTGATGGTCACGGAAATTTCCTGAAGGGTATGTTCTGCACCGAGGTCGATTTCAATCCACTGTGTTGGATCTCCGCCCGAATTCCACAAGGTACCCAGGTCCCCATCCACTGCCAACGTGCCTGTCATATCCGTAAGTTGACTCGAAACACGGACAGCTTTGCCAAGCGCCAGGTTTGCGCCCAGCCCTTCGCGCTTAAAGCCCAGCGCCGATTTATCAATGAAATAATCATTGACGAAATCCGTGAATGTAAAGTCAGTTGTTTCAGGCAGGACATGATCAGGTTTGTCGTGCCAGGACTGGAAGAGGATATGATCTGGATCCGCATTCTGCTCAATCTCCAGTTTCTTTACGCGTTCGCCCGCGGCGGAGATCCAATCCTCGTCTGTCTTGTCGAATGCATTCCCAGTGTAGATAATGCCAATGGGAACATGAATCAGCCTCCCGTGCTGCGCGATCGCGGTGAATTCACTTGTCCAGTTGGGGCGGCTCCAGTCTATATCCATATGCAGAAATTCGAAGTCATAGCCATTCACCTCGCGAAAGACATCCAACCAATCTGTATACGCTTGCGCGTTCGCTCCACCCGCCAATGGCTCTGTGTCACCAATTCTTACATCGGGAAATATCTGTTTAATCGTTTGGATATATTCCCCCACCTCTTTCGCAATTTTTTCAGCATCCCAATGACAGGCATTAGGTCCGTCGTAGTAGTGAGCAAAGAAAAAGGGTTCATCCAGCGCGATGAAGGTCAGCGTTCCGCCGGCAGCTTTGATACGCTGCGCAATTTTGAGGCACTCATCTGTTCCAGCAAAGCCCTCGATCCCCTGACCGCAATCCGATGATGCGTTCAACGGACCTGCCTCGACGGCAAGCGCAATGCCACGCCGCTGGATATCTTCCACTGCCTGTCGCAATTGTGTGTCCGTTGCCTTATACGCTACCCACTCGCCATATAATTTGAAGACTTGAATATGTCTCGCCGCGTTTTGCCAGAGTGCAGCTTGTTTGAACAGATCCATGAAATCATCAGACCCTGTAAAGTTACGCCCTTCGACAATTGCCAGTGGCGGGAGAGGCGCAAACCAAACCAGCGGTGTGACATCGAGCGCTAACGGCGGGATCGTAGTGGTGGGGATGGGTCGTGCCGTTACGGATGGCGCGGCTGTAGGGCTGCTTGTCGAGATTGATGTGGTTTCAGGAAGATTACAGGACGAGATCACCAATATCAATATGAACCAGAGTGAGTGGATTTTCATGGCATACACCTTTCTACTATCGATCCGGTGACTTACTGCCTCTGAGTTGCGTAATTGTTTGGTTCGTCAGAGTTCTTAAATGAGTAACTTTGTCATTTTATGGAGCATATTTCTCAAGCAGTTCTTCCACTTCTTTTGCCTTATCCGTGATCTCACCGCTTTCAAAATGTTTGATCTCAAAAAGGTGGGACACTTGCTCGTATAACTCAGGCAACCCCAAGATCTCCACTACCTGCTCGTGGATCCATTTATTGTAGGCAATTGGATAGGTCCGACGCGCGATGAACAGAGCTTGTAGGAACTCACGAAAGGCATTGTACAGCCGGTCAAAGGATTGGAAGTACAGCCCGCGTTCGATATAGAGCGGAATGTGGTGCAGATTGTTGAGGCAGTACCCTCTCACTCTGTCTAATCTTTTCAGGCGCAACTCCTCATGGTAGTAAGGGAGCCATTGTTCTTTGAGTTGCGAATAGTAATCACTGCCCTGCCATAACGGAACACTGTAGGCGAGGAAGTTTCCGATTTGCACCTCAAAGTCATCTGGTCCGTCAGCCTCGTCCTGTTCCCGGGGATCGAACACGCCGTGGAAAAGTCAGGGTGCACCACTGAATACCTGCCAACTTTGTACAAGGCGTTGACCGCCTGATTCGACTTCTCAAATTCCTGCCAGCCTGCTTCCAATGCGCTTAATGGTGACCGCGACTCATCAGGTTTGGCAAGCATAATGATATCTAGGCAGCTATCGCGGGTCGCCTTGCCGCGTGCGCACGAGTTGACCAGCAGAACTGCATCGATCTTGTATTTGGAAACAAAGAAATCAACGATGGCATCTGCCGCAGTTTGATGTTCAGGGGTGGGATAAGATGCTTGTAATTTTATAGTCTCTCTTTTTACAAAGTGGGCTTTCTTGATTATACAGGAGTGCTGGATGTTTCTCCCATGTGGACTAAACTCATCCACCCCACACGAATCGCCCACGCGCACGCATAAAAAGAGACGGCTGCTTTCGAAGCAGTCGTCTCTTGAGTATCTGTGAGAAAAATGATTGTGAAGCGGTTCTAATCAGGCATCCGCAGGGAGGCTTGACCGAACGCATATTTCCAGCCATCTGGCGTACGGACATACATATCGCTGAACCAAAGATGGTCTTCAAATGGCTCGCCTTTGTAGGTCCCTTTTTGGTAGAGCAGGGCAGTGATGACAGCGGTATCGCCCCACACGCGGACCGTCTGCTGGGAATCATCCTGGTATTCGTAGATGGCGTCTTTATTTTTTGCGGCATTGATCAGATCGGTTTTGTTGTACACCTTTCCGCGCCCGGTGACCAAAATGAAATCCTCGGTAAGGATACGATCCATGGTCGTCGCGTCATTAATTTTTACCGCGGCTTGATATTCGGTATCCAACGCTGCGATCATTGCTTCGATCTCTGATGTGCTGGTCATGATTTCTCCTCTTGGTATTGGTAAATGCTAATGGTTTTTATTAGAAGGATTGCCTCATCAGAATCATACGGCTTCGGACAACATCCTGAGAAAATCCCCTCGCGCGGACTAGACTCATCCCCTCGCACGGACTACTGAGATGCTGATCTTTGTTCAGTTTGAAACCATCTGTTGTTCTGAGCTCAACTCCTGTTTCTTCGGCTCCCAGTTTGCTATTACGAGACTGGAAATGATGATGACGGCACCTGCGATCACCTGCCATGTAAGTTGTTCATGCAGGAACGTGACACCCAAAATCACACCTCCCAATGGGAACAGGTATGTGACCATCGTTGTTCGTGTGGGACCGATCTCATGGATCAAATAAAAAGCCATGACAAAGGCGAGTCCCGAACCCAACACGCCCATGAAGAGCAGCGCCACCCAGGTGATGCCCAATTGAGGGATCTGTACCGGGCTTTCGAAAATCAACGCGCCTAACCACATGGTCGCTGTAGCTGAGACCAGCGGTCCTGCACTGCGTACGATCCCGGGAGTATCGACGGTTGTCTTGCGGATGTAGATGGCGCTAATGGCATAAAAGATCGAAGCCACAATGACCGCCGCTTGCCCAAGCAGGGAGCTGGATGATGAACCCATATCCTTGCTCATCAGGATGACGATGCCCAGGAAGCCAACGATCAAGCCGAGGGTTTTGGGAAGCGTAATTTTGTCATCCTGCAATAGGAAGTGGGCGATCAGAATCGTGAAGAGCGGCACGGTGGCATCCAGAATGGACGCGACGGCTGAGTCGATATGCAGTTCACCCCATGAGATCAGGAAGAAGGGAATCGCTATGTTGGTGAGACCGACCACGAGCAGCGGGAGCCACTCCCTGAAGGTGCGAGGCAATGACACGCGTTGGATAAGGATCACCACGACACAGAACAACAGCCCGAACAGGGCGCGGAATGCAACCAGTGTGAGTGGACCAACTTCCCGCATAGCGATCTTGATCCACATGAAGGAGGAGCTCCAGATGACTCCCAGTAGGATAAATACGAACCAGTGTTTGGCTTTCACAGTTTACTCCTGACTTTGGTTAAATACGTGTAGATTGAACGAAGGTCATCGACATGGCTGGCAGACGGATGACCGACATGTTTCTTAGAACATTCGTTTTATTTATTTCTTACATTAGAAAAATGGGATGATCGGGTGCATATTATTATCCTTGATGGTTGATAAAGTTACCCGTAGTTTATTGTCAAAGAATGCTGGACACCACCCGATTCTTGCTCTTTTTCAAAACCTTGCCCCGCCTCCTCACCCTAATCATGCTCGACACGCAAGACGTGCACACCAACTGCTTCCATTTTGCCTTTCAACTCCATTTGGCGATGTTCCAAATTTTCAAAGTTCAAGTTGGCAGATGAATATGCTGCATCACTGATCAGGATTTCACCCGCCCCCGCGCTCGATGCGAGCCGTGCTGTGATGTTGACATTATCCCCTAGGGCTGTGAAATCTGCCGGACTCTCCTCGCCTCCCACCACGCCGACAAAGGCTGGCCCAGTATGGACTCCGATCCCCACCGGAAGCCATGGTCCCTTTGAATCGCTGTGACCTGTAAGACGAAGCAATTCCTGAGCTGCCTCGATTGCCTTGCGCGGATGTTCAGGCCCTGCAAAACCTGGAATGTAAAGTCCAATAGCCTCATCCCCGATCAGGCGGTCAACCAGTGCGTCCGTTTGTATCAACACATGTGTCGCCACCTTGTAAAAGCGGTTGATGAGCTGACTGAATTCACGCGCACTCATTTTCTCTGCCAGCGTCGTGGAACCCCGCACGTCGGCAAAAAGCATCGTCAGATTTACTTCCGCTCCGCCAGGATGTTCCCATACTTCACATTTGACGCAAAAATGAGGGTTGTATCTCGATTGATCTCTGCCCAGCAGATGCATGATATATCCGCCCCAACCTTTGAAGGGCGAGCCGCACAATTTACAGCGTGGATCGGAAGGCAGCCATCCATGCAGATGATAGAGACGACGCGGGATTGGCTCGCCCTCGGTCAACATTTTGTACCATTCTTCTTCAGCAGTTGGTTCCGTGGACATAATTCTCTCCAGGTAGAATTCTACTTCTCAACCAGGAATACAAATCTTGATAATCGTCGTTCGCTTGTCAATTTGTGAACTGTAGCGAAAAACTTTTGTAATCCTTCAAATCGTTCCTCGCCTTCGATCTTGATCAAGTCCGCTCGATGTTTTTGGCGGGCGGCATGCCAGCGTCCTGAAGTCAACTCGATGTTGCCAGTCACATTTTCACGGCGAATGAGTTTGAAGCCTGCCGTCTTGATAAAATTTTCAGTGACCTCCAGTGGAACAAAAAGGAAGAAACCGATGTTACTGCGTGCCGCCAGTTCTTCATTGGAGACGGGACCCGTAATGACAACTGGATCGGTAAATAACGTACGCCGACCTGTTTTCAGAACCCGATGCCATTCCCGAAAATAAGTGAGTCGATCTCTGAAATGATTCATTGAGTCCGTACACATGACCGCATCGAAGGTTTCATCATCAAATGGCAGGCGTTCATCCACATTCGCTAATTGGAATTTGGCATCCGTGACTTTGGAATCCAATGCATGTTGATTTGCAGTTTTAATTCCCTCTTCATTGATATCAAGCCCTGTGATGCGACAATTGAATTTCTTTGCAAGATAAAGAGCGGGTCCACCAGAACCGCTGGCGATTTCAAGGACATGCTCGCCCGCGGAGAGATTTAACCAACTGTAGAAGGTGTCATATTCAGCGGTGGTGATCCAACTGTTTTGACCGATGTCCTCCCCGTAAGTTTCTCGTCTTATTTCTGCCAATACCTGCTCTTCGAAGTTGCCGTAGGTGCTGCTGTATAGGTCAACTTGATTTGACATACTGACTCCTAACTCTAAAGCGAAACACTTCAATTTGTAAAACACTGGCGGTTGAATAATGGTTGCGCTCAGCCTCTCAGCACATGGAAGCCCTGCGGGCTGAAGGTCGAGTCCGCGCCAGCGGACAGGATAGGACTCAACTCCATACCCTTTGCGAAGCACCCTGTGGGCTCCCTTAGGATGTGTGCCCGCTAGGGTAGAGGGGCAAACCGTCCCGCCGAAAAATCATCACTATCAGGGAGATGTCCCATCCTCATCTCCTTCCCATTCTCTTTCCCAACCCTACCGCCGATCATTTCTCCCAGTCAGGGTGAAGTCTTTTCATTCCGTCAAAAATCATCTTCACCCATAAAATCTTGTTTCTTTTCTAGATTCTTTCGGTGTTCCCAAGCATCAATTCGTTGTTGCACGTAGGCTCGGTGCTCCAGTAATTGAGCACTTCCTAACATTTGTAAAATGGATTTCAAATAATCAATTAATTCTTGATACACTGGTACAGCACTACCCGACCAAGACATTGCTACTGGTTCAATATCCAAATGTTTGAAATCGACAAAGTTCTTATTGTATTGCAAAAAGGTAAATATTAATCGGGAACGTCGTTCTTTAGGAAAATAAGCAACGGTCTCGAACAAGAATTCAATAAAATCAATATCTTGATGACGTGATTTAATCAAATCTGACAATAATTGTTCTTGCCTGTATTCGGTGTCAGCATCTAATCGTTCTTCGGTATTCGGTGTAAAGAATTGTCTCAGTTCAATATACCAGCGAGCATCCTTTCTTTTTTGATATACAAGCTCAACAATACTACTGAATATTTCACGATAATCCTTATGTCGCCAAAGAGCCGAATAATCTTGATTATCATGATACCAACGAGAACCTTCTCCTTTAGGCGTGTACATCCATTCAATATATTCAGTTATGAACTCGGGATCAAGTTCTAATACCTTTAATAAAGTTGCCGAATTATGGTCATCATGCTCTTTGCCTGCTTTGACAGTTAGATACACCTTCTTAAGTGTTTCAGCGTCATCCTTGAAAAGCTCTAATAAATGCTTATGAATTTCTGAGTAAGGATTCGTAATAGTATTGAGTGTCCAAGTGGAATACTGGGAATTACCTTTATCTAAAATGAGTTGAGCTACTTTGGCAACAACGCGATTGTCGAATGGCGCATAGCTCAGAAGGAAATCAAAATGATTTGGCATCTGAGCAGGTTCGGCTTCTTGAAAGAGTATGTAAAGTGAAGACAAGTCGTCGTTCCCAATTTCATTTGAGGGAAGCATTTGATAGTATCCAAATAGCCATCGCTTTTTGGTGGGGTAGTCTAATTCGTTTAAAAAGGCGAATGCTCTTTCCTTCCCGTTGTTCGTAATAAGTGTTCGGATAAATGGAAATGGATTCAAATCCAGCTTATCTCCTTGTTGGAGATAATGACCTATTGCCGCTTGGAATAGCCCTTGCCTCTTTTCGGCTAGTACACTTAATCCAAGACCAAAGCCAGAATTAATTTCATAACGACTATGATCTTGTTTGACCCCATCTCCAATTTCTAAGCACAGATCAATAAAGTGCTTTACATCAGTGTCTGTGAAACTGGCAAAATAGGATGCAAAACGTTCCTTCCTTCTCCGTTGATGCTCTTCATATTTGTATTGAATAAGCTCTTTTCGGTTTTCTAAAAGCAATCTATATACCAAAAAAGTTTCATTCTGGAATTTCTCGCGCAGGCTACTGTCAAAAGCCACATTATGATTTTCTAGAAAATCAAGATAATCATTCACAAAGATATTATGAGTGTAATCTTTTGGCGTGAGATTGTTTTGGACGAAACTTATCAGACTGACAGCGTCATTGGCGAAAATCTCGTCAGGTGCAACGTGATGGTAAGTGGTGACATAATGTTGAATAACAGTAAAAACGTTTTTTTGATACTTCTTGTAAATTACAAATAGGTTATTAAAAATTACCGTCCGAAGTTGAAAGATTTCAGGACTGGGCTGCAACGTGAAACTGTACATAGTAAGTGTGTTTTTTGAACGCATTTCATTTGTATGAAAATCAGTTTTTAAATATTCTCCTGCGACTACTATAAGTAGTTTAGAAAATAATTCGTTTTGTCCGTTCTCAGAACGATCCCAAAGGGAATCTATAACTTTTTGTTGAAGCGAAACACCAGTTTGATTTGAAAAACGGTCAAAACCGTAATTGTCAACAAGTACACGAAGGAGCTGTAATATCTCGGCAGGTCGCGTATTAAGATAGTCTAACAGGAGTTCCAATGCAATATTTCTCAGATCGGGAGATGCGTAACGAAACCGACCTAGTATCTGAAGTTCTGTGATTAGAGTGACATTGTTAACCTTGTTTGGATCAAGTAACTCTAATTGTGAAAAATCCGCAGGTGCATATTGTGATTTTGAAAGACGTTTTTGAATAAAAGAGAGTGTTGGTGTTGGAAGCAAACCCCAAAAGAATTCTGCTAAGGCAAGAAGATTTTCATCGTCATTTCTTTCCGCCAAATCATCCCATAGTTTTTGAACCTTTGGGCGAAGTAGGTCATATATTGTTTTTTGGTCGAAAGCATTTATAGCTGGAAACAGTGAATCATTGAGTTTTGAACGAAAGCTAGGAAAGTAGTTTTGTAAAATGTCGGAAAAATCAAGTACCTTTTCTTTGAAAAACGCTAAATAAAACAAATAGGTTGATAGGACTTGATCTGAAACACGAACTACTTCATCTTCGTACATATCTACCATTTCAAGCTCATGTAGCCGAAATGTACAACGCCAAAAAATATCTGGCGGGATACGGAAAGAATTATGAATACCCGACATCATTTGCTCATTAGTGCGGTCAACTGCCCTGAGGAACGCAATAACTCCAGCGGTTCTGAGTAAATCAGGCTCTCCAAAGCTCTGTAAATCATCTTTGATGGAACTGAAATACTCATCATAGAGAGCAGAAACATCGTTTATGCTCTGTAAAGAGTTCTTTTCTACAGCAATTTTGGAAACCATTACAGCAATACGCGGGTTGCCAGCTGAAAGCTCTACAACCCTTTCAAGGTACAAAGGATTTAAAATGCCAAATTCATCTTTGGCAAGTTCTTTGATTTGGTCATCGGTAAATCTGTCAAGTTGTAATGATAGATGTGGGTAATTGGATATATCACTTTTAATCTTTTCAAGTGCGTAGTCGCGAACAGTAACAACAATCTTGATATGCTGATTTTCCTTTTGGCTTCGCAGAAAATGCATGAAATAACTGAAATTAACGACACGGTTGGCATCATCAACAAGAATCAGGTATTGTCCTGGCAATGAAAATCGTTCTTGTAAATCTTCAAACAGGTTCTGAGACAAACTAACAATCGAATACGCCTTGTATTCCGAATGTTGGACAATAAAAGTGCGACAACCTTCGAGCGCAAATCTGGATTTTCCCACTCCTGCTTTTCCAGAAATAACTACTAAATCGTAAGTTTCAAGAGCGTCAGAAGACTCATCGATTTCTTTCTCTCGGAAATGAAATTTGGTTTCTAGTGTAGTAGCGAATTTGCTCTTGCTGTAAATGGCAGGAAAAGATTCAAGCGGGATAACCTGACCTGTGTCTATTGCTAAATTAAGAAAATTGCGAACCAGAAGAGGATGGTTAATGAGGTCGTTCGCCAATGCGCTGATTCCAAGCAAGGTAAGTCCTACGCCTTTCTTTTCACTTTTGGACTTAAGAGATAAAACTTCACTTGGCTCCAACTGGCTTGTGTAGCAAATAATTATTTCTTCTAATTTATTAATAGGGACTTGAGTCTTCTTTTCATTAAGACATTTGTCTAAATCTCCATTTAGTTTCCCAAACAAGTCTTCTTGTTGTGTTGTGTATTCTGCAAATACGAAATTCCCATTAGCCCGTTCAAAAAATGTGTCAGGAGTCCCTTTCCTTACTTTGTTAGAACCCGCTTTACTTCCAAAAGAATTGGGCTTTCCGTATCCAATAGCGGATAGATATGCGTCACATAGCTTTTGGAATTCCCCGCCATCCATTTGAAGAATTCGTTGTTCGATTGTATTAACTGTAGCCATGTAATATCCTCCTTGCTTTCCTTGGGAAAGCTGAGTTATCAAAAAGACTTCGGAAGTCTCACAGACTTCCGAAGTCTAATTCATCCTAGTCTACGGTCAAGGTTTTACTCAAATTCCTCGGGAAATCAGGATCGAACCCACGCAACACACTCATGTGATACGAAAGCAACTGTAACGGCAGCACTCCCAGCAACGCGCTAATCTGTGCATCCGACTTGGGGATGACGACTAGGTCATCGCCGTTGGCGCGCAGGCGGGCATCCTCTTCGCCGATGGTGATCGTCCGTGCGCCGCGCACTTTCACTTCGTTGATCCCGCTGATGATGAGCGGCACATCGTTCGGTCCCGCCACAAAGACAATCGGGAATCCCTTGCTCACCGCGGAGAGCGGTCCGTGCTTGAACTCGGTCGAGAGCATGCCTTCACAATGGGCGTACGTAATTTCTTTTAATTTCAACGCGCCTTCCAAAGCGATCGGATAGGTCGCGCCGTAGCCGAGACAGTACATGTCGTTCCACTCGTTGATGTCTTTCGCGATCGCTTCGATCTGCGGACCGACCATCTCGATCGTCTGCTCCATCAATTCAGGGATACGGTCAAGAAGCGCGCGCCGCCCTGAGCGGAGGGTTGAGTAGTCCCGCTGATCTTCGCGGGACGTATCGAAACCCGAAGTCGAAGGGTCGAGACCAGCGAGTCGATAAGCCAGATACAGGAACGTCACGACCTGGTTGGTAAACGTCTTCGTGGCAGGCACGCTGATTTCGTATCCGCAGCACAAGGGTAGGCAGAACGAAGTCGCCTTCGTCAACGTGGAGCCCACCACGTTCGCCAATCCAAAACAAGCCATGCCGCGCTTCTCGGCGGCTTCCAACGCGTTGAGCACATCCTTGGTCTCGCCCGATTGGCTGACGAAAATCCCCACGTCTTCATATCCCACCGCGGGCGCGTATTGCGCGATGAACTGCGGCGCAAGCACGGGGATGGCGGTCAGCCCCGCCAGCTGCGCGATGTACACCGAACCCACCGCCGCCGCGTGATAACTCGTGCCGCATCCGATCAAATACAGATGACGCGCGTTCTTCATCTTTTCGACCAACGGCTGCACATCGGGGCTGCCATCCAATAAGTGGATTAACTCACGGGCGACTTGTGCCTGCTCGTGGATCTCTTTCAACATAAAATGCGGATACCCGCCCTTCTGCACCGCATCCATCGACTCCGTAACTGTTTCTGGCATTCGTTGAATTATTTTCCCATCTTTGACAGAGCGCACTTCCACGCGGTCTGCCCACAGAGTCACGATCTCCCCATCCTGCGGGCGGATCACGTCCCGTGTCAGCGGCAATATCGAAGGCAGGTCAGATGAAAGACAAGTGAAGCCATCGCCGATGCCGATCACCATGCCCGAACCTTTTTTGAACGCGTACAACTTATCGTCATTCGCTCGCCCGATCACGAAAGCATAATCACCCTGTAGATCTCCATACGCGAGTCGAATTGCATCAATGAATTCATATCCGCGCTTGATATATCTTTCCACAGCGTGCACACATGTCTCGCCATCATTCTGCGAGCGGACAGTCATTCCCTCCGCCATAAATTCCAGCCGCAGTTCGACATTGTTAACCACATTGCCATTGTGCGCGCCAACCATATCGCCATTTGAATCCAAATGCGGCTGTGAATTAACCTGCGAAGGCTCGCCAAACGTCGCCCAGCGCAACTGCGTAATACCGCGCTGTCCGCGCATATCAGCGATGTTATATTTCGCTGCTACTGAATCCACTTTGCCTACATCTTTCCGCAGATCAATTTTCCCGCTATTCAACGTCGCCGCCCCGACAGAGTCGTATCCGCGATAGGTGAGTCGTTCCGCTGCTGCGATCAAGATCGGTCCGAGTGCTTCTTCTTTATTGGTAACGTAACCGAATATTCCACACATTCGTTTTCTCCTGGGTTTTGTAGGGGCGGAGCATTGCTCCGCCCCTACGTATTATTGAAATTATTTATGGATTATATGCCATCGCCCATCCTCGTATAGAGGATGTAACTCACAAAGTAAGAAGTACCTTCTGCTACACGTTCTGTGATTAAGATTTCAAACAGGAGAAAATATGTCCGTTCGCGGTGCATCAAAACAGATTATTGATACTTTGCTCACATGGGAAAGCATGGAAACTCACCCGCATCGCTTTGGCGGCACAGAGTTTCGCATCGGCAAACGCGAGATCGGTCACATCCACGGCGACTCGCTCGTAGATATTCCCTTCCCAAAAAAGATTCGCGATGAGATCGTCGCGGCAGGGGAGGCGAGTCCGCATCATATTTTGCCTGAAACGGGCTGGGTCAGCTTTTATTTGAAAGAAGATGGGGATATAGCGAAGGCGATTGACTTATTCAAACGTTCCTACGAAATTGCTTTGAAACAAAAGAGCAGAGCCTAATCCAGTTTCAAGTTTCCATTTTCATCAAACGGAAAGAACGGGTTGTACGCAACTTCCCAACGATAATCATCGGGGTCAGCGAAATAGGAACTATATCCGCCCCAAAACGCCTTTTGTGGTTCTTTGACGATCTTCACACCTTTGGATTTCATGTCTGCGATGACCTCGTCCACCTCTGCTTCACTTTGCGCATTATAGGCGAGTGTAAACCCTGCGAATCCATTTCCCTCTGGTGAAATCAATGCATCCTCCGCCAGCAACTCGCGTGGGTAAATGCTAAGCACCACGCCACCTGCCTGAAAAAAGGCTACTCCCTCCTGCGGTCTCGAAATTTTCCAGCCCAGCGTTTCTGCATAGAACTTTTTGGATGCTTCAAAATCCCGCACACCTAATGTTATGAGATGAAGATGCTGGTTCATATTCGACTCCTTTATGCTGGATTATCCCATGGCGCGACGCCACGTCCGCCCTCTCCAT
>Ga0210377_10000515_pt1 | contig 37208 bp, 31 predicted proteins | sample PLM4_65_b1redo_FD_155480 | JGI IMG/M metagenome (GOLD analysis project Ga0210377, IMG submission 155480) | Groundwater sediment microbial communities from an aquifer in East River, Colorado, USA - PLM4_65_b1 redo | ecosystem: Environmental > Terrestrial > Soil > Riparian zone | place: USA: East... | reverse complement strand
TTCTTTATCAGTTGATTAAATTAGCGCGTCCCACCTGATGTGACGAAAAATCGCCATTAAGTTCTATGCTATAATTTCCTTTGGAGGTAGATATGAACCTTACTGCTATATTTGAACAAGTTGGCGAATGGTGGCTCGGTTACGTGGAAGAATTGCCCGGCGCAAACACCCAGGGCGAAACACTCGACGAGGCGCGCGAAAATTTACGTGAGGCTGTGCAATTGATCATCGAAGTTAATCGCGAATTGTTATTGGAACAAATAGAAGGGCATGAGATTATTCGCGAGCCATTAACGGTGTAACTAATGAAAAGGCGGGAGTTTATTCGATATCTCGAACAGAACGGTTGTAAATTACGGCGCGAGGGCGGTCGTCATAGCGTGTATTGGAATCCACAAGCGAACAAAACATCCACTGTGCCGCGGCATACCGAGGTCGCTGATCAATTGACGAAGAAGATTTGCAAGGATTTGGGGATTCCACCCGTAAAGTAATAGAGATACTCAAACCAACAGGATTGCCTTCATCCCCTGTCATGGCGCTGTGGCGCCACCGCCGCGAACCTGTTGACGAACGACGCGCTCGACCGCAGGCGTTGATCCCCGAGTTCAAAGCCTGCGCGGTGCAGGTGTTCCCTGCGCGGGAGGATGAGTTGGCGAATCCCGAGGTAGTGGTGCAGAGGGGAAGGTATTAAGATTTTCACCGCGAGAAAAGTAAAAGACTGGCGTTAGAAAGCCAGTCTTTTACTTTGAAATCAGTCCATACCTTTTGAAATATTCAGAAACTGCCAAATCAAATGTGTGTTTGCGCTTTTATGCCATAGCTATAAGTGCAACACATCTTTACAGGATGCAGGTTGCGGTAAAGATATGTTATGTCGTGAGACAACCGAGAAGATAAGATTACTCATAATGGAAGGAAAAGTTCATCAAGTAGGCTAGCTGAATACGACTCTGGTGGCGTGTAAGGTGATGCTCATGGTAACCACGCTGGATATGCATCATAATATGGGTTCTGTGTCAGATTAAGTTGCACAGTGCCATCGATGCTCATCAGATAAACTTCCCAATTGCCATCACGATCGGAGAGGAATACGAGCCATTTGCCATCCGGCGACCAGGAAGCGGGAGTCCAATCGCGGGCAGGGTTAAAGGTCAAGCGCGTTACAGCCGAGCCATCAGTATTCATCGTATATATTTCGTCGTTGCCATCGCGATTAGATCCAAATGCAATGCGTGTGCCATTGGGTGACCAGGTTGGGCAGCCGTCATCAATTGTAAGGTTTTCCGCCAAAGTGACTTGCCCCGAACCATCGGCATTTATCACATGTAGTTCCCGCCTATTATCGCGAGCGGAGACAAAGGCAATCCATGTGCCATCGGGCGACCAGGCTGGGCAATTGTCTGAGGCCGTATTGCTGGTTATCTGGGTCGGTTCAGAGCCGTCTGCTTTCATGACAAATATCTCGAAATCGCCGTCACGGTTGGACTCAAAGGCGATCCTTGCTCCATCAGGTGACCACTTTGGCCTGAAGTCATTATAAGGATTTTGGGTCAAATTTCTCTGTCCAGAACCATCGGCATTCATCATATAGATCTCCCAGTTGCCGTCCCGTACTGTATCAAAGGCGATACGAGTACCATTGGGCGACCAGTTCGGGCGATTATCATCCCCTGCCTGAAATGTCAATCTCGTTGGCCCCGAGCCGTCGACATTCATAACATATATTTCTCGGTCACCGTCGCGTGCTGATGAAAAGGCGATCCGCCCGGTTGGGGGCGTCGTCGGTGATGGCGTGGTAGATTCTGGCGGTGGTGGTGAAATCTCCGATGGTGACGGTGTTGTGGGTTGCGGGAGGCTGGTTGAGGTAGCGGTCTCTAATGGCACTGGTATGTTGGTCGATAGCAGCATCGTAGTTGGAACAGGCGTAGGTGTTGACGTCGGGTTTATCATTTTATAGATTTGAAAAAGGATAAGTAAGCCACCACAAATAGCCGTTATTAATCCAGCAATGCCAGTTAGTATCCCTGGTAATGTGGCCCAGAAAGATTTCGGGCCCCTTTCACTGTCGCTCATGATAATCCTCCATGAGGAACGTTTCTCCAATCTTACATTCTCATAATTTTCAAAAACCGCCAACTTACTTTGCTAGAAGGCTGATCATGTATTCGCTTTTACACAAGTCGGTCAATCATATTTGTGCAAAGATTTTTTCAACGTATAACCTTCCTGGATGAGAATTCATCCCGCTTTAATCTTTGCTAGAACTACTATACTATCTTCCGATCCGAATTTCAAGACCCGATTCACCCAATTTAGTTTTTGACACAGTGTTCTCGTAGGCCACCAGCTAGTTACGATCAAACACAATCACTTACTGGTCGGTTGAGAAGGTCGGGTTCGAAATGTCACTACGAAGCGCGCATCACTTTCGGCTCTTGTATCCGGCTCATATACCTTCACAGTTTGTCATTATCGCGCGTCGCAATGAACTTACCATCTGGCAAAAGGCAATATCCTTAGTAATCTGATATTCGTTAAAGTATGTAAGTGCTCGCCACTTGCGATACAAGCATAGTAAAGGCGTTCTGCTCAAGTGTGGAAGCTTGCTTCTTGTTCAGCTTTTCCTCAGAGTGATGTTGGTCATGTTCCGAGCCAGACTCCTTGATATATCACCAATCCCCTACATGATGAGTCCGCTGTGATTTACGTATCGCGCTGCGGTGGATCACCAGGCAGGCGCGGGTAGGCTTTCTCCGTCCACCAGTCAAGGATATCTTCTATGATCTTCGGTAGCTTTGTGATAACAAGGAGATTATTCACCTGAAAATTGTCGCCTCCAACATCACGATTTAGTCTGTACAAAAGCTTTTCTAAATCACTGCTAAGCTTTTTCTCGTCTCTCAGTTTTCCGGTGAAGTCAATCAACTCAATTTTGACATTGGTTGATTTTTCTGCTGCGGAAAAATTTTCCTCTTCTAAAAATTTTAGCAACTTTATGAATTTCTGACGAGACAAAATCTTGGCATTCCCATACTTAACACGAACAAACATCTTCATCAACCCCAGTTTCTCTAGGTCCTTCATATATGCAGGTGCTTTGGCCTTCTTCTTGGGGTTGGCTTCTAACTTCGCTATCAGACGTTCGATTTGTCTATGCGCTCGCTCGTACTTCTTTAATTTTCCAGGACCCTTATTCGCTAGTTCCATTGTTTGATCATGCGCTTTCCAGTTATTTTCTTTTTGTTTTATGGGGTCCTTATCTCTGTCTGCACTTGAGTACGAGATAGAGGCTCGCATATTGAGTGTTCCATTCCACCATCTAATTTGGTCCAAATCTCTGATAATTTCGTGCACATATGCCGCATAAATTGGTTGAGCAGCTACAAAAACTTCATCACCTCCTAACATAACCCAAAAAGTTGTATCTAGGGTGATATTTACTTGAGAGTTGCCAAACGCTTTTTTAGTCTCTTGGACAATGCTCTTCCAATTTGTATCTCTTTCCCTAGCCGCTAGTTCTTCTTTATCGGGCGGACTCTCCTCAAAATCAGACCCTCTCTGTGGTTTAGGCCTTACCATCGGATGAGAATGTCCCCTACGAAACTCACTTATGGAGTTCGCATACTTTTCAAAGGTCTCGCGTACCTTCTCATATGTAAATCGTTTCTGTAGGTTTATTGGATCACTCGATCTAAATGTTTCTTCCATTAGTTTGGTACTATCATGATACTGACTTGGTGTGTGTTGTATTTCCCTATTGGATTCCTCGTACCACATCATGAGGTCAACCCCTAGATCACGAATGTCCATACTAAAAAAAATCAGATCAGTTCGATCTGCAGCAAAGCTGTAAAACTCAAATTCTGAAGCAGTGCCCGCAACGGTGATTTTCACATTCCTAAGGTCATGAGTCAGACTATGTTCTAGCTTTTGCCAGAAGTCAGGTGCATAACTTTCTTTACCGTACAACTGATTGCTTAGACTATGTGCAGTGTCATGGTAGTTCTTCACAATCCCCTCTTGAAATTCACGTTTCAAAAAGTCCTTCACCAAATCTGACAAATTTAGGATGACAAGCCAGAATTCCAGTAGCTTTTTCTGATTCTCCGAATTGAAGTTTATTCCTTGTCTTAACTTTGGCTCTCTCACCAGTTTCTTTCGCACATCGCGAATGACATCTGGATTACCGAAGGACTCAAACTTATCATTTATCAGGAATGCGCCTGTCCAGACTTCATCAATTACGAGATTGTAAAAGTCGCCAGCCAAGCCACGCCGAAGTTTCAGCATAGATTCCTTTATCTTTAGTGCTTGTAGGGATGCATATATGAATCTATTCCAGTCGAATTTTTTACCTCGAGAATCCATTAGATCATCAACTTTTTCTGTCACAAAGAGCTTGCGCAAATCTTCATGTAAGGTTTGCCCTTTCGAAGCCACTCGGGCCATACTAGCGGCCTTTAAGGTTTCTGTGAGTAATAGAAAAACAGTCTGGATTGGCGTTTCCTCATATATTGATCTTGTCGCTAAACCAAAGAAAATATCAAACTGATAATCCTTTTTTCCCAGTTTTTTTTCTAGGTCCTTAATAGCTATGAGCCTCGCATTCCTTGTCTCTTCATCGATATCGGTATCTTTGCGGGCTTCATCCCTTGCCTTTGGCAAAATTATTAACAAGATATTTCGTAGTTGCGTATCGAGTTCTTTCAGGCGGTCCACAAAATGCTTTCGCTCTAGTGCCATTGTGTAGATGTATGCTGCTTTAAAGTTTTGCCCTGCAACTATAAACCCTTCCCCTGAACTATTAAATATGTTCTGAATTGCTTTCTTACGCGCCTCTATATATTCAGTACAGCGTGTGTATCCAAGAACTTTATCATTTAGATCTTTAAGTCCTGTATTATCCTTTGCTTCGCCAGGAAACAAGATTACATAAAAGCTTACATTTTTGCCCCAAACAGATTTGGCAGGTGGAACATTTTTGCGATACTCTACCAGCCAGCTATAAAATGAGAGAGTGGGTATCTGCTTTTCCAAGGCGGCAATTAATTGATCTTTCCCTACTTTATCAGGGTTTTTCTTCGCAAGTATGTCTCGCATATAGTCTGAATGTTTCCAAACCGGAGCCGGCTCTTTTCGATCGCTGGTGTTGTAAAACGGAACAACCTCCATCTGATCGAAGGTCAATGTGCTGTCTGCGCTTCGGCCCTCGGATACAGTAGATTGTGCCATTTAAGATTCATCCAAATAAAAATACGAAGTTATATAGGGAATTTACTGAAATTAGCTATCCACTAAAATTCAGCCGTTCTTTATGGTTTCATTAATATCAGCCAGGGTTTTATGTTCATCGATCATTACCAAATTCGTCGGCAATTTCACTTCCCAGGGTTCGCCAACCAATTTAGGGCCCATTGAATAGCGGACATCGCTCTCATCGGCATCAATAAACTTTTCAGTCAGTCGTATTTCAGTTGAGCTTGCTACTTCATTTATCAAGTAGGTTTTTCCCTTAATGATGATACGTTTGTTCTCGTCATCCTGGGTAAATTCAGTCTCAATCCCTTTTACTTTTGTCTCACCTTTTTTCACGGTTAGCCGGCCTTTACCGTCAATATTTTGGTTGCCGAGTTGTTCTTTTAATTCGTCCAAAACAGCTAAATACAATGGATCTACTTGGCCGTCCTCGCTATTTACCAAAGTACCTTCGCCATACCAGATACCACAGCCTGACAAATAGTGACACAGACTTACTTCGAAACCAGGCCTAACAGGAACTTGCACTCTGGCAGCGCCTGCCTGCAAAAAGCGGGTGTAAAGCGGATCATTATCTGAAATCTGCGAGATAATCGGCCAATCATCTTTTTTGCCCCAAAAATAAGGATAAAAAATGTAGGTCATGTTTCTCCATTCAAAGGCATTCTCAAAAAACTGAATGTATCTGCCTTCAGCCTGGGCATCCGCAAAGGCTATTTCGGGATAGCCGTGCGGAGCAACATTACGTTTCATGGCATCAAAAGTTTCAAAGTTTTGAGCTGTAAGTAATGAAATACAGCCTTTCTTCAATTCAGTCTTTTCACATTCGCGGTTCATTAACGGATTTGTTCCACTGATCTGGTAATCGCCTGCCCGGATTCGCGCCGTTTCAACCGCATTGTCGTAACGACTTTTCTGGTCGTTATAGGCATTCATAATCGAATTGTAGGTTTTGATTTGCCATTGTTGGAATTTTTCCAGAGAAAGCGTGCAAAAAACGGTAACCAAAACTTCATAAGTATGTAGACCGTAAGAACTTATAGTAATCCAAATTTTACTGGTTGGAGTAGGAGAAAGGGGCACAAATCCATCTTCAGTGGGCGTGTTAACAGGCTGATCAAATTGTTGGTCCTGAATTTGAACGACTAATTTGTCCTCGACTGCTTGCCCTACGGCATAGTTATTGATATAGGCACAATGAGGGAGATAGCCGTCGGCAATAGGAATCTCAAAGCTCTCTGCATCCAATTTGACCTTGGTTTCACCCGCCTTGGAAATTTCGTTTTTGGTTTTCTGTCCACTGATTACAAGCATTTCAGACGGGGGCGGCTCGATGTCTTCCGCTAGATATCTACTTGCCCAATACAAATAATTCTCTCTGTCAATATGTTGTGGTTGCAAAGCAACAAAATTATTGTCTTTGCAATATCCGGGCGGTTCAGGTTTTATTTGAGTTACACCTTCGCTGGGTTGTTTGGTCATTGCATACCGCAAAAAAGCCGCCGGTTCGGGAACTACAAATTCCAACATCAGTCGTTTGCCGTAATTGATAATTTGGGCATAATAAATTTTATCTACAAATCTATAAACGCCGGAGATATTTTCCGTTCCATCTTTATTATCAAAACCATGCTTGTTTATTTCCTCTATTTCATTTACTGTTTTTACAAATTGGCGTTCCAATGTCCTTTTTTGTATCTTGCTGGTGGCACGGGTAGTTGTCTCACGAGCAAAGGTTGCAGAAGCACGATTTGATTCTTGCTTAGCGCTACTATTTGTATAATTGAAATTGGAGGTTGCATCTACCGAAGGTCCGTAAGACGCGTTAATTGTTAAACCGGCTTCAATGCTGGTATTTTCGTTGACAACCTTTTCTGATTCGATTTGTAATTCAAATCGCTCAGTGGAGGTAAGGTCTTTTGTTTTCTCATCTGTAACTTCCGTTTCTGTGAGGGTTGATCGTTCGGTAGTAGTCATTGTTCTAAATGTACGGTCGCTAATTTCGCTTTTTAAGACATTTTCAATATGAGCAATTTCGCCTAATTCATAACGGCGTAATTCCTGCTCTACGATCATCAAATCGGCAACGCCCAAAACCTTTGCCTCGCCATATCTGTCCTCTGGAGGAACTGTTACCTCATCAGTTGCATTTACACTAGGAACAGGTGGACATATTCCAGGATCACCTAGTTCTGTTTCTGGATCTCCAATGTCGGTGGGCATTGCACCTAGCAAAATATCGCTTGGTATCAGATTGTTTCCAATATTGATCATATATTTCATGGAACTTCCGTTGGTGTACAGCTTATTGCTTATTTCGCTCGATTGTCTTTCAATTAACGAAGTTGCCATTGCCACATCAATATTGGAGAGTTCAAGCCCAATCTTTTTCAAAACAACTTTTGTTTCATGACTGAGACTATTTACATCTTTATCTGAAAGTGTAAAACCGCCACGAACTCCATCTCTGTTTGCTAAAGCTGAACGTTTCTTTGAGGCGGGTTTAGGTTGTTTGGTCTGAACTATGCTTTTTTCAAAAGTTGCCAACAAATCACTGATCGCGTTGCGATTAGCCGTTAAATCTTTGGAGAGTTTCAGAAGCTTTGCCTGGTTCTTAGCATTTCTTTCAAGCCTTTCCTTCTCAGCTTTGAGCAGTTTAGAGAGGTCTTGTTTGATAGTTGGCAAAGGAAATATGCCTTCAGGCAAAACAATTATTTGAGAATGAAAGTCCGCTTTTGAATAAACCTGCTTCTCCTGCAAAACGGCTAGTTTTTGGATGAGACCAAGTGTTTTGGCAAGGCTTACCAACAAACTTCGAACTTTCGACTCAACGTCTTGGTCAATCGCAGCTATAACTATGCTATCAGTTACATGAACAAATAGCTCTTTGAAATCATTTTCTTGAACAAATTTCTTTGGTTCAACATCAAATATCTTGATAAATGAATCTTTTGCTGTTTTATGAAATTCTTTTTCTTCCAGCCCGATTAAAGATTCATAAAATGATAGGAATCTGGGGTCCACTTTCTTTCGAGAGTTGATAAATCCAGCATCATTTGATCTGAGAAAACCTTGGACCAATTTTTCTATCCCCTCTCTCGAATCAGACTTTCTCTGCCGAACCAACGCTTCTATAAAGTTGCTTGTTGAATTATTTAGATCAACAATATTTTTTGCTGCTGTTGCAGAATCCACCTCTTGAGGTGGGCGAATGGTCATGAAGCGAAAGATTTCTGTTGCCATAGCGGTTTCGTCCGTGGTTATGGTTGCCCGACAGGTAGAAAATATTAGCTCTTGTCCTTGCTTAATACGTGTATTTGCAGTTTGTAAAATTACTTTTTAGGCGAACCGTCTAAATCGCCTATAGGCGGTTGGGACTAGAGGAAAAATGAACTAGTATTCAAAAGCAATAATGACACAGTCGCGCTTATTCAGTTTTTTTTATTTTGATTAGAGTTTTATGGAAATTTCGAACAGCTGTCCTCCTTATATGAAGGTACCCTGTCTTCATTCCATTAGAAGTACTATACAACTTTTGAGCGCGAATTACAAGACCCAATTTGTCTGATTTGAAAATTTCTCGTTAGTGGGACAAAGAGCGGTAACTGATGATAACGGTTTTTTCGATGCGCGGGGTCATGACCTCACCCTGATTGTGACGATTGATCGGCGTGTCGGTTTATCCCTCTCCCGCGGGGAGAGGGCATGGAGACGAATCCTTTTCTGTGATGATGAAATGTTGGGTTGCATGGTTGAGAGAGAACTTTTATGACGGTAACTGATGAAAATGGGCTTTTCGATGCGTCCCGTCATGACCTCACCCTGATTGTGACGATTGATCGGCGTGTCGGTTTGTCCCTCTCCCAAAGGGAGAGGGTATGGGCACGATTCCTTTTCTGTGGTGATGAAAAGTTTGATTGCATGGTTGATGGAGATTATACGCCCTCACCCTGATTGTGATGATTGATCGGCGTGTCGGTTTGTCCCTCTCCCAGCGGGGAGAGGGTATGGGGACGAATTCTTTTCTGTGTCGGTGAGAAGTTGGGTTGCATGGGTGATGGAGAACTTTTACGGTGGTAACTGATGAAAACGGACTTTTCGGTGCGCCCCGTCATGGGAACCTCACCCTGATTGTGATGATTAATCGGCGTGTCGGTTTGGACCTATCCCCCCCGCCCTTCCCAAATGGGAAGGGGGCTGGTCGGTTGATGGGTGTGATGGTTGTTTTCCAAGGATAATTTTCTTTGAGGATGTCTGGGCTTCTCTCCTTTAGAAGAGACGGGAGAGAGGTCTTGTGACGAATTCTTTCCTGTTGAATTGAGAACCGAAGCCATTCTCACCCCATTAGATTGCAATTGCCTGCTCTTTTATCACTTGTTGCCAGAAAGGCGTCACTTTTTTCGATTTGATCTCGCTTGGGGTAAATCCCTGCGCTTGAACAGGTTCAAGGATCCTTGCCGCGGCAATGCCAAGGAGTTCCAGTCGCTGGCGGTTGTTATACTTTTTCCAATCGCCTGAGATCACGATAAGGTCAATGTCACTACCTTCGCGGGCTGTCCCTGTGGCTTGGGAGCCATATAGTAGAACACGCGTGGAACGAATCCCCATTTTTTCAAGTTGGACGCGATAGCGTTTCACTACTCGCTTAAGTTCGGGTGTTGCTTTAGCCATTTGACAATTTCCGTGGTTTGATTCAGGTAATCCTTGGCGACCGATTTTGGATATTCCTTCAATGCGCGTTGCAAGTCGTCTGGATAACGGGTGGGAATGCTGGCTGTGTTGATTTTACCGATAAAGTCGAGATGCTTTTCCGGCAGTTCCAATTCAGATTTCTTGACCAGGTAGATCAAATCGTGTGTTTTGATAGGGAGGGTCTGAGTAACCTCCGCTACGTGGGCTTTGAGTAGTTTTTCCAGCGCAAGATGACAGAGGAAGATAACATAAAGGTATCGCTCTGTTGCCAACATGTGATTGGCGGTTTCGATATCGTAGTCAGCGAGTGCAATCCAATTGGCAGTGTCTTTGCGCATGGTTGAAAGTCTTTAGAGTTCTTATCGCTCTTGTCGTCCAAAATGCGTAACAGATCGCTGAAGTCGGAGTTGACGAACATCCTGTCCCTTTACCTTCATATAGTGAACAATCATTTCCCAAACCGCATCGAAGCGTGCTGTTGGCGGCTGTGCTTGCCAGAATTTCAGGTCAAATGACCTGTCCATATCTTGTAATTTGCCTCTGCGTTCCATGAAATTTGCTCTCATAACTTGATTCTACCCTATTCTGAGCGGTAACTGATGAAAACGGACTTTCCGATGCGCGGGGTTATGACCTCACCCTGATTGCGATGATTGATAGGCGTGTCGGTTTGTCCCTCTCCCGCGGGGAGAGGGCATAGTGATGGTTGTCAAATGCGACGATGAAAATTTGGGATGCGGACGTAGAGGTTGGCGTGTCAGATTTGGGGGAGAAAGAATGATAGATTCGCCGTATAATTGATTTGTGATATGAACTGTAGCAAAGTTATTTTCAGCCAACATGCTTTTACACGGATGTTTGAGCGCAGTATCTCACCTGAATTGGTCACGCGTGCGATAAGTTCAAGTGAGATCATAGCCGAATATCCCGATGACCAGCCTTTTCCCAGTTATCTTCTGCTTTACTTCGAGCAAGGGAAGCCATTGCATGTGGTCGTGGGAAAAGACGAGCGCGATGGAGCGTGTTATGTTGTCACATCCTACGAACCCGATATCAAACTATGGAATGACGATTTTAGAACGCGGAGGAAGAAATGAAATGCTTAATCTGTAAACAAGGTGAGACGCACCCTGGCTTAACAGTTGTCACCTTGCAACGTGATGATCGCACGCTGGTGATTAAAGGCGTGCCTGCTGAGATTTGCGATAATTGTGGAGAGTATTATCTTTCGGATGAAATCGCCAAACGGTTGTATCGGCAAGCCGAAGAATCTTTGGAGCACGGCGCGGAAGTGGAGATTGGAAAGTTTACCTTGAGCGAAGCGGCCCCGTAGATGGCTATCACGCGCCACTGTCACCAAGAAGACGATGGTGGGCGTTGCCTTCATCGCCTGGCACTTCGCCGAAGCCGCCGCAAATTTACTCACGAATGACGCGCTCGACCCGCAGGCGTTGATCCCTGAGTTCAAGGCGTGCGCGGTGCAGGTGTTCCCTGCGAGGGAGGAGGAGTTGCCAAATCCTGAGGTTGTGGTACAGAGAGGGAGATATTGAAATAAGAACTCCGAGATTTTCGAAATCTCGGAGTTCTTTTCTATACCGTTTTTTCGCCAACAATCTTTATGAACCTCGGATCATCTCGTATCCATTGTAGATCGGGATCCTCCCATGCCCAAGTGGAATCAAACCCATCTTTTTGCTTGGCTCGTTGAAGATTTTCAAATGCTGTATCGAAATTGTTACAAACACTTTCCAAACAAGCTCGGTTATACCAGTCATCTTCTGGGATAAATTTGCGCGCTTTATCTATATCAACGGCTTGAAATCTTTGCCCAATTGTTTAATGATCGATGCAAACGCAAGATAAGGAGCGAAATTTTCTGGATTGATTTCGATCATTTTCTCCAGTAGAGGTATTGTTTTGTCTGCACGATTGTGTACTCTCAATAAGAACACAAGATTTTCGTAGGCTGCAATGAACGATGGATCAAGCTCGATTGCTTTACGACAGCAAGCTTCGGCTTCGTCATAACGCTTACGGTCGGCTAGCAGATTGCCTAAGTTGAGGTAAGCCTGCAATAACGATGGATTGAGCTCGATGGCTTTGTTAAATGCGATTTCAGCTTCGTCGTAACGTTTCAAATCATTGAGCAGAATTCCAAGATTATTATTCGCGGCATCTAGATTGGGATCAAGACGAAGCGCTTCTGAATAACAACGAAATGCCTCTTCAAGGTTCTTATCATTCTGGAAAACGTAACCACGCTCAAACCATGTTTGTGCTGTAAGTTGTTCTTCCTTTACAGGAGGTGCTTCGTTTGCGGCGATTTTTTGCATTTCAGTAGCTTTCTCAGCATCTGCATGCAAAGTTGGTAGATGAACATCACTGAGGGATATGTTTAGAAAACGTTCCCGTAAGCGATTCATCGCTTCTACTGCGTAGGCGTCAGGAACAGGCAAACCATTAATGCCACTTAGTACTGAAAGTTTTCCAGTTAGCGCTTCTTTGACTAACGGACTTCCAAAATCAAAGCCCTCCATCATTAGTGGTACTATATTGCGTTTTTCATCAATAGCAGTTTCGATTTCCCTCCTTAACCAATCATCTGGGTTTTTACAGTGTTCTAATGCCGAAGGAGTGAGGATGACAACGAAGTGAGCCCGCGATTTTATGTTTTCAAGAATTATCTTTTCGAAACTACCACTGTCAACACTTTGATAATCAAAGAATACATCATACCCATTGATTGTTAGGTTTTGCCAAATAAATAATGCCCACGGCAAATTTGTGCGGCGGTAACTGATGAAAACGGTCTTTTCGATGCGTGCGGTCATTACCTCACCACTTCGACAAGCTCAGTACATCGCCTTATTGTAACGATTGATCGGCGTGTCGGTTTGTCCCTCTCCCGCGGGGAGAGGGTATTGTGACGAATTCTTTTCTGTGGTGATGAAAAGTTGGGTTGCATGGTTGAGGGAGAACCTTTACGGCGGTAACCGATGAAAACGGGCTTTTCGATGCGCCCTGTCATGGGAGAGACCTCAACCTAATTCTGACGATTGATCGGCGTGTCGGTTTGTCTCTCTCCCGCGGGAGAGGGTATGGAGACGAATTCTTTTCTGTGCGCCCTATCATGAGTGTTCCCTTGTGGGGATTATACCGCTGACCTCTTCCCGGTTGATTCGCTTTTTCGGTTTGTTGGGTTTGGGTGAGACTCAAAAAGCTGCTAACGCAAATCCTGATAACCGAGATCGATCATCCATTGACAGAGGATGGGTCCGCCGTATCGATCCGGTGTGGGGCCACCATACATTTCGATGGGTAAGCCGTTGTATCCGCGGAAATAACCTGCCGGTCCGGTAAGCTGATCCTGTGCAGGTTGTGAAAGTTCCTGGTCGCCGATCGCGATGGCGTGGATATGGACAGCCGAGTCCGGGTACAGTTCATCGTAGTCACGAAGCCAGGCTGCAAAGCCCGCCGTGCGCAGGGCGTGGAGCAGCGGTTCCACATCATCCCACAACACGGTATAGGTGCCCCGGCGTATGACGGAAAGATCGACCGCGCCGCCGCCCAGATGCGTACCGAAGGAAGCCGAGCCGTTGTCATGATAACTGCCTTGGGTGATGCCATACTCAGTGATATCCAACTCGCCGCCATATAGTTCCTGGGTATGAGCCAGCATTGCCAGCGTGCGTTGGTTAACTGTCCAGCCATTGACCTTGACGCGTGTGTAGTCATCAGGCGGCTTTTGGCAACCGTAAGGTTCGGGGGTAGGTGTAATACTGGCGGTTGGTGTGGGAGTGAGGGTCGGCGGGATCGGCGTCCAGGTGGCAGTCGGTGGAGGTGTGAGGGATGGTGCAACAGTGAGCGTGGCTGGCACCATAATGGATAGTGGGTTGCCGAGGCAGCTTGCCAGGAACAGCGTCAGCAGTATCCATAATGCAATCTGGTTGGGGCGGGGGAGTTTGGGCATGAACTGATTGTATCGTCGCTTTTTGGCAGCACCTTTTTGTGAGGGAGCGAATGAAGATAAGAGTCGAGCCGAAGTTGGGAACGTGCAAGAGTAAGTGATGAAAACGGTCTTATCAATACGCCCCGTCATGGGAGGTCTCCTTGAATGGGACTATAGAGGAAATGTCAGAGACCCTGAAGGTTTCTTTCATTAGTTCGCGCCACGTCTGGCGGGACAATTTGACAAAACGGGATGAGAGTCAGCGTGGGAAACCTTTAGGGTCTTTCCCGGACTCCAACCTGCTGGCACATATCCAACACGGGACAGGTCGAACAGTGCGGGCGTTCGCCCGTGCAAATGTGTTTGCCAAAAGGGACGAGCAGTCGATTGATATCGATCCAATGTTCGCGTGGGAGTTTGGCTTCAAGGGCTGCCATTGTTTTTTCAGGTGTGGAGGTTTTTATATAGCCCCAACGATTCGTGACACGATGAACGTGGATGTCCACACTGATGGATGGCTGACCGCAGGCAATCCCCAACACCAAATTGGCGCACTTCGGACCAACTCCGGGAAAGGAACGTAATATCTCGGAATCGCATGGCAGGTTGCTATTGTAATCGTCAAGGATGCGCTTTGCGATCTCATGAATTTGACTTGCTTTGCGCTCGTGGAATGTGGATGTGCTGATTAAGGAATCGATCTCCTCAACCGTTAGCTGGCTGACCTCAGCAGGCGTGCGGGCACGCGCGAACAATCGGCGGGCGGTGGGTAGGCTCACTTCGTCATATGTCCGGATCGAGATCATGCACGCGACCAGTTGCTCGAACGGCGAGTTGAAGCCTTCCTCAGCCAGCTCAAACATCGCCGCCTTGGGCCACGGGCGCACAGCATCACTGATGAGTTTCAGCGCAAGGTCAATGTCGAATGGTTTTTTCATTCGCTGACAGGGATGTGTGATGGACCAGCTAATGTTTTGCTTCCTCAGCTTCGTCTTCCGGGATATAGACTTCCGGCACGAAGGTCTGGTCGGTGATGGGAGGCCGGACGTATCCCCCTTCTGGTTGGCGCGGCGGCAGGAGGATCGGCTCAGGTGTAAGATCTTCAAAGGGGATGAGGCTTAGCAGGTGGCGAATGCAATTAAGTCGGGCACACCTCTTGTTGTCCGCGTTCACCACATACCAGGGAGCCTGCTTGATATCGGTGTGGGCAAACATTTCGTCTTTTGCCTTTGAATATTCCACCCAGCGTGCCCGCGATTGCATATCCATTGGGCTGAGTTTCCAGCGTTTTGTAGGATCCTTGATCCGTGCCTGGAAACGCAATTCCTGCTCCCTGTCACTGACCGAGAACCAGTACTTGATCAGGATGGTGCCCGAACGCACCAGCATGCGTTCAAACTCCGGCACCGAGCGCAGGAATTCGCTGTACTCTTCGTCAGTACAAAAACCCATCACCCGTTCAACGCCGCCGCGGTTATACCAACTGCGGTCGAACAGCACCATCTCGCCCCCGGAGGGCAGGTTGGCCACATACCGCTGGAAGTACCATTGGTTTTTTTCCCGTTCCGTTGGCGCGGGCAGGGCAACTACCCGGCAGACGCGTGGGTTGAGGCTTTCAGTGATCCGTTTGATCACACCGCCTTTTCCAGCGGCATCCCGCCCCTCAAAAATAACCACCACCTTCAGGCTTTTATATCGGATCCATTCCTGCAATTTGATCAACTCCACTTGCAGGCGTGCCAGTTCCTTCTCATAGGTCTTTTTGTTGATGGGAGTTTGCTGATCCCGTGTCATGGAAGAGAGCGCCTGCTGGGATTCCAATTGAGGCTGAACCTCCGCCTTGTCCTGATTCCTGGATCCGTCAGGAGAATGCTTCTTTTTGGCTTTCTTATCTTTCTTTGACATTTTCTCCTCCAATATCATTTTTCATGATCTTTGTGCTGAGGATGGCCGCCGGATATTCGCCAACTGTTTGTTCGATTATACGACTGACTGACCTTAATTACTCGCTTTTTCCACCAGATACACAATTGATAAATAATCTTTTCCCGTAGCTTCAGACATGCCGATCTCGCAGGGAATGTTCGATGAATAATACCCGCCATAGTCGTGCGCCAGGATTTCGGCCGTTTCTTTTTCCGTGGCGGATTTTGTTAGCTCCGGGAAGAGCAAGCCGCGGTCACCTGCAAAGGCGCAACAGCCGAGGTTGAATGGCACCGTCACGGATCTGGCGCATTGTTTGGCGATGGCTGACAACCTGGTGTCCAGGCCTAGTTTGCGTGCGGAACAGTTGGGATGCAAGATAACGTCTTCATCAACAGGGTGGATTTTAAGTTTCGGTAAAACATGATCGTACAAAAATTCAATACCATCCAGGATGGTCAGTTTTTTCCAGAGTTCCTTGTCTTCAGCGTTGAGGTCATCACTGCAAGTGCGGAGGGTATGCGTGCAGGATGTTGTGTCGATAACGATGGGAAATCCTCCATGCTCAGACCATTCCCACATTTGCATAAGTGTTTTATGCAAGGTTGACCGGTAGACTTGTTTGTACCCTTTTGAGGCGAAGGGCATGCCGCAACAGTGACCTGTCACGTTTTCGGGGATGTGCAGGTTGATGTGTGCGCGTTGCGAAATAAGGATGAGAGTTTCAGCGAGGCCCAGGTGACTGTCACTTTTGGGTGTACCAAGTTGCCGCGAGATGCAAGAGGGGAAGTAGATAAAATGCCCGGAGTCCAACGACTCCAGTCGTTGGCGTGTCCAAAGTCGGGAGACTTTGGAGTCCACGTGCGGAATTGAATGATTCCACTTCGGCAAAGTTGTGTTGGATATTTTCTCTGCGGCAACAGAAATCGATTTGACACCGTTAACGCCAATGACTTTTTCGGCGATGTGTCCCATGCGCACGCCCCAACCAATCGCTTTTTCTGCGAAGTCAAAATGATTTGCGATCCACATCGCTGGCTTTTCATTTTTGATCGATTCGGTTCGCAAGCGTTTGATGTAATCGCCCGTGTTAATTCCAACCGGACACGCGGTCGCGCAGAGTCCGTCCGCAGCGCAGGTATCTATCCCGGCGTAGGAAAAGTCTCTGATAATGGAATCAATCTCCGCTGAGTCCGATGCGGCGAGGCGCATCCGGGCGAGTTCCCTTTGGACAACGATCCGCTGTCTGGGGGTCATGGTCAGCCTGCGGCTTGGGCACTTCGACTCGCAAAATCCACATTCGATGCATTTATCAATTTCAGGCGCGACCAGCGCAAGACTTTTGAGATGCGTAACGTGCGCCTGCGGATCATTGTTGATGAGCACGTCCGGGTTCAGCATATTGTCGGGATCAAGCAAAGATTTTAGATCCCGCATAATGGCGTACGCCTCATCGCCCCATTCGGTCGCAACAAACGGCGCCATGTTGCGCCCCGTGCCATGTTCGGCTTTGAGCGCGCCATCATATTTTCCGCTGACAATTCCGACCACCGCGCGCAAAAATTTATCGAAGTGACGAATGCGCTCTTCGTTATCAAACGCCTGATTGACAAGAAAATGCAAATTGCCATCTTTGGCATGACCAAAGATGGCGCCCTCGTGATAACCAAAATCATCGAAGAGCTGTCGCAAATCCATCACTGCATCGGCGAGGTGTTCAATCGGAAATGCGACATCTTCATTGACCGAAATCGTGCCTGGAGGACGCATTGCGCCAACAGACGGAATGATGCCTTTGCGTGGTTTCCATAATGACGCCTGCGCGATGGGATCGTCTGTGAATTCGACATCGTGAATCAATCGCAAATTCTTGAGGATGCGCTCCGCCTCTTTTCCAAAGCCGGTAATTGATTCTTTGTCTTCAGCTTGATACTCCACCAGAATCGCGGTCGCGCCATCCGGAAGTTGCTTAAGGATCTCAGGCGCGCCAGCGACGTTTTCCACCGCGCGCAGAGATTCGCGATCCATGATCTCCGCGGCGCGCGCTCCCGTTTGTTTGATGGGATAAATGGCAGCGGCAGCTTCGTAAATATTTTTAAAATATAGTTGGCCTGTGTATTTGTATGTGTAATCGGGCAGGGTATGAAGCACACCTTCGGCAATGAATCCAAGTGTGCCCTCTGAGCCGATCAATAAATGGACCAGAATATCAAGCGGCGAATCAAAATCGAGGAAGGCGTTGAGCAGGTAGCCATTGTTGTTCTTCATCTGATAACGGCGGCGGATGCGCCCGGCTAACATCTCGCCTTTATGTTTTGATGTAGAGTTTATTATTCTTTGTTTGAGTTCGAGCAATCCTTTGGCGATGCGAGGCTGTTCGTTTTCAAAGATTTGATCTGCGTTTGGGTCGGCTGTGTTCAGAACAAATCCATTCGGCAAAACAAAAGTCATGGAATGAATCGTGCGATAGGAATTTTCCGTCACACCGCAGCACATCCCGCTGGAGTTATTGGCAAGGATGCCGCCCATCATGCACGCGTCAATGGAGGCGGGGTCGGGTCCGATGCGGCGGCGATGAGATTTGAGAACGTTGTTGATGAATCCACCGACAATGCCGGGTTGAAAGCGGATCAACCTTCCGCCACCTTCCACGCTGTAATTCCCCCAATGCCTGGAGATATCCACGAGGAGGCCATCGGTCACTGCCTGACCTGAGAGACTCGTCCCCGCCGCGCGGAAGGTCATGGGGATCTTGTTTTGTTGTGTGAATTTGAAGAGAGCTTGAATTTCGCTGATAGAGTTGGGTTGCACCACCGCCTGCGGGACAAGCCGAAAATAGGACGCGTCGTTGGCATACGCGATACGGTCAATGAGGCGGGTGTGGACGCGGGTGGGACGAATGACTTGGGAGAGTTGGGATTGGAGATCCATAGGTTTGCCTCATCGTCCATTTTACATTCTTTCAGTTAATATCTAACGCACGATCTTGCTTGCCCATTCTGGAGGGAGATTGGTCACGAACTGTTCGCCGGTAGGCAAATGAACGTAGATAACACTTTGCTCCACTTCGGGCTGCAGAAATATCCATTCCCCATCTGATGAAATCGTAACAAGGTGTATGAATCGGTTATCGAGACTTGTAACCGGCAAGAATACACCTGTGTTAATGTCGAGACTCCACAGCCCGTATGATTCCGATGACTCGCCATAAGGTGTACCAGGGTTTAGGATGAAATACAACTTTTGGCTGGTTGGGGACCATAGTAAGCCATCGCCATGGCTCGAAAACATGGGTAATTCATAACGTTCTATTGCGAGTCGGTCGAGATCGTAAACGCTAAGTCTATACTTGGGTGAGTCTTCAACATGGCGAGTCGTCATGAAGGCTAAAAAGTGGGCATCGGGAGATAAAGCTGCATATCCTTCTCCATATTCTTTGCTTGTCGCATCCGATGTTTGCAGTTCTTTTATCACCTTCCCTTGGTCTATTGAAATCAGCCAAAACCTGTCAAATTCCGGATCACATCCCAACGGCAAGCTATAAATACTTTGTCCGTCGGTTGTTAAGCCCAAAGGCCGAATATAGCCTTCGTCTTTGGCAAAAACGTTCCTGAATGTGTCTTTATTCACCTGATAGAGTCCAATTGTTGCTCCTATGCCAGTCGATGAGCAGGCTGAGTCCCAGGCGGTTGAATAGAGTAAATCATTTTCGTTTGAAGTTCTGTCAAGGTTGCCCCACAAAGGTATTTTGTCAAACTCGACCGCCATTTTTGTTTTGCCAGTCTTCATATCAATTCGTTGCAAACCCTTCCCCCGTAGCACAAATACAATATCTTTCATTCTGACAGCGTCCATAATATTGCCTTCTTCCCCTAAATTGGCACTGATCAGTGTCGTGCCGTCTGGATGTCGTTCATAGAGTTGGTTATCAGCGATATAGAGCAAAACTGGTGGTGTCAGTTCTTTGCTTGCTGTAGGGATATAAGTTGGTGTTGGAGCAATGGAAGATGATTTAGGTGCAGTACAGGCACTTAGCACTAGGCAGAATACCCAGAAGGAAATGAAAACGGTCTTTTCGATGCGTCGCATATGTGACTCCTGTAGAATGAAACAGCGACAAAATAATTATACAGGTAAAATTCTCTTCATGTCCAAACATTATTCCGTCCCTCTCAACGAAATCCGCCGCGAGCATGTGGCAGTGAACTCGCGCTTCATTGCCACGCTTGCACCCGTCTTTAGCGTGGGAGAGGCGCGGACGTTCATCGCGCGCATCAAAAAGGAATTTGCGGATGCGAGTCATAATGTCTCCGCATATATTATCGGTGGAGGGAATACGGTCACCGAGTTTTGCTCGGATGACGGCGAACCCGCTGGGACGGCTGGCAAGCCCACCTTGGCCGTCCTGCGCAGAAGTGGACTTGGCGATGTGGCAGTTGTGGTCACACGTTATTTCGGTGGCACATTGTTGGGTACGGGTGGATTGGTGAAGGCTTATACGGAGTCCACACAGTTGGTGGTTAATGCAGTGGGGCGCGGGAGAAGAGTCGCGGTGCACGTGTCCATGCTGGCGATTCCGTATAACCTGCTGGAGCGAGTCCGGTTGATGGTGTCGCGTAACAGTGGGGAAGTATTGGGCGAAGATTTCGCGGCGGATATTACAATGACTGTGCAATTCCCGGTCGATTCATTTGACGAGTTTCAAAATGAATTACGTGAACTCTCTGCAGGGAGGTTGAAGGCGGAAGTGATCGAGTCGAAGGAAACGATTGTGGCGGTTGGTTGACAACTTATACGTTCGAAACCTTGGCCACGGATTTCACTGATTTTCACTGAATTGGCCAACTGATTGTTACGGGTTAGCTAAATGTCTTGCTCGACTCGCTTCTGAAAAATAATTCAAAAATCCGTGCCTATTCGTGAAATCCGTGGCTGAAGTCAGTTGTTGGTGAGAATTCAATATTTTCGATTCCCAAACGACTCATTCAAATTGGTGTGCAAAACCTCTGCTTCGTAGGCACGGTCGGTGACGCGTCTCAAGCGTTTCCCCATACTTGGAGTGATCAGCCGAATGGCTTTGCGCCCATAGAAATGCTTATGGTATAGCTGGTTGGCCCCGGTTTCATCCCATGCCCAATTTAAGTAGGTATAGTGGGAGGCGTCAATTGGACGCGTGTAGCCGGTCAATACCTTAAACTGGTGAATGCTGACGTAGTGTTCAAAGTAGGTCATCACCAGTTCGCGCAGGTTCTTGTAAACGGGTTCGCGGAATCCCAGATTGATGTAATTGGTCTTTGCCAGCGCGCCCCAGCGCCCCTCAATTTGATAGAGCGCGAGCACGTGATCGTCGTCCACACCGGGATCAGGCACAATGTCGATGAGAAGCGGCTTGAATCCAATCCGCCACAGGCAAAGCGCGGCGAGGAATCCGCCATCGAGGCAATGGGATTGATTGTCCAGCATCGCATTGAGAGGAGAACGATCGCGCGCCTCGCCTTTATAGGCCAGGCTGTCCAAATATTCCTGAATGGTGAATGGGGTATTTAGTTGGTTGAATTTCCTGCGCAGATTTTTCGGGAGGTGGGATTCAAATTCGGTTATGAAGGACATGATTTTTAGATCGAGCGCAAGCGTAGAGTTAATTCCCTTAATTGTACCGGGCTGACAGGTTTGAGCAGGACGATATCCGCGTCATCGGTCAATGTTTCAGCGAGGCGTTCATCGGCAGTGGTGAGGATGACACGCGTCTTTGATAGTCGTTTGTCCGCGCGGATTTTATTCAGGATCTCTTTCCCGGATGCTCCTGGAAGGTTGAGGTCCAGGATAACGATGTCAGGGATTATTTCGCTCAAGCGTTTCAAGCCAGTGGTGCCATTCGTACAGGTCTCGATATCGAAATCCGCTTTGAGCGTGAGGGCAATGATCTCATTGAGTTTGGGGTCATCTTCAATGATGAGCACGGAATGTTTCATCATCATTTATTCCCCGCATCTTTTGTGATGGGAAATATGATGGTGAATGTGCTTCCGATGCCGGGTTCGCTTTCAAGTAAGATCCTCCCGTTCATTACTTCCACAAGTTGTTTGGTGATGGAAAGGCCCAGTCCGATGCCGCGGTTATCGCGTGTGATGGCATTATCCACCTGTCGGAAGGGCTCAAAGATATAAGCCTGAGCTTCCCTGGGAATGCCTGCGCCTGTATCCGTTACTTGTATCTCCCAGGTATCTTTATCGGGCCGCGAGATGGTCAGGCGGATTTCACCTTCCTTTGTGAATTTGATGGCATTCCCAACCAGGTTGATGATGATCTGGCGTAGTCGACGTTCATCCCCATGTATTTCTTTCGGCAGATCCGGGTCAATGGAGGCGATGAATTTCAATCCCTTTTTGTGAGCCAGTATTTCCACACTTGCTGATGCTTGTTCAAGGAGGGTGGCTGGTGAGAAAAGTTTTTCCCGAAGGATGGTTGTGTTCGCGCGGATCTGTGCCTCATCGAGCAATTCATTGACCATGTTTGTCAGATAGTTTGCGCTTTCAACGATCTCGGATGCAGCTTTCCTTTGTCCGGCATTCAGTTCACCAAATGTGTTGTCGCGCAATAATTCACCATAGCCGAGAATGCTTCCGAGTGGGGTGCGCAGTTCGTGACTTACCTTCGAGAGCAGCTGGCTTTTTGCCCGGCTGGCTTCCAGTGCCTGGTCCCGTGCGATGCGCAGGGCTTCATGTGCCTGTTTGATGGCGGTGATGTCGCGCGCCAGGGCCTGAAATCCGACGATCTTTTCACCTTCGTAGATGAGTTGAACGTTCTGGCCGAACCAAACCTCCTGTCCATCCGCTGTGATGCCGGGGAATTCGTGATAGGTGGTTTTCGTATTGCTCGCGAACTGGTGTTGGTATGTGCGTTTTAGTTTATGCCGTGCTTCAGGCGTGGTCAGGTCGAGATAGAATTTACCGAGCACATCCTCTTCTTTCTCAAATCCCATGGCATGCAAGGCGGATGGGTTGGCATAAGTGAAATACCCATTCACATCAGTTCGGTAGATCAGGTCACTTGCGTTTTCAACGATCTGACGGAAGCGCGCTTCGCTTTCCTGCACAAGGTTTTCAGCGAGTTTGCGCCGCGTTATATCGTGGACGGTAATGACCTGTCCGACCAATAGATTGTTTTCATCGCGCAGGGTGGAAAGATGTAATTCGTACCAGTGCAGTGATTCTCCTTCGCCTAATGCGATCTCATCTTCTGCATCTGTGACATTGCGATATCTCTCAATGAGATGAGGCCACTTGTTGAGAACTTCAGCCAGTGGTTTACCGATGGGTTGTTGTTCGCCGGACAGCCCGATGATATTTTGAGCTGCTGGGTTGATATCCACAATACGCCGGTTGGCATCCAGCACAATCATGCCATCCTTCATCCCGTCAATGACGGTGTCGCGCGCAACCGGTGCGATATCCAATAAGCGGTGGCGAAAGAGCGCATACCCCATCCCAATCCCCGTGACCGTAAACGCGAACGGCGTCAGGTCTATGATGATGGGGAGAAGCTTGAAAATCGTGATGACGTTTGCGATCAACGGAGTCAATGTGGCGAGCAGGATCCATACCATTTGTCCGCGATACTGGGCGGGCCAGCGTAATAACGCCCGCACGATCAGGAACAGTCCGATCATGATCAAGGTATACGTGTATGCGGCATGGATCCAGAACCACGATCCATTGGCCGTGTCCAAGACAAGAAATCCTCCCTCAGATGCCAGCCTCTGACTGGTTCGAAAGAGATGATGCCGATCATCCGTAAAGATGATGATCAGGGTGGTTAATGGCACTATGGAGAGGATGGCAAGACGCCGCGCGTTGATCCATGCTTTCCGCCCTGTATATTCAAAGGCAAATGTCAACCAGGCGACCGGTGTGGCAACAACGCCGATGAACGATATATTCGCCCATAACACCTTGGTTTGCAGGTCGATTGCGGCAAGTTGCAAAATATAACTGGTTCCCCATTGGAACAAGATCAGCATCATCAAGGAAAACGGGGTTGCCCCTGCTGTTCTACGATTTCGCCAGGTGTACAAGGCAAGTGCACCTGAGATCATGGCAGCAATGACGAGTGGCAGCATGTTTAGGGTGAATTGGTATGGCATCCCGTATCCTTGAGGCAGACGAATATTTCAATTGATTATATCTCACAGTAATTATGTATGAAATATCCCCTTCGTGCTACGCGACATCAAGCCTACCAACATTATGCTGCAATGTGCAGGGCCAGGTCATCCTCATGGAATTCGGTATTGTCAAAATACTTGGCGGCGATACTCATACCTCCACCGGCGCGGTCCTGGGCATCGGGAATTGTGTTGATCTGCCACAATAGTTGAAAGAAAAAATTAATAACAAGAAGAGCGATCTCTAACCGGGTCGCTCTTCTTGTTTTCCGTAAGTAAACAATTTTATTCGTAGGCCAGGGTGTCTTTTACTGTCAATCTTGATGCACTTCTTGCGGGCAAGGCGCTCGCGATCGTGGCAAGGATAAGGGTAAAGATCAACCAGGCGAGGATCCCGCTGATTCCGAAGACAGCAGGCATCGGCGCAGTGAGAACCGCCATGCCTACCCCAAAGGTCAATACACTTGTGATGGGGAAGGAGAGCAAGATGCTGATCGCCCAACTGATCAATCCAACCACCATGCCTTCCACAATGACGATGCCCTGAATATCCCCATTTGATGCACCAATAGCGCGCATCACGCCGATCTCACGAGTGCGTTCGAGCACATTGATGCTCATGGTGCCCATCAAACCAAGCCCGCCGACGATCGCGATCAAGGTGGCCATCACCAGCATGAAATAGACAAGAACGTCGGTCGTTGCTTTTTGGCCGGTGATAAAGTCTGCCCCCAGTTGTGTTGAGCCGACTTGAACGCCGCGCTTTTCGTAAAGTGCAATCAATTGATCGTTGACCTTCTTCTGCGTGGCGGAATCATGTTTCGCGGTCAACACGCGCAAAGCATAGACCTGACCGGGCTGACCGATCAATCGGCTGATATATTCATAATTGACATACAAAAGCGGCGGGTTGACGTTTCCGGTGATCGTGTAAAAGCCAATGATGTGCCACTTCGTCTCCTTCCCGTTGACCTCAATGTTCAGCCAATCACCGACCTTTAAATTTGGAAATATATTTAACAGGTGATTGCCAATCACGATCGCGTTTTCGTCGCCGGTTGTCAGCCAGCGTCCGGCAGTGATGACCGGGTCGATCAAAGTCGAGGTTGAGGGTGGAGCCACGAACAGGATTTGTGTGCCCGCGGCGTCTTTATCGGAGATCAGCGTGCCGGGATATTCGATCCAGCCTTCCACGCTGGATACGCCGGGAACACTCTCTGCAAGGGATGCAACTTCTTCAAAGCGATAGTCATGTCCAAATGAAATATTGATATCTGCCAGGAAATATCCCTGAATATCCTCGATCGTTTTGTCGAACGATGCCCACAAATTGTAAACACCAATAAAAATCGCGCCGCCCAGAACGAGCGAGAACAAAGTTAAACCAAGGCGGAGTTTGCGCCGGAAGACGTTGCGGAGGGAAAGCCGTATCGGGCGCGGGATGAACAATGCTCTCTTGCTCACCGACGCATCCTTCGGCTTGGAATTTCCACCAATGCCGTAATCACTGATCGCTTCACGCACTGTGATACGGACGCTATTGTATACAGGCCATAATGCTGCCAGAAAAGGAACAAGCAATGCCACAATTGCCTGCTGTATGATGGCTGATGGATAAGCCTTGAACGGCAATGGGCTGAAATTCAGATAAGTTGCCATCCCGCCACCAATATTTTGCGCGGCTCCATTTGCGAGCGGTATGGCGATCAAGAGTGCGGCGGATCCAAACCCAAGGATCAACACAACGTACATCGCAAAGATTTGCACATTCCCGCCGCCAATCGCTTTCATGATGCCGATCTGACGTGTCTGCTGTGTCATGATGGCCGTGATGGTGTTTATGATCAAAAAGCCACTGAGCAGGACGGTCATATAGCCAAGCGTGTTCAAAACAAAGAAAATACCCTGTGAAATGCTCCAGGCAAAATGGTGACCGGGTTGATATACATTTACAAAGTAGATCACTGTGCCCGCGCGTTCCAACCGGTCGGCAACAGCTTGTGCCACTTCCGTCACATGTTCCTGGTCGGTTGGGTTTTCAGCCACGCTTACAGCAAGAACGTCATAGTCCTGTGACCCGCCGAGCCATTCCAGCGTATCGGGGGTCACGTAGGCGTTGATCGTTTGTGCCAGATTGTATGGGAACCCTGTTACATCATGGAGATAACCTTCCAGCCTCAACTCGCGTCGTCTTCCATCATCGAGTTCGATGATCAGTTTATCGCCAGGTTCATACCCAAGTGACATTGCAGAAGCATCGATGAGCACCTCTTTATCAGAGAAGGATGGAATGGCGGTCTCACCAACCATTGGTTTGAGTTGGTTGAGTGTCAGTTCAGCAGGGTTTTTGATGGAAGTGAATTGGATCGAGATCGGTTCCCCTTCGGATGGGATCAAATGTGCGCTCGCTGTACTGCGGCCCTCCACTGCGTTTACACCGGGGACGGTTCGCGCGATCTCAACCGTACTATCATCGAACGGCGATGGATAAATCATTGCTTCAGACGGATTCGCCGAGAGATAATCGCCATCCATGCTTTCGAGCATGTATAAACCCAGGTTTCCGTTGAACCCGACTGCGAACGTGCCAACCATGATGGTCAGGATGGTTAGCATGGTGCGCGACTTGTTGCCCCAAAAGTCCGCCCAGATCTTCTTCCAGCGGCTGGTCATGATTTTGCTCCCCTCCGCGCGATATTTTCCTCTTCGTGCTTGTCTGCGGATTGATGCAGCACCTCACGCGTGACTGGGGACTGGCCCAGCAATTCGTTGAGCTGGTCATAGCTGATGCAAAGGACTTCCACAGGTGTGTGCTCTGAGGCGCGAATGGAAGCGCGATGCTTTTTCTCGTGGAAAAACTCGATTTCCCCGAAGTACTTGCCGGGTCCGAGCTGAACAGCAATGACATCTGATTGATTGGCACGGGGCAGGACGACTTCCACAGTCCCTTTGGAGATAACGTAGAAACACTCTGCGTTTGAGCCCTCTGTCAGGATCATGGCACCTGCTTCGTAATGTTGCTCTTTTGCGATACGCGTCGCCTGTAACAACTGTTCGCGCGAAAGCGTAGGCATGGCTTTTGCCACATATTCATTGACGATTTCGCCATCTGCGATCAGCGCGGTGCGGTGTGTGCGTTTGGCGAGTCCGCTATCGTGGGTCACGACGATAATTGTTTTTCCCTGGGAGACCAGATTGTTGAATAACTCGAAAACACTGTCTGCTGTTTTTGAATCCAGGTTACCTGTCGGTTCATCGGCGATCACGACTGGCGGATCGTTGGCCAGTGCACGCGCAATTGCCACGCGTTGCTGCTGTCCGCCGGAAAGCGCAGTAGGGAGCTTGTAGGCATGGTCGGCCAGCTCGACCATCTCGAGCAGGGACAGGGCGCGCTTCTCGCGTTCGCGCATGGGATAGGTGCGGCAAAAGTCCATTGGCAACATGATGTTTTCGATGACTGAAATCGTTGGCAGGAGTTGGAAGAATTGAAAGACGATGCCGAGATTCTTTCCGCGCCAGCGCGCTATTTTGTTTTCGCTCAATTGGTGCACTGCCGTGTCATTGACATACACTTCACCGGTGTTGGGACGGTCGATGCCGGTGATCATGTTGAGCAGTGTGGATTTGCCACTCCCGGATTTACCGATAATGCTGACGAACTCGCCTGCATTGATCTGCAGGTCTATGTTCTTAAGGGCAGGGTAATCACCCACAGCGGTTTTGTAGGATTTATTGACATCCTGCAGGTCAATGATGGGGCGCGTGACCGTTGTATTTTTTCCCCGGGCATCGTTTGGTTTGGTAAAAGGTAATGTGAACATGATATCTCCTGCCCATCGAAATGATGGGCGTTGGATAAACGAGAAGAATTTCTACTGCTCGAACTTTACAACAGCAGTCATGCCCCAGCGCATATTTGGATTTGCATCGGTCAGGGTCACTGTGACTTCGTACACGATGTCACCCTGTGTTTCTGTATAGGTTTGCCCAATGGATTGAACCTTGCCCTTGAAGGTAACCCCTGAGAGCGCATCCAGGGTAATTGTCACAGCCTGATCCTGCTTGACTGTGACCACATCCAATTCGGTCAGGTCTGTGGTTTTTACGACCCAACCTGAAAAATCGGCAACAGTGACCGCGATCTGCCCGGCATTGATCGAACCACCGACCTTTACATCCAGGTTCGCCACCACACCATCAAACGGGGCGACCAGTTCCACATTGGCGAGGGCGGCCTTTGCGGCCGAAAGGCTGGCTTGTGCAGATTCGTATTGTGCCTTGGCCAGAGAGGCTTCCTGCGACCCATCGGACAAGGCGGCGAATTCCTTTTGGGCATTATCCAGCTTTGATTTGGCTGAGTCAAGATCCGCTTCAAATTTTGCCCAGCGGATGGCCTGGTTGAGGTCAGCCCAGGCATCATCGAGGCGTTTCTTGTAATCCTTGCGGCTCTGGCTATTGACCCCGAGATATTTGTAGGGTTCGTAGGCCAGGCGCGCGGCTTCCACATCGGCATATGTCTTTTCGACGGCCTCCGCAGGCGTCCCCTGCGCGAGATCCGAGGGGATGTCGAAATCATCGAAACGAATTTGTGCCAGTCGGACCGCTTCGTACGCATCCCCCAGATCCTTCAGCACTACAGATTGGGATGTGTCGAAGGCGCGTTGCGCGAGGATTAGGTTCTCTTCTGCGCGTGCGACTTCGGCCTGGGCGGATTCGCTGTTCCCCAACTGGACCAGTACGTCCCCCTTCTTCACGGTTTGTCCTTCCTGCACGAACACTTCGCTCACGACGCCGCCGGCGTTGAATGCGATCTCGGCATAGCGGATCGGTTCAATGTTGCCTTCTGCGATGATCGTATTGTCTGCGATAACCGTTGGGATCGCTTCGGGAGTCGCGGATGCTGCATTGCCAGATGTTGAGCATGCTGTAATGAGCAAACTCAAGGTAAGAAGGATGACAAGGTTTTTGTTTTTCATGGTTATTTCTCCTCTCTAATTTCTCTTTCTGAAATGATACTTTTTTCAGGAAAGTGTTGCCTCAGCCTGAGGGCAGGTTTTACCCTAGTCAAGTGGATAGGTGACCAACTTTAAATATCTACGCCTTTATCGATTTTTGGTTGCAGTTTTGTCACGGGAGGATCAAAGGTGGCAAGAACTTAGAGTTCATGGAGGGGTTACTATATTCGGCTGTTTGCCAGTGTTTCTAATTTTACATTTGAGGAATGTTCATGACCAGTGCATCCAAAGACCGTCTTTCTCCTTTAACGAAGCTTGCCTATGGGGTGGGGGATTTTGGCTTCTCTTTTACAGATACCGCCCTTGGTGTCCTGTTTGCCATTTTCCTTTTGGATGTAGTAGGTCTCCCACCTTCACTCGCCGCATTGGCTGTGTTTATCGGTAAATCATGGGATTATATTAATGACCCGATCATTGGCTATATTGCGGATCGGACCCGTACGCGCTGGGGGCGTCGCAAGCCATATTTGATATTTGGATTCATCCCATTTGGAATTTCCTTCGCGATGCTCTGGTGGCGTCCGCCGTTCGAAAGTCAGTGGGCACTAACAGCATACTATGCCATCGCTTATTTCTTTTATGATGGAATCCTAACTCTTGTCTCCATGCCGTTTATGGCACTGACCCCTGACCTGACGCAGGATTACGATGAGCGCACATCACTAACCAGTTATCGCATGGCTTTTTCCTTGATTGGCGGGTTGGTCGCATTTGTTGTCCCATTGATGATGATCGGGACGATGCGCCCGGAGAATGCAGATAAGGTCTTTCGGATGGGGATCATCTTCGGCGCGGCGAGCGCTCTTCCACTGCTATTTACGATATTTGGTACTCACGAAAAAGAGGAATATGCAGAACAACAACAACCGAGCCTGAGAGAATCGATCAATGCCGTGCGGAACAATCGTCCGTTTTGGTTCGCAACCGGCATATTTTTGTTCACCTGGACAGCTGTGGAAATGATCCAGAATATGCTTTTGTTGTTCCTGAAATATCGGATGAAACTCGAAGCCGAGTCTGATCTTGTTGCAGGGGCGGTGTTCATCACAGCGATCATTGTCCTGCCGTTTTGGGTTTGGGTATCGCAAAAGACGGATAAACGCAAATCCTATATTTGGGGAATGATATTTTTCTCAGCGGTCATGATGGTATTGATCTTCCTTGACCCCTCCTTGGGATTTCCTGTCACACTCGCGCTCGCCTCCTTCGCAGGGATAGGTGTATCGGCCGTCCATGTATTGACCTGGGCGATTATCCCCGATGCTGTGGAGGCGGACGAACTTCAATCAGGTGCGCGGCATGAAGGGATGTTCTATGCCCTGGTCTCCCTGCTCAAGAAAGTTGCCTCCTCGATCGCAATTCCGTTGACCCTGCTTGTACTGGGATGGAGCGGTTATATTGCGAATGAGACCAATCAGCCGGAATCTGCGGTCTGGGCCATCCGCATCCTGATCGGACCCGTACCTTCCATCTTCCTGCTTGGCGGGATCTTTTTTGCGATATTTTATCCACTAACTCGGGAGGCTCATGCGGAGATCCGCAAACAGATCGCGGCGCGTCTGAAAGCGCCTTCTGATTAAACCAACAACCCGACTGGAAAGGTTGGGTTGTGTATTTATTCTTTTCTTCCGTCCCATGTGGACCACGTACTTCCGTCTCTGGCGAGCAGATCGTTTGCCTCCAGGGGGCCCCAGGAACCAGAGTCATAAAATGCAAGTGGTTGCTTTTGTGCTTCCCATGCTTCGGAAATCGGATCGATCAATCCCCATGCGGTTTCCACTTCATCGGCGCGGGTGAACAGGGACGCGTCACCAGTGATCGTATCCAGAAGGAGGCGTTCATAGGATTCCGGGATCGCTGTCTTGCCGAAAGAGTCCGCGTAGTGAAATTCCATATCCACAGAGCGAAGTTGCGCAACGGTATCGGGGACTTTTGCTTCGAACCGCCAGTGTACACCCTCGTCGGGTTGAAGATATAGCACAAGCATGTTTGGCGTGATGTGTTCTTTTGTGGAAGGGAATAGCAACTGTGGGGGTTCCTTGAACTCGATGGTGATCTGGGACAGTTTTTCCTTCAATCGTTTGCCTGAGCGCAAATAAAAGGGCACGCCCTGCCAGCGCCAGTTATCGATCTGCAGGCGAACAGCCGCATAAGTGGGAGTGGTGGATTCGGGATTTACACCCTCTTCCTGGCGATATTTGGCATATTGTGCACGGACTGTATTTTGAATTACATCCTCTTCCTTCATCGGACGGATGGAGCTCAATACTTTCACCTTTTCATTGCGAAGGGCGGTCGCATCGAAGGATGCAGGTGGTTCCATGGCAACCAGGGTGACCAGCTGCAATAAATGATTCTGGAACATATCGCGCAATACGCCGACGCTGTCATAGAACCGCGCGCGATGTTCCACGCCGACCTGCTCGGCAACGGTGATCTCTACATGGTCAATGTAGTTTCGATTCCATAACGGCTCAAAGATCGTGTTTGCAAAACGGGAGACCAGAATATTTTGCACGGTCTCCTTGCCGAGATAATGATCGATACGATAGATCTGTTTTTCGTTCAGGGTTTTGTGGATCTGTTCATTCAAACTGTGCGCAGTTGCATAGTCCGTGCCGAATGGTTTCTCAATGACCACGCGCCGCCAGCCATTCTTCTCGTCAAGTTGTTCTGTAAGACCCAGGAGATCGATGATGTTCGGGAAGGTTCCAGGTGGGGTAGCCATGTAATAGATTCGATTGCAGGTGCCACTTTCCCACTTTGAGAGAAATTTACTTAAGTTCTTGAAATCTGCCAGATCCGTGTAACGACCCTGTTGGTAGGTCAGGGTCGGCGCGAAAGTCGCCCATTCGTCGCTCTTGAATTCAAAAGATGCAAACTGCTTGACTCCCTCTTCAAGATGCGCGCGGAATTGTTCATCTGAAAATGCGGTCCCGCCATAACCGACGATACGGAACTGTTTCGGCAAGCGCCCCTTCCGACATAAATTAAAGAGGGATGGCACAAGTTTGCGTTGTGTCAGATCGCCTGATGCGCCGAAAATAACGATGGAAGTTGGTAAGCTGTTATCCATAATTTTCGCTCCAGCGCCGTCTTCGGCGCTGACTCCGCCGCCGGGGACGGCGGCTTGAGCATTAAAATTATTCCGATTTCTTGATCGCGTGCCCGCCGAATTGATTGCGCAACGCGGCTAACATGCGGGCAGTGTAATTCTCTTCATCGCGGCTGGCAAATCGCATTTGTAATGCCAGCGTGATCACTGGTGCTGGTACATCCAGGTCAATGGACTCAAATACCGTCCAGCGCCCTTCGCCCGAGTCTGCCACCCAGGGTTTGATATCCTTGAGTTGGGTGTCTTCATCCAGCGCATTCGCTGCAAGATCCAGAAGCCACGAGCGTACCACACTTCCATGCTGCCAGATGTGCGAAACCTGCGCGAGATCGAGCCTGAATTCCTCTTTGGCTTTCAATATGCTGAACCCTTCCGCGAAGGCTTGCATCATGCCGTATTCAATCCCGTTGTGGATCATTTTGACAAAATGCCCCGCGCCGTGCGGACCGACCCTGCCCCAGCCCTTATCTGCCGCAGGAGCCAAAGTCTCGAAAATGGGACGCATCTTCTCTGCGACCTCAGGCCTGCCACCGATCATCAGGCTGTATCCTTCCTTCAGGCCCCAGATCCCGCCGCTTGTGCCGCTATCCAGAAAGTCGATTCCTTTTGGCTCAAGCATCGCGGCATGACGGACAGAATCCTTGTAATTCGAGTTGCCGCCGTCAATAACAATATCACCTTTACCCAATAAGCTCGATAATTTTTGGACCGTATCGTCTGTTGTTTGTCCGGCAGGGACCATCACCCAAACGATGCGAGGAGAATTAAGTTTGCTTACTACCTCATCAAGTGAATGCGCGCCTTCCATGCCAAGTTTGATCGCTTCATCCACCGTTGCGGCTGTGCGCGCGTAGCCGATCACGCGATGCCCGCCGCGCACGAGGCGGGTCGCCATGTTCAACCCCATCTTGCCTAAACCGATCATTGCTAATTCCATACTATGCTCCTTTGTTTCGCGCTGAGCGGAGGCTGAGTGTAAGTCGAAGCCGTAGACGAAGCGCGCTTCGACTGTGCTTGCCTAACGGCTCGCTCCGCTCAGCGCGAATAATTATCCTTCACTAAACCTAACTTTTAATTCCTTTGGCAATTGGCTCGCCGCGTCCTCATCCACCAGCCAGATCAATTTGCCATCTTTCGGGTTGATCCTTTGGGCGGGATATAGCTCCGGATTATATCTGTCACTGAGCACTTCTGCCAAAGTGACAGCTTTCCTGTCACCTGTTGCCATAAAAGCGACCATGCGCGTACTGTTGAATACGACCGGGGTCAAAGTCACACGGTTGGCAGGGCGGTCCTGATATTGGGCGGTGACTGGCATCGTTGGATCGGTGGCAGTCACAGATGAACCGGGGAATAAAGATGCCGTGTGCCCATCCTCACCCATGCCGAGATAAACCAAATCGAAACGGGGAAAATCAAGCGGAGGGAGAGCGAAATTCCTCAAGGTAAGAGAATACTCCTTCGAAGCCTCAGCAGGACCCAGCTCTCCTTTGACGCGGTGGATGTTTGAGGCTGAAATTGAAACATTACTCAAGAGGACATCACGGGCCTGGCCGTAACTGCTTCCGGGGTCGTCTGGTGGGACACAGCGCTCATCGCCCCAAAAGATGTGAGTCGTACTCCAATCCACTTTTTCGCGATATTCCGTTGCCAGCAATTGGAAGAGTCTTGTGGGTGTGTTGCCGCCGTTGAGTGCAACCAGAAAGCGGCCGCGTTCTGCGATGGATTTTGCAGCTTGTTCAATAAAGAGGTGCGCCGCGTCGCGACTGAGATTTTCCAAGTCTTTGAAGATGCGAATTTCAAATTTCATACGTGTGACCATGCCATGTGTTTGTCGAGCGTGCGGCACGCGGCTTGCTCGATCTCTGCAAGCATATGTTCGTGACTTCTCCCTGTTATAACTTCGCCGAATGTGACGCGCGGTGTGAGCCCGAAAAGTTCCCTGCCGCTGAGCATTTGACGCGCCAGTTGATACAGGAACGCGAGACGTTGCCGGTCTGGTCTGGCTTTGCGGAACCAGGTGATCGGATGGTGGAACGCGGACTGGGATATGACTCCGCTTGCGATGGTGATCAGGATTTGTAGATTTGGAACCCGTTGCAGAAAGATCTCAAGACTGCGTGACCAGTGATTGAATTCATCATCGGGATGCGGCATAAATTCGGGGTCGGCTTCGATTTCACCGCGCGGAAAGATGAGAAGCGAGCCGCCCTTGTTGAGATGGCGGATCGATTCGCGGATTACTTGCATTCTTCCCATCGTATTACCCGGGTCAGGCGCAAAGATGGCATTTTGGCTGACGTGTGGAAGATGTTCGAAAAATGGAATATCGCCGATGATGGCTTTGTAATCGGGGCGGTTGACGTGTGCAGAGATGACAATCGAATCAATGGATGCCGGATGATTGGACGCAATGACAAGCGGACCGCTTGGAGGAATATTTTCCACCCCGTGCGCCTGGTGTGATTTGACGAAGCGCGGAAGAACCCAGCGCGCGCCTGCGGGAATCCCACCTTCCGCGGTTGCCCGGTCCAGCCCGATGCCAACCTCTGCCGCGGCGCGTGTAGCTTTTCCGAAGATGAATCGGACCAACCGCTTTGCCGCGTCAGATTGGGGGAGGGCGAAGGCTTTGGTGAGTTCGTAAATGAGGGTTTCTTTGAGCGTTTGGATCTCGGTCTCGTATGTGATCATGTTTGTTTTTGATAAAGGAACCAGGCGGATGATCTATTGCGTTTGTCGTCGAATCCGTTCCGGCGCGAGAGGAGAGTCAACCGGGAGGAGATTCGTTCCAGGTCTGCCTCATCAAGCCCGGGTCCGGATTGAAGCGTGCTTGGTTTGAAGAATCCGTACATAAGCCAGAATCCATCTAGGGCAAGGATGCGAACCAGTTGATCCAAATATTTTGCCTGACCATCTTTTGGAATGCTGTGGAAACATCCAATGTCGAGCGCGAAGTCGAAAGGCCCGGTTATCCCAGTTAGTTTTATCGCGTCGCTTACAGATAATTTTGCCTGAATTCCCGCCATTTTTAATTTTTGCCTGGCGAGCTTGATCGCGCGCGGGGCAAAATCCACACCTGTCACGTTCCATCCTGCTTTTGCCAGGGTGGTGACGTTGGTACCGGTGCCGCATCCGATATCGATGGCGCGACCAGGTTTATGTTCTTCGATGAATTCGATCAATTCAGGAGGACTGATGCCTGTATCCCACGGTGGCTGGCCAAAATACCAATATTGAAAAAGCAGGCGGCGGAGTAAGTTTTGCACTTTTTATTTTCACTCACTTCAGCATAACCTCCCACATGGTCTCAGAGCATAGATTTTCTTCAGTGCAAACCTGCGGGACGATGTGTGAATGTCACTTCAGGAAGGTGATTGTTCTTACTTTGACAATTCACTTGAGTTCTTTTACAATCATGCGACCAGCTTCACATCCTGACTTATAGGAAGGGCTTTTTCATGAAAGAGTATACCACCGAGTTTCTTCGCAACGTCGCGCTGGTCTCACATGGAGGTGCGGGCAAGACGATGTTGGCGGAGGCATTTTTACACGCAACCGGGGCTACCACCCGCCTGGGCAAGGTTGAGGACGGGACGACGGTTTCAGACTATGACGACGAGGAACACCGTCGAACGATTTCCATCTATTCAAGCGTAATTCCCCTGGAGCATCGCGATCACAAGATAAATATTATCGACGCGCCAGGCTACACTGATTTCGTGGGTGAGGCAATTTCCGCCCTGAGTGTTGCTGATGGCGCGCTCGTTTTAGTGGATGCCGTTGCGGGGATCGAAGTCGGCACTGAAATCGCCTGGCGCTATGCAGATGAATTCAACCTGCCGCGCTTTATTGTGATCAATAAGATGGATCGCGATAACGCGAATTTCGACCAGACTTTCACAGCGGTTGAAGAGTTTGTGCGCTCGCATGGAAAACGGGCCATAAAAGTCCACCTGCCGATTGGTGAGAAGCAGACCTTCAAAGGTGTGGTCGATATTATCGGTATGAAATCTTACATGGGCGATGGCAAGACGACAGCCGAAATCCCCGCGGAACTAAAAGAAGCGGCGGATGCGGCTCACTTCGCGCTCGTGGAAGCCGCGGCGGAAGGGGAAGACGAACTGATGGAGAAATATCTCGAGAACGGTTCCCTCTCGGACGCAGAAATGGTCCGTGGACTTGAGGACGTTGTCTACGCCGGACAATTTGTCCCGGTATTCTGCGCCGCGGGCGGACGTGAGATCGGCGCGATTGCATTGCTCAATGACATCATTGATCTTCTGCCATCTCCATTGAATGCACCCAGGCGTGTAGCACAAGGCAAGGATGGGGAAGAGGAATTGAAGCCATCTAATTCCAGTCCATTGGCCGCCTATGTGTGGAAAACGACAGCTGACCCGTTCGTAGGCAGGATGACCTACTTCCGTGTATTCTCCGGCTCGATACAGGCAGATGCCCGTGTCTGGAACCAAAACAGAAACGCGGAAGAGCGTATGTCCGGTTTGCATTTCCAGCGAGGCAAGGAGCAGATTGCCGCGAAAACAATCCATGCCGGCGATATGGCTTCTGTCTCAAAATTGAACGTCACCGCGACAGGCGATACCTTCTGCGATAAGGGACATCCGCTAACAGTTGAAAAACCGAAGTTCCCTGCCGCCTTGTATCGTGTGGCGATCACTCCCAAGACTCAGGCCGATGCCGCAAAAATTTCGCCAACGCTGACCCGTATGTGCGAAGAGGATATGACCCTGACGTGGCAGAACGATCCCATCACGCATGAGACAGTCTTGCAGGGTATGGGTGACCAGCACATTGATGTCGCCATCAACCGGGCGCAGACGAAATTCCAGGTGGGTCTGCTTACTCATCAGCCAAGGATCCCATATCGTGAGGGCATCACGCGTAAAGCCAGCGCGCAATATCGTCATAAAAAGCAATCAGGCGGCGCGGGTCAATTTGGTGAGGTTCACCTTCGCATTGAGCCACTCCCCAGCGCGGACTTTGAATTTGATGATGAACTCGTGGGAATGAATCTCTCCAAGTCCTATTTGCCGCCCATTGAAAAAGGCATCAAAGCCACCATGGAACGCG
>Ga0210377_10000514_pt1 | contig 37217 bp, 34 predicted proteins | sample PLM4_65_b1redo_FD_155480 | JGI IMG/M metagenome (GOLD analysis project Ga0210377, IMG submission 155480) | Groundwater sediment microbial communities from an aquifer in East River, Colorado, USA - PLM4_65_b1 redo | ecosystem: Environmental > Terrestrial > Soil > Riparian zone | place: USA: East... | reverse complement strand
CGGACGGAATCTCGAAACGCGGCAGGAAGTCCTTGAGGTCGATGGTCCCGGCGCCCGGCAGGGTGAGCGGCATGCTCGACACCACGCCGAAAAACTGGCCGGTGCGCGGATCCCTTTCGATGCTGACCACCGGAGTGACGATCTGATCGAGGGGGATCGTGCGTCCCTTGACGCGGATCTTGAACGTCGCGCGCCCATTGGCGAGCACGAGATCGCGCGGGTCGAGCAGCGTCAGGTCGGTGCTGAACAGGTTGGTGCCGACCGAGACGGTCTGCGGTGTGGCGGCGCGCAGGACATCGAGCAACGCCTTCTCGTGAACGGTGAAGTGGATCTCGGAGGTCTCGGGCGCCGCCGGGGCCGCGGCGGCCGGCGGGACCGCAGGGGGGGCTGGCTGGACCGCGGCCCACGCCGCGCCGCACAGACCTGTTGCGGCCAGGGTGAATGCCGTCAGGGTGCCGTTCCTCACGCCAACCGCCTCCAAAGCTGGAAGAGGCGGGAGTATAACACGCCGTTTCGCGGTCTCAGCCCGCCGTGATCAGCCGTCGCGCGGCGTCGAGAGCGCGCAGTTTCGCCACGGCGGCGGCGGTGTCGAGACGGCCGAGATCGGGGCCGCTTCCCAGCACCAGCCGGGCGGCAGGTGGCAGGGCCACGGCCCCGCGCACCCGCCCGGCGATCGCCTCGGCGGTCTCCCGGCCATCGTCCTGGCCGCCGACCAGCCCGAGACCAAGCGCCATGCCCTCCGGGAGGATTTCCGATTGCACCAGGTCGAGGTTGCCCGGGACGGTGACGCAGTCGACGCTCAGGCAGCCGAGCCGCTTGAGGCGCAGAAGCCCCGGCCACACTCCCCTGATGTCTCCTCCTTCGAGGTGGAGCACCAGCGCCGCCTGGACACCGCGGCCGAGCACCTCCCAGACCCGGGTGAAGATCGGGAAATCGTCGGCGCGGCCGAGGAGCGCCGGCTCATCGACCTGGATGACCGTCGCCCCCGACGCCTGCAGGGCGCGCAGTTCCTGGTTGAGGGCCGCCGCCAGCGCCATCGCCAGCGCCATGGGATCGCCGTAGGCGTGATCCTCGGCGATCACCGCCAGGGTGTACGGGCCGGTGATGACCGGCTTGACCGGACGCCCCGCCCCCTGGGCCGCGAACAGGTAATCCTCGGCGACCAGCGCCCCTTTCCAGGAAACCTCGCCACGCACCACCGGCGCCCTGTAGAGCCGACCGCCCGCCGGGTACCCAGGCCGCTCGGGCCCCACCTCGATTCCCGCCAGACCGGCGATCGTCGACGCCCCGGGGTCGTCGCGGCCGACGCGCCCGTCGGTCACGACATCGCAGCCCGCCCCGGACTGCGCCTCGATCGCCTGGCGCGTTACCCGATCGCGCGTCTCCTTGAGGTGGGCGGCGTGGTCCGCGCCGTCCCCGGCCGCCTCCTGCGCCAGCCGCCACGTCTCGCCCAGCGCCAGACCGCGCCACGGCAACGATCCGTTGTTCGCCGTGATCATGGCTTTGCCTTGGGTGTGCCGGCGCTGGCGCTCTTTCCCTTGGCCGGTGCCGCGGGCGGCGGCGCGAACGCGATGCCGTCGGGGTGCGCGCCGGTCGTGATCCGCCCCGTGACCTCCCAACCCGGCATCGACACGATCGACACCGACGCCGAGCCGGCGTTGGCCACGTAGGCCCGGTTGCCGCGCGGGTTGATTGCCAGCCCCGAAGGACGGCGCTCGACCGGCACCGTGGCGATCACCTGCCGCGCCGCGACATCGAGGATGGTGACATCGCCACTCTGCCGATTGGCCACCAGCGCCACCGCCGACTGCGGCTTGAAGACCACCTGCACCGGCTCCTGCCCCGCCGGCAGGCGGGTGGCGATCACCATGCGGGCGGTATCGATCACCACCACCTGCCCGGCCTCGGCGAGGGCGGCGACGACCCAGCGCCCGTTCGGGCTGGCCGCGAGCCCCTCGGGCGCCTGTCCGGTCTTGACCGTCCGCGACATCTTGAGGGCCGGCAGGTCGATGACGCTGAGATTGCCGGCGGCGCGGTTGGCGACCCAGGCCTGTTTCCCGTCGCGCGTCAGTGCGACGACGTGTGGCCCCGCATGCGCGGTCGTCACGGCGCGCTCGACGACATCGCGCACCGCGTCGACCAGAAACACCCGGCGGCTTCCGGCACTGGTCACCACGAGGCGGCGCCCGTCGGGCGAGATCGCCAGCCCGTGCGGCGACACCAGCTGCTCGTGCGTGATGGTTTTGACCACTGCGTTGCGCGTCAGGTCGACGACCGCCACGCCGGCCGCGCCGGAGCACGCCACCCATGCCTTGCGCCCGTTCGGCGCCGCCACCACCTCATGCGGCTCCTTCCCCACCGGGATGGTCGCCACCAGCGTGTTGGACGGGATATCGAAGACCATCAGTGTCCCGTCGTCCTGGTTGGCAACGAGAAGGCGGCCTTCCGATTCGATGGCCGGCAGCACCGACGGCGACAGGAGCAGGAGAACGAGTGCCGCCCCGCGCGCCAGCCACGGGTGGCGGGGCCACGAGCGCCCGCGCCGCGCGCCGCCGGGCAAGGCGCCGCCGCTCACGAACCCCCTCCGCCCATGATCCGCTGCAGCGCCACGCCGGGGTCGGCCTCGCGCATCAGCCGCTCGCCGAGAAGCACCGCGTCAAACCCGGCGCCGCGCAGGCGGGCCACATCCTCGGCGGTCTCGATGCCGCCCATGCTGACGCGCACGGTGGTCGTCAACAGCGGCGCCAGCCGCAGCGAGGTCTCCACGGTCGCGGCGCGGGTCACCGGATCGCGGTTGTTCACCACCACCAGGTCGGCGCCGCCGTCGAGCGCCCGCCGGACATCCTCCTCGTCCTGCACCTCGACCAGCGTGTCCATGTGCAGCGAACGGGAGACACCGATGAGGGTCTGCAGCAGGCGCGGCTCCGGCAGCCGGGCCATGAGCAGGAGCGCGTCGGCGCCCAGCGCCCGGCTGCGGTACAGGCCGTACTCGTTGACGATGAAGTCTTTGCGCAGCAGCGGCAGGTCGACGGCCGCCCGGACCGCGCCGAGGTGCGCCGGCGAACCCTGAAGGAACAGGGTGTCGGTGATGACCGACAGGGCCACGGCGCCGGCGGCGGCGAAGGTGCGCGCCGTCGCCGTCGGGTCGAGGAGAAGACCGGCGGCGCGTTTCGAACCGGGCGCCGGAACCTCGGCGATGACCGTGACCCGATCCGGCCGCCGCAGCGCCGCGGCAAATGGATGCGGCGGCGGCGCCGAGCTTGCCAGCTCGATGGCGCGGCGCATCGGCACGACACGCATCTCGTTCTCGGTCTCGGCGCGCTTGGCGGCGCGGATCCGCTCAAGAAGATCCATCGCCACCTGTCGCCGGGAGACCCCGGAGGAAATTGGCCAGCAGGTCGTGCCCCGACGCGGTCAGGATCGATTCCGGGTGGAACTGCACCCCCTCGGTGGGGTGCTGGCGATGTCGCAGACCCATGATCACCCCGCCATCGGTGGTCGCCGTCACCTCGAGCGTCGCGGGAACCGACGCCGGATCCACCACCAGCGAGTGGTAGCGGGTCGCCTCGATCGGATCGGGAAGCCCGCCGAAGATCGTCCGGCCGTCGTGGCGCACCGCGCTCGTCTTGCCGTGCATGAGGCTCGGCGCGCGCACGATCCGCGCGCCGAACACCTGCCCGATCGCCTGATGCCCGAGGCAGACACCGAGGATAGGGATGACACCCGAGAAACGCCCGATCGCCGCCATCGACACCCCGGCTTCGGCCGGTGTCCCCGGTCCCGGGGAGACGACGATCGCCTCCGGCCCGAGCGCGGCGATGCCGTCGCAGTCGATGGCATCGTTGCGCGCCACCGTCACGCCGGCCCCCATCTCCTCGAGGTACTGCACCAGGTTGTAGGTGAACGAGTCGTAGTTGTCGATCACCAGGATCACGGCGTGGCGCTCTTTTCGGCGTCATCCTTCTCGAGAATCCCCAGCGTCTTCGGAACCTCGAACACCACCATCGCTGGCTCCTGCAGCGACTGGTCGCGGAACACCAGCCGCAGCGTCACCCCGTTCAGCCCGGTCTCGGGGATCGGGAAATAGAGCACGTCCTCCATGTAGGAGCGCGGCGGCATCGATACCTGGTCGACCAGGAGGGCGCGCCGCGCCGAGGACGGGAAGAAGTCGCTGCTGATCGGCGTGAGCAGGTTGGTGTAGGTGCCGGTGATCGATCGGTTCGCCTGGAACAACCGCCGATCGACATCGATCCGCCCGTAACGCGTCGCCACGTCGACCGCCGGCGCCACTCCGTACTGCCGGCCGAGCGAATCCTCGAGCATGAACGACTCGCGGGTGACCGTGAAGGTCCCCTTCGACTTGTTCGCCACCTGGACGAAGAGCGGCACGTACGGCTCGGCGCGGATGTAACGCGCCGCGTCCACGCCGACGATCATGCGGACGAGCGCGCCGTCCTCGCGGTAGTTGTAGGGGCTCAGCTTGTCGCTGTAGGTGCCGACGACATTCGGATTCCGCTGCACCCCGGCGCATCCCGCCGACAGGAGCGCTGCCAGCGCCGCTCCGGCGATACCCATCGCGGCCCGCCGCCCGCCGCCATCCCACCCGCCCGTCATCCTCGACATCGGACCTCCCGTGACCCGCCCGCCCGTTTGTCGGCCGCCGTCATCTTACCCGTCTTGGCGGCCGGCGTCACGACCCGACATAGCGGTCGTAGAGCGAACGCGCCCGCGCCGGGTCGTCGGTGCCGGTCACGATCGCCCGTCCATCGGCGAACACGGCGATGGTGAGGCCCTCGATCTCCGCCCGCACCAGGAAGGGATTGCGCACGACCGGCCCGGTCGCTCGCAGCCGCGCCTCGAGCGCCGCCAGGTCGGCGCCGGCGCCCGCGCCTGGATGGATCTGCACCGCGTTCCGGCCGCACAGGGTCGTGGCGCGGCCGCCGAGCCGCCGATCGAGGTACTCGTAGTCGCCGCGCTCGCACGCCGGGCAGCCGGCGGCAATCGGGTCGCGATCGAGCCGCATGCGCTGCGTCGTATTGTCCCAGAGGTCGATCGCGAACAGATCCCGGCTGGCGGCGGCCGCCGCCCCGGACAGGATCTTCATCGCCTCGGTCGCCTCGATCGACGCGATGACAGCCGCGACCGGCCCGATGACGCCGGCGGTGTCGCAGGTCTCGACCGACCCCGGCGGCGGCTGGGCCCGGACGAGGCAGCGCAGGCACGGGGTCTCCCCCGGCAGCACCGTCATCGTCAGCCCGTAGGAGCCGACGCAGGCGGCGTAGACCCACGGCACGCCGCGCTTGAGCGCGTAGTCGTTGACCACGAACCGGGTCTCGAAGTTGTCGGTGCCGTCGAGGAGGATGCCCGCACCCGCGGCCAACCCCTCGATGTTGCCGGCGTCGAGGTGAACCGGCTGCGGGTCGATCCGGACGAGCGGATTGATCGCCTGGAGATGGCGCGCCGCCGCCACCGCCTTCGGCAACCCTTGCGCGACATCGGCCTCGTCAAACAGCGTCTGCCGATGCAGATTCGAGATCTCGACGAAGTCCCGGTCGACGATGGTGAGGGTGCCGACCCCGGCGCGCACGAGGAGATCCGCCACATGGCTGCCGAGGGCGCCACAACCGACCAGCACCGCATGCGCCGCCGCCAGGCGCTCCTGTCCCGCCGCTCCGAGCCCGCGGAACAGCACCTGGCGCGCATAACGCTCATCGACGGCCATGTCGACCTCCCCTGGCGGCGCCGGCGCGGGCGCGCCGGCGACCACCCGGCGCGCCGTCCATCGCCCGCGGGCGCCGCCGACCCGCCGGCTCGCCGGCGACCGGCCCGGCAAGGCGGGCCCGATCCTCCGTGGCGCGCCACGCCAGCGCTTCCTCCACGGCGCGTCGCATGACCTCGATCGGCGCCGGCCGTCCGGTGAACAGGCGGAACTGCTCGGCGCCTTGCATGATGAACATCTCGATCCCGCCGCGCACCTCGATGCCGCGCGCCCTGGCCCGTGCCATCAGCGGCGTCTCGGCGGGGTTGTAGATCAGATCGTACAGCCGCGGCGCCTTCAGCCAGGTGACCGGCACCGGGGCGCGCCCCGGCTTTGCCGCGTCGCCGGCCGTCGCCATGCCGACCGGGGTGGCGTTCACCACCAGGTCGCAGGCGAAGGTCTTCAAACGCGCCATCGGTCGATGAACCGCCCCGGCGACCCGCGCCAGGGCGCGGGCCCGCGCCGGCGTCCGGCTGAAGACCGCCACCCGGGCCCGCTCGCGCACCAGCCCCTCGACCAGGGCGCGCGCCGCGCCGCCGGCGCCGATGACCGCGACCCGCGCCCCCGCCAGCGGCAGCCAGGCGCGCAGCGGTGCGACGGCCGCTTCAACATCGGTGTTGTGCCCCTCGAGACGGTTCCAGACCTTGACGACGGTGTTGGCCGCGCCGCACCGCCGCGCCTCGGGATCGATGACATCGAGATGCGACAGGATCGCCTCCTTGAACGGGTGGGTCACGCTCAGCCCGCGCACTCGCAGCTCGCTGAACACCGGCAGAAACTCGGCAAGCGTGGAAGCCTCGAACGGCAGGTAGACCAGGTCGAGGCCGAGCGCCGCGAGAGCCGCGTTGTGCATCGCCGGCGACAGCGACGCCCCGACGGGCGACCCCAGGACGCCGAGGATCCCGGTCGACGGACCGATCGCCCGCCAGCGATAGAGATCCTCCAGCTCCTCGATCGAGACCTGGCCCGGCGCGGAGACGGGCGCGCCGCGGCGCGGGGCGAAGGTCGCGGCGCTGCCCCACTTCGCCGCCAGGATCCGGCTCGCGGTCCCCTTCGGCCCCATCGCGAAGGCGACGACCCGGCCGCGTGGCGCGCCGCGCAGGAGATCGCGCACCCGCAGGTTGTCCCCGGCCACCTCGGCGAAGGTGACGATCTTCACCAGGTCGACCCCGCGCGCGGCGAGAAGCGGCCGCATGCGTTCGCCCAGATCGAGCGGCGTGCCGTTGATGTCGTGCCAGGAAAGAATGCGCCGCGGCCCCCCGGGCCGCTGCAGATCGGGCGCGTCGAGATCCTGCGTCTCGATGTCCATCCACTCCGCCTTCGAGGCGGCGATGCGCCGCAGGAGCGCCGTCCGATCCTCCCCCGCCATCGCGCCGCCCTGTCCGCGGCTGCGCGCCGTCAGCAGCTTTGGCCGGCCGGCCGCCGACAGCACCTGATCCAGCCGGAGGTCGGTGATCGTGTCGAGGCGGATCTCGACCAGATCGGAGCGCGGATGAGCGTCCTGGTACGCGCTCACTGCGGCCGCCGTCGTCGAGCGGGCCACGACCTCGATGAGCAGCGGGCGGCGGGTCACCCGGGGAGTATATCCATGGTGGCGCGCAGCTTGTGGAGTTCGGGGGTGAACGGGGGATGGACGGGGTGTGACGCCGGCGGACGCGGAGTGGAGGCCGACAGGCCGTAAGTCACCGAGGTTCAACGCGTTCCTTCGCCCGGTCGTGGGCCCGTGGCTTGCTCTACTGGCCCGCCATGCACTGGCCGAAGACGCCCATCGAGCGGCTGCAAGACTTCCGGCCGCGTTTTTGTCCGTGGCCGCAGTGCTCCCAGCATCGTCGTTCGACCCCCGGCTACCGCTTCGACCGCCACGGCTACTACAGCACCCTGCGACGTCCCAAGGTCCCGCGCTTCCGCTGTCGCTCCTGCCGCCGCAGCTTCTCGCGCCAGTCGTTCGCCACCTCGTACTATCTCAAGCGGCCCGAGCTGCTCGTGCCCGTCGCCGCCGGACTCGTCGCCTGCTCCGCCCATCGCCAGCTCGCGCGCTCGCTCGGCTGTGCCCCCTCGACTGTCACCCGACTCAGCGCCCGTCTCGGGCGGCACGCACTCCTTCTTCAGTCCCTCGCCCTCGGGGAGTTGGCCGGCCGTCTCGCGGAAGGCATCGCCGCCGACCACTTCGAGACCTTCGAGTTCACCCAGGACCTGCCGTTCGGTGTCCTGACCCTCGTCGGCCGCGACTCCTGGTTCGTATTCGGGTTGGACCCCGCGCCCCACGCCCGGGCCGGCAAGCGCACCGCGGACCAGGAGGCCCGGCGCCGTGCCCGCCCTGTCCGGCCACGGCGTGGCGGGTACTACGGGTCGTTCCACCGCGGGCTCGACCTGCTCGTTCCCCTCGCACCAGAGGGCAAGCGGGTCATCGTGGCCTGCGACGGCAAGACCCAGTACCTCGACGCCGCCCGGCGTCATCCTGCGAGGCGGCGGCTCACCCTCGAGGTCCATCCCAACCCGGTGCGTGGGCCGAAGGGCTCGCCGCGTTCACCCGCGGCACTCGCCCGCGACCGCGCCCTGTATGCGGTCGACCAGCTGCATGCGCTGCTGCGCCACTCGCGGGCGGACCACAAGCGCGAGACCATCGCGTTCGGTCGGCGCCTCAACGCCATCATGGAGCGGCTGTTCCTGGCCACCGTCTGGCGCAACTTCGTCAAGCGGCGCTCCGAGCGACGGCCGGACCCGACGACCCCGGCGATGCGGCTCGGTCTGAGTGACGCACCGTGGACATGGCGGCAGGTTCTGTCGCGGCGGCTGTTCCCACAACGGACTCGAATGCCGCGGGTCTGGCGCGACCTCTACCTGCGAGATTGGACCACCCCAGTCCTCGACACCAACACCCGCCACCGTCGCCAACACGCTGCCTGACCTCGCGCCCCATCGACACCACCGGCCAGGCCACCCGTTTCCTGATGGCCACTCAAACCGCCAACCGCGTCGCCCCTCGGCTTCCACAAGCTGCGCACCACCGTGGTAGCATCACGACATGACTGAACCCGTTGCCACAAAACTGACGAACCACGCCCGCTCCGGCGGTTGAGCGGCCAAGCTGGGTCCGGTGGACCTGGGCGAGATCGTCCGTGACCTGGCCGCCAGGGCGAAGGCCGACCCGAATCTGCTGGTCGGTTTCGACACCGGCGACGACGCGGGGGTCTATCGTCTGAGCGACGAGCTCGCGCTCGTGCAGACGGTCGACTACATCACGCCGGTCGTGGACGATCCGTACCTGTTCGGCCAGGTGGCGGCGGCGAATGCCCTGTCCGATGTCTATGCCATGGGCGGGCGGCCGCTGACGGCGCTGAACCTCTGCAATTTTCCTTCGAAGGGGATCGATCGCGCGACGCTGCGCCGGATTCTCGAAGGCGGCTTCGACAAGGTGGTCGAGGCGGGCGCGACCGTCGTCGGCGGGCACACGGTGCGCGACGACGAGCTGAAATACGGCCTGTCGGTGACCGGGCTCGTCCACCCGCGCCGGATCCTCACCAACACCGGGGCCCGGCCCGGCGATGCACTCGTCCTCACCAAGCCGATCGGCACCGGCGTGATCATCGGGGGGATCAGGCGCGGCATCGTCCCCGAGGCGCTGATCGATCGCGCGGTCGCCTGGATGACGCTCCTCAACCGTTCCGCCTGCGAGACGATGCTCGAATTCGACGCGCACGCCTGCACCGACATCACCGGATTCGGGCTGCTCGGCCATGCGCTCGGGATGGCGCGCGGCAGCGGCGCCCTGCTGCGCTTCCGGTTCGACGACCTGCCGCGCTACGACGAAAGTCTCGGGCTCATCGCCCAGGGAATCGGCACCATCATGACACCGGCGAACACCGAGGTTGCAGCACCCTGGACCACCTACTCGGGGGCTTTCACCGACGACGAGCGCACGTTGCTGGCCGACCCGCAGACCTCAGGCGGCCTGCTGATCGCCCTGCCGGCGGCGCAGGCGCCCGAGCTGCTGGCGCGGTTGCGCTCCCGCGGCGCGACCGCGGCCGCCATCGTGGGCGAGGTGGTCGCACCGCCTTCCGGTCGAGCCGGTCTCGAGTTCCTCCGCTAGCTCCAGCCCGCGACCGCGGCGCGGCCGCGGCTGCCTACGCGTCGTCCCCCGAACGGTCGAGGTCGAGCGTCTCTAAGGCTCCTCCGGTTCCGGCGGCGGCACGTCGTTTCTGCAGAAGTGGGAGCAGACATTGCAGCTGAAGGGGCCGTCCTCGCCGCACCCTGTCACGGCCTTGCAGCATTCGACGCACTTGCCGTGGTTGGCTTCAGCCAGACACTGGACCGGCAGCACGTCGGTGATCGCGGACGATACCAGGGCACCCGTCGCCGCTTCGATCGTCCCGGATGCGTCGGACTGAACGCAGACCGCACCGGCCGGCTCACCGGTCGGCACGGGATCAGTGACAGGCCGCGCGCTCCGGGCGGGTGTGACGGACAGGACCAACGCCGCGATAAGGCAGAGATGACGAGCCATCATAGGTCGACCTCCACGAGGCAGGACTTGAGAATCCCGATGGCTCACGGATACGCTGGAGCGGCCCGCGTGTCAACCATTCTGTTCGGCCGGCCGCGCATCCCGGCGCCCGGCGGCGGACCCGATCAGAGGGTCGACACCGGGTCGACGTCGAGGGTCACGTTGTCCGGGCGGACGCCGGCCCGTTCGAGGAGATCGGCGGCCTCCGACATGCCGCGCCGCACCGCGGCGCGCGTCCGGCCCTTGAGCATCACCTGGACGCGGAACTCGCCGCGCAGCCTCTCGAGCGGCGCCGGCGCCGGCCCGAGGATGCCGAGGTCGGGCAGGTGCAGCCGCCTGAGTCCCGCCGCCAGCGTCCCGGCGCGCGCCCGGGCGGTGTCGTAATCGCGGTCGCGGAAGACCAGCAGGGCCAGCGCCGCGAACGGCGGGTACTGCAGCGTCCGACGATACGCCAGCTCATCGTGGGCGAAGGCCTCGAAGTCGTGCTCGCAGGCGGCGCGCACGGCGTGGTGGCCCGGGTCCCAGGCCTGCACGATCACCTCCCCCGCCCGCTCGCGCCGGCCGCTGCGTCCGGCGACCTGCGCCAGGAGCTGGAAGGTCCGCTCGCCGGCGCGGAAGTCGGGCATGCCGAGAAGCGCGTCCGCGGCCAGCACGCCCACCAGCGTGACGTTCGGGAAATCGTGTCCCTTGGCGACCATCTGCGTCCCCATCAGGATGTCGACGTCGCCGCGCTCGACGCGGTCGAGCAGCTCCTCGACCGAGCCGCGGCCGCGCACGCTGTCGCGGTCCATGCGGGCGATGCGCGCCCCCGGCAGGAGCGAGGTCATCGTCTCCTCGAGCCGTTCGGTGCCGGTGCCGCCGAAATGCAGATGGCCGCTGCCGCACGACGGACAGGCGCCCGGCACCGCGCGGTGCTCGTTGCAGTAATGACAGCGCAGTCGGCGCTCCTTGAGGTGCAGCGTCATGGCGATGCTGCACGCGCTGCATTCGATCGGCCGGCCGCAGGCGCGGCAGAGCACAAAGGTCGAGAACCCGCGGCGGTTGAGCAGGACGATGCTCTGCTCGCCCCGGTCGAGGCGCTCGCGCAGCGCCCCCAGCAGGCGCCGCGACAGAATCGCCTCGCGGCCGACCTCCTGGTACTCCTGGCGCATGTCGACACGGTGCACGGTCGGCATGCTGGCGCCGCCGGGGCGGCCGGTCAGCGTGAGCAGGTGGTATTTCTCCTCGAGGGCGTGCTGGTACGACTCCATCGACGGGGTCGCCGACCCGAGGATCGCCAGCGCCCCCGCCATGCTGGCGCGCAGCACGGCGAGATCGCGACCCTGGTAGCGCGGATGCTCGTCCTGCTTGTAGGAGGCGTCATGCTCCTCGTCGACGACTATGAGACCCGGATCGGCGACCGGCGCGAACACCGCCGAGCGGGCGCCGAGAACGACCTTCGCCCGGCCGTCGCGCACACGGCGCCACTGGTCATGGCGCTCTCCCTCCGAGAGGCCGGAGTGCAGCAGGGCGAGCGTGTCGCCGAAGCGCGCCTGCATCCGCCGCGCCAGCAGCGGTGTCAGGCCGATCTCCGGCACCAGGTAGATGGCGCCGCGCCCCTCGGCCAGCGTCGCCTCGATGGCGCGCAGGTAGACCTCGGTCTTGCCGCTGCCGGTGACGCCGAAGAGCAGGAAGGTGGCGAAGCGGCGCGCCTTCACGCCGGCGGCGATCGCCGCGAACGCCGCCGCCTGCTCCTCGGTCAACTCGTGTGCATTCTGCGGCGCCGTGCGCGCCGACAGGGCGATGGGCGTGCGCGGCGCCTCGCGCGCTTCGCAACGCACGGCGCCCTTCGCCTCGAGCCCGCGCACCGTGGCATGGCCGGCCCCGGTGGCCGCGAGCAGGTCCGCCAGCCGCATCCCCTCGGGTGCCGCGCGCAGCCGTTCGAGCACGGCCGCCTGCTTCGTCCCGAGGCGCGCGCGGCGCGCCGGAGCGGCGTCCTCCGCTCGCGTCTGGGCGTCGGCGCCAGTCGCCGTCTCCCCGGCGGCCGCGCCCGGGGAGGGCGCGAGCGGCGCCGCGAAAACCCAGGTCTCGCGGCGCACCGCGGGGCCGGTGGCGGTCATCACCTCGCGCAGCAGGACCCAGCCGCGCCGCGCCAGCACGCGCAGCCTGCCGACGGGGACGGCCTCGCCCGCCCTGCGCCGGATGTCGCCGATCGGCAGCGCCCGCCCGGCGGCGCCGGTGGCGCGAATGATCGCCGCCAGCGTCGGCCCCGCGGTGCGGCCGGCGCGCCCGCCGGCGAGCGCCGCCGCCCCGGCCTCGGTCAGCGCCACCTCGAGACGCACGGGCGCCTGCAGACCCGGCAACGCGGTGCGGAGGACATCGCCCCACGAGACGGCGTAGTAATCGGCGGCCCAGCGGGTCAGATCGAGGAGACCCGCGTCGAGCGAGGGCGCGTCGTCGAGAACCTCGTCGATCGGCTTGAGAGCGATGGGCGCCGCGTCGGGAGACGATGGGTCGGGTGGGGGCGCGTCCGCCAGGGCGACGACGTAGGCGGTGACCCGGCGCCGGGCGAACGGCACCAGCACGCGCACGCCGGGGACACAGCGGGCCACCAGCTCCGCCGGCACGGTGTACGAGAAGAGGCGCCGCACCGGGCCGGGAACCGCCACCTCGGCGAGCATGCGGGCTAGACCGGGGGATTGAGGACGGCCATCACCTGCTTCATGTCCTCCCAGACCTCCCGCTTGGCCGCCGGGTTGCGCAACAGGTACGCGGGGTGGAAGGTGGGCATCACGCGGATGCCCTCGATGGTGCGGAAGATGCCGCGGATCTTCGTGATGGTCTCGCGGCTGCCGAGCAGGGTCTGCGTCGCGGGGGTCCCGAGGCAGACGATCACCTCGGGCCGGATGGCGGCGATCTGCCGGAACAGGAACGGACCACACGTAGAGACTTCGTCCGGCAGGGGTGTCCGGTTCTCGGGGGGACGGCACTTGACGATGTTGGCGATGTAGACGTCGGCGCGCTTGAGTCCCATGGCCTCGATGATCTTCGTGAGCAGATGGCCGGCGCGGCCGACGAACGGCTCCCCCTGGATATCCTCATCGGCCCCGGGGCCTTCGCCGACGAACATGAGCCGCGCCCCGGGGTTCCCCACCCCGAAGACAATCGTCGTGCGCTTCTCGGACAGGCGGCAGCGCCGGCAATCGCCGATCTCGTCGCGCAGCGCGGCGAGCGCGCCGGCCGGATCGGCGTCGGCGCCGGCCGAGTCGGCGTCCGCGCGCGCCCGCTCCGCGAGGAACGGGACGAGCGGCGAGGCGCCGGGATCGGCGACCGCAGCGCGGCTGCGGCGCGCGGGGCCGGCTTCGGCCGCGCCCGGCGCGGCCTCGGGACCCGGCGCTTCGCCGAAGAGCCCACCCCGGAGCGACTGCGGCCCGACCGGCGCGGGCGGATGGGCCGGCGTGGGCGGATGGGCCGGCGCCGGCGCATCGACCGGCGCGGCCGGCTCGGATGCCATGCCGGTGAGCACCACCCCGCGGGGCGCCGCGCTCCCCGCCCGCCGTCGCACCGCATCGACGCCCATCAGGCGCAGCCACTCGAGCCGCGCCTTGAGGGCCTGCCTGTCGCCATCACCCAGGCTCATCACCGCCCCCCGCGCGCCGCGCGACGACCCCGCCCGCTCGGTTCGCCGGCCCGCGCCGGCAGCAGCGGCAGAGCCAGGTCGAGGATGGCGCGCGCCATCTCCTCCTTGCTCATCAGCGGCAGCTCGATCGGGCGCCCCGACCGGCGCACCACGAGCGCCCGGTTGGTGTCGGCCTCGAACCCCTCGCCCGCCACGCCGATGCGGTTGGCGACCACGAGGTCGAGGTTTTTGCGGCGCAGCTTGCGGAGCGCGTTGCGCTCGAGATCGTCGGTCTCGGCGGCGAAGCCGACGAGGACCTGGTGCGGTTTCTTGCGCCGGCCGAGCTCCTCGAGGATGTCGGGGGTCGGCACGAGGCGCAGGGTGATGGCGCGGTCGGCGGCGCCGGCGGCCTTCGCCCGGCGGCGCAGGGTCTCTTTCTTGACCTTGGAGCGGGCCCGCTCCTCGGGGCGGTAGTCGGCCACCGCCGCCGCCTTGAGGACGAGGTCGGCGCCCTGGGCCTGGTTGAGCGTGGCGCGGAACATCTCGTCGGCGGTTGCGACCCGCACCATCGACACGCCGGCCGGCGGTGCGATCGAGGTCGGGCCGGAGATCAGGGTGACCTCGCCGCCGCGCGCCGCCGCCTCGGCGGCGAGGGCGTAGCCCATGCGTCCCGTGGAGGGGTTGCTGATGAAGCGGGCGGGGTCGAAGAACTCGCGGGTGGGGCCCGCGGTCACGAGGACGCGACGGCCTTCAAGCCCGCGCGGGCTTTTTTTTTAAGCAGCGCCAGCGCCTCGCTGACAATCGTGGCGGGCTCGGCCATGCGGCCCACCCCTTCGTCGCCGCAGGCGAGGTCGCCGACACCCGGATCGATGACCCGCACGCCGCGCCCCTTCAGGATCTCGAGGTTGGCGCGGGTCGCCGGGTGCTCCCACATCCAGACGTTCATGGCGGGGGCCACGACCACGGGTGCGGTCACCGCCAGGTGGAAGGTGGTCAGGAAATCGTCGGCGAGTCCGTGCGCCATCCGCGCCAGCACGTTGGCCGTGGCCGGGGCGATCAGGAAGAGATCGAGGCCGCGCGTCAGGGTGATGTGCTGGATGTCGGCCCCCTGGCTCAGGTCCCAATCATCGGTGACGACGCGGTTGCCCGAGAGCGTCTGCAGGGTCAGCGGGGTGATGAACCGCTGGGCATGCTCGGTCATCAGGACGTGCACGTCGCATCCGGCCTTGATCAGGCCGCGGACGATCTCGGCCGCCTTGTAGGCGGCGATCCCGCCGGTCACCCCCAGGGCGACGCGCGGGCGGCGTCCAGCCTCGGCGGAACCGGTCTCGGGACGTGGCGGGCGCCGGGTGCGCCCGCTCCTGCCGTCACTCACCAGTCGACCCCGTCTCCTCGACGGCGTACGACTCGGTGGTGACCTCGCTGACCTCGGTCTGCACCGGGGTTTCATCCGGGAAGGGGCCGTAGGAGTAGGCGATGGCCCCGGCGAGGACTTCCTCCTGGGCCACGGTCACCGGCTTGATGGAAAAGGAATCAACCCGTGGCCGGGCGCCACGCTGCAGCTGCTTGCAGCGCTCGGCCGCGATGCTGATGAACTCGAACTTGTTGCCAATCGAATCGAGACGAACCATCCAACCTCCTCGGGCGCCGTTGCACCAGGGCCGAACCGGGCCGGCGCCGCTTTCAGGAAACTGGCATTCTAGCCGAATTGGCCCCAAGCTCAAAGCCGCCGGTCGCCCCCGGGTCGATTCAGGCCTCCGGGTGCCGGAACCGGGTGGCGATCGCGACCAGCCGCTCCGCCTGCCGCTCGCGCCGCGAACGGACCGCCAGGACGACGCCGCGAAGGCGCTCGTAGGCCTCGTCGAGGTCGTCGTTTACGATGATGTAGTCGTAGAGGTGCGCCTGGTCGATCTCCCCGCGGGCGAGGCCAAGGCGGGCTTCCTGGACTTCGGGCGATTCGCTCCCCCGCCCTTCGAGGCGCGCCCGCAGCGCCTCGGGGTCGGGTGGCAGGATGAAGATATGCACGGCCGCAGTCTCGAGCCGGCGCACCGACGCGGCCCCCTGGGTGTCGATGTCGAGCAGGACATCGCGGCCCCACCCCAGAGCGGCGCCGACCTCCTTCGCCGACGTGCCGTAGAGGTGCCCGGCGACCGTCGCCCACTCGAGGAACTCGCCACGCGCCCGGAGAGCCTCGAACACCCCCTGGCCGATGAAGTGGTAGTCGACGCCGTCGCGCTCGCCGGGGCGCGGCGCCCGCGTCGTGTGCGATACCGAGAACTCGATCGCCGGCACCTCGGCCAGCAGCCGCCTGCAGAGGGTGGTCTTGCCGGCGCCCGAGGGCGCCGAGATCACCAGCAGGCTGCCCGCTCCGGAGGCGGCGCCGGCCGGCGCCACGCCACCCGGGCCGGCCGCGCCGTGGTCACTCAAGGTTCTGCACCTGCTCGCGGATCGCCTCGACGATCGAGCGCACCCGCAGCGCCGCCTGGCAGATCGGCAGCGCCTCGGACTTCGACGAGATCGTGTTGGCTTCGCGGTTCATCTCCTGCATGACGAAGTCGAGCGTCTTCCCGACCGGTCCGGGCGGGGCCTCGAGCAGACCGCGCACCTGCTCGATGTAGCCGCGCAGCCGCACCACCTCCTCGGTGATGTCGACGCGGTCCGCGAGCAGGGCGACCTCCTGCGCCAGCCGCCCCGGGTCGATCCGCTGGTCGCCGCCCAGGATGGCCGCCAGGCGCTCGCGCAGCCGCGTCCCTTGCAGCGCCGGCTGGCGCGCCGCCTCCTCGCCAATCAGACGGGTTTCCGCATCGATCTCGCCGAGCCTGGTGCGCAGATCCGCCGACAGGCGGGCCCCCTCGGCGGCGCGCATCCCCTCGAAGGCATCGAGGGCGGCGTCGAAGGCCCGGCGCAGGGTGGCGCCGGCTTTCTCGGGGTCGAGCCCCGCCTCGGGGACCACCTGCACGACCCCGGGGAATCCCAGCACCTGGTCGACGCCGATGGCGCCTTTGAGGCGATGCTCCCGCTTCAATTCGCGGGCCGCCTCGAGGTAGGCGACGACGAGCGGGCGGCGCACCTCGAGGCGCACCCCCTCCGGGCGGCCGGCGGTGATGCCGACCACGGCATCGACCCGGCCGCGCGCCACGCGGGCCTGGATCTTCTGCTTGAGCTCCGGCTCGAGCCCGGAGAATTCGCCCGGCAGCTTGACGCGGCTGTCGAGGAAGCGGTTGTTGACGCCCTTGATCTCGACCTCGAAGCGCACGCCATTGTGCTCGGCGGCCCCGCCGCCGAATCCGGTCATCCCCTTGATGCCGCCGCGCGCCGCCTGGCGCTTCGCGCTCGTCACGTTGTGCGACCCCCGCTCCGGGTCCGGATCATATCCATAGTGGCGCTGAGAGTGTTGCTATTACAAGCCAAGTTCTTGAAATCACAGGGCCTATGACTCAGGTTCGGTCCAACTCAAGAATACCGCGGAACCCATTCTTCCGAAGAGGGTTATCGCGAACCACCAACACTCTCAGCGCCACTATGGATGATATCCCACGCCGCGGCAGCCGCGCGCCCGATGGCGCCGGGCTTCCCGAGCCGGCCACGGACCTCCGCCAGCCCCTGGCGCGCCGCGGCGGCGCGCGCTGGGTCGGTCAGGATGGCGCGGACCTCGGATGCGATCCGCTCCGGCGTGCAGTCGCGCTGGACCAGCTCCGGCACCACCCGCCGCCCGGCGATCAGGTTCGGCATGCCGATGTGCGGCAGACGGCTCAGGAAGCGCGCCACCAGGTAGGTGATCGGGTTCACCCGGTAGACGATGACCATCGGCACGCCGAGCAGGGCGGTCTCGAGGGTCGCCGTGCCGGAGGCGACGACGGCGCAGTCGGCCGCCGCCACGGCGTCGTAGCGGTCATCCGTGACCAGGACCGGGCGCGCCCCGCGCCCGACGACGGCCGTGATCCGCGCGTCGATCTCGCGCCGATCGAAGGTGGGAGCGACCGGCATCACGAACTGCAGGTCGCGGAACTCCGCACCGAGGCGCGCCGCCGCCCCAAGCATCGGCGCCAGATGCGACGCGACTTCGTTGCCCCGGCTCCCCGGGAGAAGCGCCACCAGCGGGCGGTTCGGGTCGAGACCGAGCCGGGCGCGTTCCTGCCGGGGTGTGCGCGACGCCGACGCCAGGTCGAGCAGCGGGTGGCCGATGAACTCGACCGCGACCCCGGCGGCGCGGTAGATCGCCTCCTCGAACGGCAGGATGACCAGCATCTTCGAAACCACACCCGCCATCGTCGCCACCCGGCCACGGCGCCAGGCCCACACCTGCGGGCTGATGAAGTAGAGCACCGGCACGCCGGCCGCCCGACAGCGCCGGGCGAGGCGCAGGTTGAAGTCGGGGTAGTCGATCAGGATCGCGAGATCGGGCCGCGTCTCCCGGCGCCGCAGACGATCGCAGGTGGCGCGGAAGGCCTTCCAGATATCGCCGAAGCGGGCCAGCACCTCGACGAAGCCGGTGACCCCCATCACCGACGCGTCGGCGACCGGCCGCAGCCCCGCCACGCGCATCGCCGGTCCGCCGATGCCGGCGAACTCGACCGCCGTGCCGGCGCCCGGGGAGGCGGCGCCCGCGGCCGCCATCGCCTGCATCAGGAGGCCGCCGTAGAGATCGCCCGACGCCTCGCCAGCGCTGATCAGGACGCGCGCCGGGTGGGTCATCGGCCGGTCGGGGGCGTTGCGGATGCGATCGCCTCGGCGCGCTCGGTGAGCGCCACGAGGGCGCGCTCCAGCACGAGGCGCCGCTCCTCCATCAGGTCGCGGCCGGCGTCGGCTGGAACCTCGATCGGCTCACCGTAAACGAACACCGCACGCGCAAAGGGGCACGGGATCTGGAACCGGTCCCACGATCGGGCTTTTTTTTTACGGAGGCGGCGAACGCCACCGGGACCACGGGCGCGCGGCCCAGACGCGCCGCCTCGATGACGCCGATCTGCACCTGGTGCCGCGGCCCACGCGGCCCGTCGGTCGCAAACGCCGCGTCGAGCCCCTGGCGCAGCAGCCGCACCATCTGGCGCAGACCCGACATCCCGCCCCGGCCGGTCGAACCGCGCACCAGCAGGTGGCCGAAGCGCTCGAGGGTACGGGAGACATACTCACCATCGCGGTGCCGGCTGGCCAGCACCGCCAGACGCCGGCCGAAAGCGGCGCCGCGATACGAATAGGTCATCAGCAGCAACTGGTCGTGGAAGAAGGCGTGCACGTACGGCCGTCCCGCCCGGTGCAGCGCCAGGACCGCCTCGTCGTTCACCACCGTCCAGCGCATGAGCGACCGCAGGAACCGGATCAGGCCGCTGGCCAGGCGCGGCGCCACCGCCAGCGCCAGGCGGTTCTTCAACATCAGGGTCACCTCTCCCAGGCCGCGGCGGGCGCGCCGCGGGCGGGGCGGATTATAGCAGCGGAGGACAGGCGTCCGGGTGCATGTATACTTCGCGCCGGAGAATTGAACGATGGCGCGAAAAAGCACCGCGAATCGGCCGGCGAAGAGCACCCGGCGACGCCGGGTTCTGATCACCGGCGGCGCCGGGTTCATCGGGTCGCACCTGTGCGACAACTTCCTGGCGCAGGGGTTCGATGTCATCTGTGTCGACAATCTCCTGACCGGCTCGACCGACAACATCGCGCACATCCGCAGCCCGCGCTTCGAGTTCATCCACTCGGACGTGACGACATACCTGTACATCCCGGGCCCGGTCGACTACATCATGCATTTCGCCAGCCCCGCCAGCCCCAAGGACTACCTCGAGCTGCCGATCCAGACGCTCAAGGTCGGTTCGCTCGGCACCCACAAGGCGCTCGGCGTCGCGAAGGCGAAGGGCGCGCGCCTGCTGCTGGCCTCGACCTCCGAGGTGTACGGCGACCCGCAGGTGCACCCGCAGAAGGAGAACTACTGGGGCAACGTCAACCCGGTGGGTCCGCGCGGTGTCTACGACGAGGCCAAGCGATTCGCCGAGGCGCTCACCGTGGCCTATCGCAACGCCGAGGGTGTCGACACCACCATCGCCCGAATCTTCAACACCTACGGGCCGCGCATGCGGCTGCGCGACGGGCGCGCCATCCCGGCCTTCATGTCCCAGGCGCTCTCCAACCGCCCGGTGACCGTCTTCGGCGACGGCAGTCAGACCCGCTCCTTCTGTTATGTCGACGACCTGGTGCGCGGGCTGAACGCCCTGCTGCTCTCCGACCACACGGGACCGATGAACATCGGCAATCCCCGCGAGATGACCCTCGAGGAGATGGCCGAGGCGGTCATCCGAGTCACCGGCTCCAGGAGCCGCATCGTGCACCGACCGCTGCCGACCGACGACCCGAAGGTGCGCCAGCCCGACATCACGCTGGCGCGCAAGGTGCTTGGCTGGGAGCCGCGTGTCGGGCTCGCGGTCGGGCTGAAGCGGACGGTGCGCTACTTCCGCGAGCGGCTGCGGCGCGACAAGGCCTGACCCTGGGAATCGGGGCGGGCGGCGGCGAACAGGCGATGCGACCTCAACAGCGGCACCCTCTCCACCAGTCGGCAGAGTAGGAGCGATCGCGGCGCCAGCACCCTGAGAATCTGCGGGATGCCGGTGATCGACCGGCTGGCCTGGGACCAGCCGACGAACCCAGCCCGCAACTCCGCCAGACGCACCGGGCGCGTATGAGGGTTCCACGGGTTCGGGAGGCGGGTGTCGTAGGAGAGAAAGATCCCGCCGGGCTGCAGGACCCTCCGGATCTCCGCGAAGATCGCGCTGCGCAGGTCGGCACGCAGGACCGACGACAGCATCGTCGACTGGTAGACCATCCCGACCGAGGCGTCGGCGAGGGCCAGCCGCGTGCCGTCCGCGACCAGCGGCCGGAGGAGCGGTCCCGCACTTCTCGCCGCTGCCACCCGTTCCTGAAGGATGTCGATCGCCACGATGCCGCCGACACCAGGCGCGGCCGCCGCGATCCGCACGCTGTCCGTTCCGACCCCGGCGCCCAGGTCGACCACCCAAGTCCCGGGCGGGATGGGGGCATGGTCACCGAGCAAGTGGGAGATCGCCTCCCATTTGCGCGCCTTCATGAAGCGTGACGCCGCGTTGTCGCTCCAGATGGCGCGACAGCGGGCGTCGGCTTCGTAGGCGCCGTAGACCTGGCGGATGCGCTCCGACTCCCCCGTGGGCGGATCGCTGCGGCTCATTCGAGACGCCGGGCGTTACCCGGTGGAGCGGGTGAGACTGGTCGCGGCGGGACGCGCCCCGGCGATTACATCGTCCTTCGGCGGTCCCGATTTGCGCCGCTTGCCCTTCTTGCCGCCGTCCTCGCCGTAGTAGTAGTAGCCGACGTAGTAGTAGTCCTTGTAGTGCGACCGGTCGAGGTCGACGTTGTTGAGGACCGCCCCCACCAGGTTGGCGTTGACCCGTCGCAGGTTGAAGATGCAGCGGCGGATCAGGTCCTTGTCGTTCTCGTTGTGCTTGATCACGAAGGTGATCATGTCCGACATCGAGGCAAGCAGGACGGCGTCGGCCAGCGACACCACCGGCGGCGAATCGATGAACACCCAGTCGAAGTTCTTCTTCAGTTCTGCAACCAGTTCCCTGAAGCGCTCGTGCGCGAAGACCTCCGCCGGGTTCGGCGGGATCGGACCACATGTGATCGCGAACAGATTCGGCTTGTCGGTGCCCTTGACGTACGTACGCCAGTCATCGTCGTCCGACAGGATGTAGTTGGTGATCCCGCGATCGCGGTCGAGCGCCAGCCGCTGGTGCACCGTCGGCCGGCGCAGGTCGCAGTCCAGGATGACCACCCGCTCGCCCGCCGCGGCGATCGTCCGCGCGAGGTTGATCGTCGTGCACGACTTCCCTTCCTGGGGACCGGCGCTGGTGAACAGCACGACGTTCTGCGTCTTGTTCTTGCGCGAGAACAACAGCCCGGTTCGCAGCGTCTGGTACGCCTCGCGCACCGCCCCCACGGTGTCGGGGTTTTCCTTCGGCACGATCGCCAGCAGACTCAGCTTGAGGTAGCGCTCGACATCGTCGGCAGTGCGCACCGTGTTGTCGAGGTAGTCGAGGAAGAAGACGGTACCGATGCCCAGCAGCAACCCGAGCAGGATGCCGACGGCCATGTTCATGACGGTGCGCGGCTTGACGGCGCTCTTCGGCACCGGCGCCTGATCGAGAATGCGCAGGTTGTTGCTCATCAGGCTGCTGCTGAGGTCGATCTCCTTGATCCGCGTGCTGATGAGGTCGTAGATCCGCTTGGTCTCCGAGGTCTCGCCCCGCAGCATCTCGAAGGACGTCGTCTTCTGGTTCGTCTGCAGCGACTCCAGGCGGGTCTCCTGCATCGCCCGATTCAGGTTGGTCTCGCTGTCCCGGTAGAGCGCCACCTGGGTGCGGATGCCGCCGAGGATCCGTTCGGCCTCGGAGGCGATCTTCTGGTTCAGCTTGGCGATCTCGGCCTGCTGCTCCAGCACCCTGACATGCTTGTCCTTGTAGGTCTGCAGAAGCCGCTGGTACTCGCGCTCCAGCGTCACCCGGTTGCGCACCATCTCCTCGATGACCGGATCGGCACTGACCTGCGGGATGGTCTCGTACGAACCGCCGGCGGCGCGAATCGACTCGGCCTCCTTGAGGACGCTCTCGACCTGCGCTTTCTTCACCTGCGTGTCGGTGAGCTCGGTCTGCAGGGTCGACAGGCGATCGTTGGTGATCTTCTGCTGGTTCTCCGGAACGTACAGGTTCGCCTTCTCGGCGAACTCGAAGGAGGTCTTCTGTCCCTCCTCGAGCTGCGCGCGCAACGGCGAGATCTCTTCGAGGAGTTTCTTGACGGCATCCGATGTGGCCTTGGTCGCCAGGTCGATGTTGCGGTCGACATAGGCATCCGCGGTCGTGTTCACCCAAAGCGCGACCTCTTCTGGGTCGGGGCCTTCCATGCTGATCTCGACGATCCCGGTGTCCTTGATCGGCTGCACCTGGACCATCTTCGCGAACCCCCCGACCGGGTCCTTGCTCTTCTTGAACGTCGGGTGGCTGTACAGATCGAGGCGGTCGAAGACCCGCTCGGCGACGTCGCGGCTCTTGAGGATCTCGTACTGGGTGTTGAAGTACCGCTCCTCGGCGAACCAGCCGTAGCTGCCGGCCCCCATCTCGGCCACCTCGGCCATGGGCGTCACTTTGCGGGACTGTGGATTGATCTCCACGGTGGCCATGGCGCGATAGAGCGGGGTCTGCGTGAATGTTCCGATGGCGACGAGGGTGACGACGACGACAAAAATGCCGAGCACCGTCCAGCGTCCGCGCCAGATGCTCCGCCAGTAGTCGAGAAGATGGATCTCCCTCGTCGATTCATCGAGGAGTGGCTGCTGTTGAATGTTCAAAGCGAATCACCCGGGCCTTTCTGTTAGAAAATCCGCCGCGGAACGATGATGACGTCGTCAGGACGCAGAGGCATGTCCGCGGTCTTGCCGTCCTCGATGGCCTTGAGATTGACGGTGATGTTCTCGAGCCCACCGCCGTCCCCGGTCCTCACGAGCTGGACCTCCTTGCGGTTGGCATACTGCGTCAGCCCGCCGGCAACGGCGATGGCCCGCATGATCGTCATGCCGCGCTCGAGAACGAAGGCGCTCGGCCGGTTGACCTCGCCCCGGATGTAGAAGACCGCCCGCTGGCCGACGGAGATGACGTCCCCGTGGCGCAATGCGAGGTTGGCGGCCGGGACGCTGGCGTTGAGCAGGTCATCCATCTTGACCCGCAACTGGTGACCCTCAGCCGTCTTCGCGTCGTACCGGGTCACGACGATCTCCTGCCCGGCGTCCTTCGTGGGCCCACCCGCTTCGGCGATGACATCGAGGAGGCGCATGTTCCGGCGGAGCACAAACCGTCCCGGTGTGCGGACCTCCCCCATGAGCGTCACCCACTGGCTGCGGAATTCGCGCACCTCGACACTGACCTGGGGGTCGACCAGGTATTCGCTCGCGAGCCGGCGCGTCAGCTCGTCATCGATCTCCATGACGGTGCGACCTTCGACCTTCATGTCCCCGACCAGTGGAAAGTTGATCAATCCCTCGACGCCAACTTCCATGGTCTTCACGAGATCCTCGTGCCCGAACACGGCGATTTCGAGCTTGTCGCCAATCCCCACCCGGTAATCACCGCTCGCATCGGGATCACCGGCCGCGGCCGCTATGAACCGAAGCGCCACGCCATCGGCTCGCTGCTCGACACCGACGAGGTTGGCGACACGCGACCTGAAATACAGCACGACCCTGCCGCGTGCACCGGCGGCCGGCCCCTCGACGCGCAGCGCGCCGAGAAAGGCCACCGGAGCCTCGTATTGCCCATCCAGCCGGCTGACGACATCGGCGAAGGTCAGGACCGGGTCGCCACCCGGGCCGAAGCCACAGTCGAAGCGCGGAACCGGAACCGTGGTCACGACCCGGACCGTGACCTCATCGGGACGAATCTCGAACGTGACCGCCTCGAGCGTCGCCACCCCCGAAGGCGTTGCAGCCGCATGGGCGATTCCCAGGGACGTGGCGAAGGCCAGGACGACACTCATTGTCTTCATCACAGCCAGCCGACCTCGATGCGAAGGAAGAGTCGATTCACGTTGTATGCGAAGGGATCCCCGAACCCATCCGCGTCCGCCTGCAGGATGTTCGAGGAGCGGGACTGCACATTATAACCGACGAACCAGCGCACCGTGCGCGTCGCCTGTCCCCCCACACCGCCTTCAAGACGCCAGGCCCGATCGCGACGAATCACCCCCTCCGATGGGCAGCCCACACCGCATTCGAGCGGATCCGAATAGGTGTTGTTCTCGAATCCGCCACCCGCGCGCCAGTACCAGGAGGCGCCTGCCTGGTGCATCAGGTTCACCCCGACGGCCCGATTCAGGTAGTAGTTGTTGTTGAGGTAGAAGGAAGAGTACGGCTGCCGGCGCACCAGGAACGAGAGCCGCGTCACGTCGCTGAGAAGCCACGTGGCATTGCCGGCGAGCACGGCACCGCGGTAGTTGCTCACCGATCCGCCGGTGTAGGTGATCGCCTGGTAACCCGCCGTGAAGGAGGTCGTGACCGATCGATTGATCACCTGGTTCAGCCCGACGCCGGCGCTCTGGGTCTCCACGTCGATGGTATCCGCCACCGGAATAAACCGTTCCTGCTGCGTGGTGTCGTCGCCGGCGTACACATAGGTGTTGGTGACGTCGCTCACCTTGTAGTTGTAGCGCGCCTGCAGCCCATGACCGCGATAGTTGTAGAAGCCCGCGTCATCGGTCTGGAACTGCACGCTGTTGTAGTTCCAGACCACCGAGGCCCCCTGTCGCGCCCCCAGGTTGCATCCCACCTCGACCGAGGGGCTGTGGTTGCGGAACGGAACGTCACCGAAAACGACCTCGCCGCCGGGGTCGACGTTCTGCAATTCCTCCGTGCCGAAGACAAAACGATCGCGAAACGTCGTGTAGAACCGCGGACCAAGGCGCAGATGGCCGTCCAGATCGAAGTTATTGCTCCACGGCTTCGTGGGTGTGTAGGCATCGGTGCTGTAGTTGCGGAACATGGGCGCAAAGGCCCATCTCACCCAACTGTCTCCCATCGGCAGGTCAAATAGAATCCGCGGCTGCAGCTGGAACTCGCGTGAGGAGATGATCCCGGTGGAAGTGTCAATGTCGTTGCTTGAATAGAAGATGTTGCTGTCGTAGCCGTAGTTCATGGTGACGGAGGGATAGACGTTGAACCGGCCCCAGTGGAGCCCCGTGCCGACGGTCTGAAACGACTGCGCCAAAGCCTCTCCCTCCGCAAGCCCCGCGACGAACAGGCCTGCGAGCACCGCACGCCGCATCGCCCCCATTCGCCTCTACCGCTTCTTCGAGGTGATGTCGACGATGTTGAGCGGCGCCGACTCGCGGGGCTCGGCGAGCAGCCCCGTGGGGGTGTAATCGGGGACCAGCAACTGCAACAGACGCAATGCCTCGTCGGGCGCCTCCTGATACACGGCGCCCTGGATGCTGGTCAGGTGCCGCCAGCCCGACTCGTCGAGCGGGTCGACCCCCGTCAACACCATGATCTTCTCGTTGCTGGTCGGCAGCGTCGACTCCCGGGACGCCTGCAACTCCTCGTGGAGCTTCTCCCCAGGACGGAGCCCCGTGTAGACGATGCGGATGTCCTGGTCGGGTTTCAGCCCCGACAATTCGATGAGGTTGCGCGCCAGGTCGACAATCCGCACCGGCTCGCCCATGCGCAACAGGAAGGTCTCGCCGCCCTCTCCCATGGCCCCGGCCGTCAGCACGAGCTGCACGGCCTCCTGGATCGTCATGAAATACCGGGTGGTGTCGGGGTGGGTCACGGTCACCGGTCCGCCGGCGGCGATCTGCCTCCTAAAGGTCGGCACGACCGACCCGTCGCTGCCGAGGACGTTGCCGAACCGCACCGCCATGAACCTCGTCCGACCGCGAGGGAGGCTCTTGACCAGCCGTTCGCCCAACCGCTTGGTGGCTCCCATGACGCTCGTCGGCCGGACCGCCTTGTCGGTCGATATATAAATGAAGCGTTCGGTGCCGAACTCGGCGCTGACCTCGGCCAGGCCCCGGGTGGCAATCACGTTGTTCTTGATCGCTTCGACCGGGTTCTGTTCCATCAGCGGAACGTGCTTGTAGGCGGCGGCGTGCAGGACAACCGCCGGGCGGTATTGGCGAAAGACGGTCTCCATTCGCCTCCGATCCACCACATCCGAAACCAAAAACGTCAGGCGGGCCATCGGGTACCGGGCGCGCAGGTCGTGCTCGAGATAGAAGAGGTTGTTCTCGTTGCGATCGAGAAGGACCAGATCCTCCGGCTCGCAGGCCGACACCTGAAGCGCGATCTCCCGCCCGATCGACCCCGCGGCACCGGTGACCAGGACACGCCGCCCCTTGAGGCTGTCCCGGACAATGTCGCGGTCGAGGCTCACGACGTCGCGCCCCAGAAGATCCTCGAGCTCGACGGCGCGGATCTGGCCAATCCGCGCCACGCCACGCTCGATCTCGCCGCGCGTCGGCACGGTGCGAAGCCGGGCGCCCGCGGCGCGGCACACCTCGAAGATCTCGCGCATCGCCGGCGAGGAGAGATTCGGTATGGCGACGATGACCTCACGGATCTCCTGCCTCTCGATGAAGCCGGCGAGGTCCTTTCGACTGCCGAGGACCGGCACGCCATGGATCTCGACGCCGATCTTCTCGGGGTCGTCGTCGAGGAGGGCGATGGGGTTGACCTCGGCCTCGGGGCGCTTGCGCAGTTCGCGAATGAGCGCCTCAGCCGTGTCGCCTGCCCCGATGATCAGCGCCCGCGGCGAGGACGATCGACGTCGGGCAGTGAAGTACTCGCGCTGAAAACGGGGCGTCAGACGGAGCAGGCCCGAGAAGACGAGCAGCAACAGCGTGCTGATCACGATGACCGCGCGCGACGTACCCCAGAACCCCAGCGCGTACATCGCGAAGACAATCGCGACCGTCCGGTAGGTCACGGCGCGGACGAGGCGAAGCAAGTCGTCGAGCCCCGCGTAGCGCAGGTAGCCCTGATACAAGCCTGACGAAAGAAATACGATGGGCGTGATGATGAGGTCGAGAGCAAGGAGCTCGAGGTTCCGATGCCGCCGCACCGCGAGCTCCACCCAATTGAAGTCGAACCGCAACAGCACCGCAACGAGATTCGCGGCGGAGACAGCGCAGACGTCTCCCGCAAGCAGCAGCGAGCGGCGGCGACTCATTGGAAGGAAACCCATCGTCTTGTCCCCTGCCGCCGCCAAACCCCGGCAAACTCACAAGAGTCGCCGGGTCAACGGTTTAGGAGGGGTGGCCTGTATATACCCCGAGGTTCCGGACCTGTCAAGCGCAGGTCTCGTGCTTTCCCGCTACTGGCGCGGCTCCCAGAAGGGTGTGTCGCGCCGCATGACGAGCCGAATGAGCCCCGTCAATCCTGCCAGGTGAATGACGACGACGTAATAGGCCAGATAGAGCGCCCTCGGGCGCACCCCGACCCATCGCAGTATCCCACCCAGGATCGCCAGCAGAAAGAGGCCCGTCTGGATCAAAGCGGCAGGTGTCCTGATGCCGGCGGGCAGGAAGGGGGTCGTGACGGCCGCAGCGATGAGCGCCGGGCCCCCCAGCCACCGGAGAACCCGATGACATGACGCCTCGTAGACCACCAGCCAGCGGCCAGCGGCAACCGCCTCGCAAATCATCCGAGCCATCGATCGCATACCGAAAGAGGCATGTCGCCGTCGGCGCCTAATCTCGGCGCCCTCATTCGAGGTCTCCTCCGAGCAGAACGCCTCCGGGTCGTAGACCACCAGGTACCCCGCGATGGAGATTCGAATTGGGATGACATCGTCGCAGAACATCAGCGGGTCCACCGGCTGAAAGAGCCGGCGCCGGTAGGCGTAGAGCGACCCGTTGGCGCCCAGGAGAGACCCCAGTCCGCTCTCGAGCCTCTTGATGTAGCCCTCGTACCCCCAGTAGACCTTCTCCCCCTCGCCGGCCGCCTGTCGCCCCGGATTGACGTAGGTCAGCCGGCCGCAGACACAACCGACGGCGGCATCTCTGAAGTGACGGACCAGAAGTCGGATGGCGGCGGGGTCGTAGATGGAATTGGCATCCGACATCACCACGAGGTCGCTGGTCAGCGCGCCTATGGTCCCGTTCAGGCAGGCGACTTTCCCACGGCGTCCGGGAAAGGCCCGCAGCTCGACACCGCGGCCGGCGTATTCCCGGGTAATCGATTCCGTGGCGTCCGTCGAGCCGTCCGACACCACGACAATCCGCAGCCGCTCCCGCGGATAGTCGAGCGCCAGGCTGTTCTCGATCTTCGCCCGCATCCAGCGTTCTTCGTTGTAGGCCGAGATGACGAGAGTCACTGTCGGAGGATCCCCGTCGACCTGAGGCCGCTTCCCGCGCCCGCGGAACAATCCGAGAACAACGAGGGACAGCGGGTACCCGACATACGCCTGAAACAGCACTAACGCCGCGATGAGGAAGAGCACCGTCATGGCCGGGCGACCCCGATGACCACGAAGATGGTGCGCGCGATCAGCGCCATGTCGCCCATCAGGCTGGCGCTTCGGACGTACTCGAGATTCAGCGCCAGCTTGCGGGGCATGATCTCGCGGATGTAGAACTCCTCACGCGCCCCCGCCGGGACCGCCCCCAGCAGGTCCTCCTCGTTGCGATATTCGAGCGACGCCGGGTCGGTCAGTCCGGGGCGGACGACGAGAACTTCGCGTTGTACGGTGTCGTACAGGACCACGTAGCGCGGGACCTCCGGACGTGGACCGACGACACTCATGTCGCCCACGAGGATGTTGAACAACTGCGGCAGCTCGTCGATCTTGGTCCGTCTGAGGAACCGTCCGACGGACGTGACACGCGCGTCACCGCCGCCCGTGATCGGCAGCCCCTGTGCCCCCGCACTGCGCATCGAACGGAACTTCATGAGCAGAAAGGACCGGCCGTCCCGCCCGACACGTTCATGACGAAACAGGACCGGCCATCCTGATCCCAGGAACACCGCGACTGCGATCAGCACCAGGAAGGGCGCGAGGACCAGCACCGCGGGCACCGTCAGGACAAGATCGAGCGCCCGCTTGAGAGCACCGCGGCCATACAGTCGGCCGCGCGGCATCATCTCCGGTGCCGCCGGGCGAGGTCGAGCAGGGCCTCGCAGATGCGGTTGACGGCGGCATCCGAGAGCCCGGGATACAGGGGCAGCGAGATCGCCCGGGCCGATTCGCGCTCGGTGATCGGGAAGGCACCTCGCCGATAGCCGAAGGTCTTGCGGTAGAAGGAGAACAGGTGGAGAGGCTGGAAGTGCACGCTAGTCCCGATGCCACGATCGCGCAGGGCTTCAATCACCGCGCCGCGGCCAATGCGCAGGACGCCGGGGTTGACCCTGAGGATGTACAGGTGCCACGCATGGGTCGTGCCGGGGATCTCCACCGGGGTCTCGTATGCTGCCTCACCCGCCAGAAGGCGTGTGTATCGCCGGGCAATCTGCCTCCGGCGGCGCTGCATGCGGTCGAACTTGGTCAACTGTGCCAGACCGATGGCCGCCGCCACGTCGGTCATGTTGTACTTGTAGCCAAGTTCGACGATGTCGTAGCGCCAGGAACCAGCGCGCGAGTAGCGCTTCCAGGCGTCCCGAGTGAGACCGTGCAGGCTCAGACGACGGACCCTCTCGGCCATCCGCCGATCATCGAAGGTCACCATGCCTCCCTCTCCGGTGGTGAGGTTCTTCGTGGCATAGAAGGAGAAGCAGGTCATGTCGGCGATGGCCCCGATGGCCCGACGGCCGATCTCCGTTCCCAGCGCGTGCGCAGCGTCGTCAATGACGGGAATCCGTCGCTTCCGGGCGATCGACATGATGGCTTTCATGTCGCAGGCAAGCCCGGCGATGTGCACCGGGATGATCGCCCGGGTGCTTCGCGTCAGGGCCCGCGTCAGGCGATCGGGATCGATGTTGAGGGTCAGGGGGTCGATATCCGCGAATACGGGTCGCGCGCCGAGGTAGAGGATTGCCTCTCCGGTCGCGGCGAAGGTGTACGGTGAGGTCACTACCTCGTCCCCCGGCCCGACGCCGGCGGCCGCGAGCGCCAGGTGCAGTCCGGCGGTGCACGAATTGACCGCCACCGCATAATGAGCACCGACATGCTGGGCGATCTTCTTCTCGAAGAGGCCGACCTTCGGACCGGTCGTGAGCCAACCCGAACGAATGGAGTCGGTCACCTCACGGATTTCCCTCCCGTCCGTGGGCGGGACGTAAAATGGAACAAAATCTCGCGTTCGTCTGCCCTTCAACGCACGACCTCGACGCCAAGCTCCACCGGCTCAGCTTCTGTCATCTCCGCACCATGATTGGCGACGTGAGCCGAGAGCTGCTGCCGCGCCATGCGGCTCAGGCTCATCGCCAAACCAAAAAAGATATACAGGTACTTGGTCCGCTCCACATTTCCGGTCAGCCCCGCGATCAGAAGCACAATCACGCAAATTTCCACGGCAACAGCTTCCATGCCGATCATTGGGAATCCGAGCCTGAGACCTCGAGCCGCAAGCGTGGCCTCCCGAATCGCAGCCACGCACAGCAGGACATAGAGAAGCACCCCGGGTATTCCCGCTTCAGCAGCCATCCCAACGTATGCATTATGTGCACCGAGCCGTTTGCCTATGACCGGGAGCCTTCCCCCGTACCGCCCCAGGGCAACCGTAAAGTTCGCTGGGCCGACCCCGACGACAGGGTGGTCGCGGATCATGTTGATCCCGGCCTTCCACAGCTCGACGCGCAACCCGAACGTCTCCTCCTGGTGCTGCATCGACGGCACGATGGTCCCCACCCGCTTGAAGAACGCCTCCGGCAGGAACACCGAAATGAGGACGAGCATCGCGGCCAACGCACCCAGGGTAACGTACCCCTTGGTCTTAGCAAGGCGGTAGCTCACCAGAACGACGACAGCCACAAGCGCGATGTACCCGGAGCGCGAAAACGTGAGAGCCAGCGCGACTAGAAGGGTTGGCAGGGCAATCAGCAAGGCGACCCTCTCCCCGCTCCCCGGGCTCATCTGATAGAGGATGTACGTGCAGCCGATGGCGAGGTTGATATACGACGCCATGACATTGCGGTTCAGCACGAGGCCTGCAGTGGTGGTTTGAGCGCCCAGATAATAAAGGACGAGGCCATGCGCAGCCGCGAGAGTCGTCCAGAGAACAATGGCCCGATAAACTCCCCGGACCTTTCCCGGCGTGTCAACGACTGAAGCGAACATGCACATGACGACGCCGAGCTGAACGAAACTGATGACATGCACGGTGGCGAGGGTCGAATTAAGTGCGAACATGGTCGCCACCGACAGCCATCCGATCAGCGCAACCATCAGTAGAATGACCGGGCTTGATTCAAGGGGAATCCGTCGATTGACGGCGATGCTCAACAGCCATCCGGCGAGGATGATGCCGCCCGCCACTTTGACCCCTGTCCCTTCGGTCGTATAAATGATGTTTTCGACATAGATCATCGAGATCAGGAGATGGATTCCGACGTCAGGGCGAATAACGAAAAGCGGGATGGCAATCCCGGCCACCAGGAGCACGAGCACAATCCCCGGTGACAGATCGAGGTAGATAAGCGCCACACCGAGCAATGCAGTCCCAATGAGCGCCGACATTCCGAGGACGACCTTCGTGAAGCTGGCGTTCCGGAGGCTCACCGTCCCCTCCTGGCGATCGCGGCGCAGCGCTCCTCGTAGAGCGTTTGAGGCACCTGCGTACTCACCAGACGTGAGCACAGGCGTCGACCCTCGGCAGCCAGGTCGGGATGCCTCTCGTAGAAGCCGAGCAGAGCCAACCACGCGGGAACACTATCCTTATTCAGATTCGCGGCAGCCTGGAACTGGCGCTCCGATTCCTTTGTCTCCCCGTCCGCTTCTAGGTGATCGGCGAGCGCGTGAAAAAACTTCACCCGATCCGGATCCTCTTCACGGGCTCTCCGAAAGGCTTCTATGGCCTTCCTCTTTTCGCCCAGCTTCGATTCGGCAAGTCCCAAGTAATACCAACCGTCTGCCAACTCAGGCAGCATCTTTGTCGCCAACGTGAGATAGGTGACCGTCGAAGCGAAGTCCCCGATGTAGTAGCTCGATATACCGAGTTGATACGGGGGGTCCAGAGCGCCGGGGTTGAGATCCATGGCACGCCGCAGGTGTGCGATTGCTTGTTCGTGCCTCCCCTGCCTGGCCAGGAACCGCCCGATCGCCAATTCGATGCCGTCGGTCGAGATCATCGATCTCATCTGCAACGCATCATCGAGCCCGGCCACGGTCGCTTCGACTATCTCGTCCTCCAGCCGAGGCCGTGTCAGGTAGATATGCCCATCGAGCACCGGGTAGAGTGCCACTGAACGCCGGACCACGGGCATGGCCATCTCCGTCAAGCCCCATTGGAAGTACTGCTCCGCGAGGAGGTCATCGTAGAAATAGTTGCGCGGTTCTCGACGAGCCGCCTCCGCCATCGCGGCCGCAGCGAGGATTTCCTCCGGCAGCAGATTCTCACGCGGGTCATCGGAGAGCGCCGACAGATCGATAGGCGTGCTCCTCCGGTGTTCAAGCGCCTCGTGCAGATAGAGATCCGACGCCAGCGACCAGAAGTAGGCCCGGTGCGGCGCCGCAGTCAGGAGCGATGACACCAGAATCCGCGCAGAGTCGAGGACCTCATCCTCATCGAGAGGGAGGTCCAGCTTAACCCCGATGTTCTGCTGATCGAGCCCGAAGAGGAGCAGTTCGGCCTTGTCGGTCTCGATCTGCACTCTATCGGACCCGAAGGAGGCCGCCCGTCCGTAGAGTGCCCAGGCCTTCACGAAATCGCCGGACAGGTAGGCCCTCTCGCCCGCCATACGTGCAAGTCCGGCCCCAAACCGACCACCAAAGAAGACCGTGACGCCAGCCATCAGAAGCCCGACCACCAGGAGCCGCCTCATGCCGACGCCCGTTCGGTTTCAGCGGCACGGTGCAATCCTACGAGGACGCCAGAAACGAGGGCGAACAGGAAACCGTTGGCGCCAATCTGGAGGTTGAAGTCGACGATGGAATGCAGCGCGATGGTAAAGACCGAGATGGCCAAGCCGACACGGAACAGGCTCAGGGGCCCTTCACGGGCACGGAGGGCGGGCCACCAGAAACGTCGAATGAACACGAACGCCGCTGCCGCGAAGAGCAGGAAACCGACGACCCCCGTCTCCCAGAGCAGTTGGAGGTAGTCGTTGTGCGCCTTGTCCCACCGCCGCGCCGATCCCGGCGGCGTGAACGGCGCGAAGCTCTCCTCGAATGTCCCCAGGCCGGACCCGGTCTTCAGAAGCGGTGCGATGTTCTCGGCCATCGCCTTCCAGACGACCGCCCTGAACCTGAATGAGGCTTCGTTCTCGATCGTGCGATACGACCCGATCTGATTGCTGACGACGTCCGCGCCGATCCATGCGATGAAGCCGAGCGCGACCACGATAAGCACCGCGGCCACCGACCAGGCGAGTAGCCTGGAGGTGACCCGTCGCGACACCAGGATGAACAGCCCCAGCCCACCGATGGCCGAGGAGAGGATGCCGCCGCGCGAGAGGCTGAAAAACAGGGCGGCGACCAGCACCGCCGCGGCGAACAGGGCCAGGCCGGCGCGCCCCCATCGCTCGGAAGCGATCTCGTCCTTTCTCCCACCGAACCGCTTCTGCTCGAATGCGAAGAAGGCCAGGCAGACCGCGATCGGGATGACCAGGCCGACATACCCGGCGAAATGGTTGTGGTTGACGAACGGGCCGAATGCCGATGTCGAGGGTATGCGTCGGAACCAGTAGATGCGCCCGTTCCAGGTCAGGTATTGAACCAATCCGAACAGCGACACTGCGAAGGCCGTGATCGTGACCGCGAGGATGAGTTGGAGCGCCCGCTCCGGGCGTGCGCTCCACCAGGCGACGAGGAAGAAGAGCCCGGCGAAAGAGATGACCAGCAGCAGCCGGTTGAAGGTATCGGCCGGATCGATACTCACGGGCCTGTAGGCCGGCAGATCGGGATCCAGCAGCGCGGCATCGCCGGCGCCCGGTTGCGCGATGGAGATCGGCGACGCGGCGATGACGTCGACCGTCGAGTACATCTCCGCTACCCGTGGGGACAGCACCTGCAGCCAGGCGACGGGAACTGGCACCATCTGGAGGGCGCAGAACGCCACGAAAAGCGCGATCGGAATCTCGAGCCCCGTACGCGCGAATCCCCCGATGCCGACCCTCAGGATGGCGACGAGGATGAGCATCCAGATGCCCCACTCCATGAGGGCGATCGACCAGGCCTCCACCGTGCCGAATGCCAGCGGCGTGAACACGACCAGCGACACCAGCCCCCACTGGAGGATCCGGTCACACCACTTCTCGAGAGTGTCGACGCTCACAGTGCCTCACGCATGGACTCGGGAATACGGCGCACCTGCTGCACGGAGTCACGGTGGCAGACGAGCAGGGTCTCGCCCGATCGCACCACCACGACGTCATCAACGCCGATGAAAACGGTACGGCCCCCGCTGTTGATCGCCCGGCAACGTCGCGATTCCAGGGCGAGCGTCTCTCCTGAAGCCCTTCGACCCCATGGCTGCCCCGCGAGCAGCCGGGTGACGGCGTTCCAGTTTCCCAGATCGGACCAGTTGAACCGGGCCCGGGCCACCACCAGCCGGCGCGTCCGCTCGAGCACGGCGCGGTCGATCGGCTCGGCCGGGATGCGCGCCATGGCGGCGCGCGACACCACCACGCCGTCGACGCCGCGGCGCATCGTTACGCCCCGGGCCGCGCGTGCGATGCGCGGGGCTTGGGCCGCGATGGCCTCGAGAATCGTCGACGCACGCCAGACGAAGATGCCGCTGTTCCACAGGTACTGACCCGAACGCACCATGCGGCTGGCCCGGGCCGGCCCCGGCTTCTCGACGAATGCCTTGACTCGCGAAACTCCCGGCGCTCCCCCGCCCTCGCCGGGCAGGATGTAGCCGAACCCGGTCTCCGGCTCTGTGGCCGGCACGCCAATCGTCGCCAGCACCGGCGACTGTCGGACCTCCCGGACGGCCGCGCGCATCGTGCTCACGAATCGTGATTGCGGCTCGATCCAGTGGTCGGACGGCATCACAACGAGGATGCCATCTCCGCTCATCGCGCGCACCAGCCGCGCCCCAAGCGCGACCGAGGCCGCCGTGTTCCTCCCCTCGCCTTCCAGGATGATCCGCTCCGGCGCCACCCGTGGCGCCTGCTCGCGGACCAGCGCGGCATGTCGCCGGCCGGCGACGACGATCGTCCGGTTCCACCCGGCCAACGCGGCCGCCCTCGCGGCGGTACGCTGGAAAAGGCTCTGCCCTCCGAAGAGGGTCAGGAACTGCTTCGGCCGGTCGGCCCGGGCGAGCGGCCACAGGCGCGTCCCGGCGCCGCCCGCCAGGATGACGGCATACACCGGAAGGTCCTTCGCGTCGCGCATCGGCCCGGCCTCAGTCGAAGAACCGGTACCGGACGATACAGGCGATCGCCGCGAAGCCGTCCTTCCAGGTGATCTTCTTCCCCTCATCGTAGCCGCGTCCGTGGTACGAGATGGAGACCTCGTAGATCCGGCAGCGCTGCCGCGCCACCTTCGCGGTCACCTCCGGCTCGAAACCGAAGCGGTTCGAACGCAGGGTCATGCGTCGCAGGATCTCGGTACGGAAGACCTTGTACCCGGTCTCCATGTCGGACAGGTTGAGATTCGTGAACATGTTGGAAAGCATCGTCAGAAAGCGGTTGCCGACGTAGTGCCAGTACAACAGCACACGATGCGACTCGCCGCCGAAGCGCGATCCGTACACCACATCGGCCTGGTCGTCGAGGATCGGCTGCAGGAGGCGCGGATAGTCGACGGGGTCGTACTCCAGGTCGGCGTCCTGGATGAGGACGACGTCGCCGGTGGCACGACCGAAGCCGGCCCGCAGCGCCGCCCCCTTCCCCTGGTTGCGCTCCTGCAGGACCACGACGGTGTCGGGATCGGTCAGGCGGCTCAGGAGATCGCGCGTCCCATCGGTGGAACCATCGTCCACCAGGATGATCTCCTTCTCGTACGGAGTCGCCTGCACACGCGTGAGGGTGTGGCGGATGGTCCTGATCTCGTTGTAGACCGGGATGACGATGGAGAGCTTCATGCACCGTACGCGGCGGCCGCACGCCGCAGTCCCTCCTCGAGCCCGATCTGCGGCGCGTAGCCGATCCGCTGGGTCGCCAGGTCGATGCTGGCGAGCGAGTGCTTGACATCGCCGGCGCGGGCCGGGCCATGGACCGGCCGGACCTTTCGGCCGACGATCCTCTCGATGTGGCCGAGGATGTCGAGCAGCGTGGCGCTCGCCCCGCAGGCGATGTTGCAGGCCACGCCGGCCGCCGACGCGGGCGCCTCGCAGGCCTTGAGATTCGCCTGCACGGCGTTGTCGATGTAGGTGAAATCGCGCGACTGCAGGCCGTCGCCATGGATGGTCGGAGCGGTCCCGGCGATCGCCGCCGTCATGAACTTCGGGACGACCGCGGCGTACTGCGACTCGGGATCCTGGCGCGGACCGAAGATGTTGAAGTAGCGCAGCGACACGGTCTCGAGGCCGTACAACGCCGCGAATACGCTGCAGTACTGCTCGCCGGTGAGCTTGCTGACGGCGTAGGGCGAGCGCGGCGCCGTCGGCATGGTCTCGATCTTCGGCAGCGTCGGCGAGTCGCCGTAGACCGACGACGACGAGGCGTAGACGAAGCGCGCCACCCGCGCTTCGCGGGCGGCGATGAGCAGGTTCAGCGTGCCGGTGGCGTTGACCTCGTGGCTGGTGTGCGGGTCCTC
>Ga0210377_10000513_pt1 | contig 37254 bp, 30 predicted proteins | sample PLM4_65_b1redo_FD_155480 | JGI IMG/M metagenome (GOLD analysis project Ga0210377, IMG submission 155480) | Groundwater sediment microbial communities from an aquifer in East River, Colorado, USA - PLM4_65_b1 redo | ecosystem: Environmental > Terrestrial > Soil > Riparian zone | place: USA: East... | reverse complement strand
ATATCGCATTCTCCCCATCGATTCAGGCAAAGCCGCATTGGATTATTTGAAGAAACTGGAACAGCGCAACGAAGCTGTCGCGCTATTTTTGGTGGACCAGCGCATGCCTGAGATGAACGGCGTGGAGCTACTCGGGGAGGCCATGAAAGCATATCCGCAAGCCAAACGGGTATTGCTCACGGCGTATGCAGATACACAGGCCGCGATCGATTCCATCAATGAAATCGGCCTCGATTATTACCTGATGAAGCCCTGGCATCCGCCCGAGGAGCGGCTTTATCCCGTTTTGGACGAATTGCTCGAAGATTGGAAGGCCCATGTCCGCCTGCCATATGAGGGCATTCGCGTGGCGGGGACTCTATGGTCGCTCACCAGCCATGAAGTGAAGGATTTTCTCACGCGGCACCAAATCCCTTATCAATGGCTGGATATCGAAAAGGATTCCGACGCGCGCAGGTTGGTTGAAGGAGCCTCATCGGAAGCTGCAAAACTCCCCGTCATATTCTTCCCCGATGGAAATATATTGATCAAACCTGACTTGAAAGTATTGGCGGAAAAAGTCGGGTTGCAAACGCGCGCTGTCCTGCCGTTCTATGACCTGGTCATCATTGGCAGCGGGCCCGCGGGGTTGGCAGCCGCGGTGTACGCCGGTTCTGAAGGATTGAAGTGTCTCGTCATCGAAAAAGCCGCGCCGGGCGGACAGGCTGGTAGCAGTCCGAAGATCGAAAATTATCTGGGCTTTCCCACCGGCATCTCCGGTGACGATCTCACCCGCCGCGCGGTCTCGCAGGCAAAAAGATTCGGGGTGGAAATTTTATCGGCGCAGGAGGCAAGACAGGTCTTCGTCAAGGATGCGTATCGTATCGTCAGATTAAATGATGGAGCGGAGATATCCTGTCACGCGGTGTTGATCGCGACCGGCGCGTCGTTCCACACGTTGAAGATGCCAGGCGCAGACGCGTTGACGGGCGCGGGAATTTATTATGGCGCGGCGTATACCGAAGCGATGAATTACAAGGACAAGGATGTGTTCGTGGTGGGCGGCGCGAACTCTGCCGCGCAGGGAGCCATGTATTTGAGCCGCTTTGCGCGCAAGGTCACGGTTCTAATTCGCGGGCATGAACCCACTGCATCGAAATATCTTGTGGATGCAATGAACGAAAACAAAAAGCTCGAAATATTGTTGAATACCGATTTGATTGAAGTCAAAGGTAAAAATACGCTCGAGCAGATCATCATCAAAGATACGAAGCGCGGTGAATTGCAAACACTCGATGCCTCTGCCATGTTTGTTTTTATCGGCGTGCAACCGCAAAGCAAGGTCGTTTCTGATCTGGTGATGTGCAGCGGCAAGGGATATGTTTTTACAGGGCCCGATCTCATGCTGGATAAAAAACCGCCTCAGGGCTGGACCCTGGAACGGGACCCGTTTTTATTGGAGACCAGCGTCCCCGGCATTTTCGCGGCCGGCGATGTGCGCTACGGAACCAATCATCGCGTGGCCTCGGCAGTTGGTGAGGGCGCGATTGCCCACGCGTTGATCAAGGAATATTTGAAGACACTCTAATTCGTCATTGCGAGTGGCGCTGAGGCGCCACTCGCAATGACATAATTCTTATTATGAACCTTCAAGACCTCCGCAAATCTCCCCTCTTTCAGGGCTTGTCCGATGAAGAGTTACAGCAACTCATGGACATGGCTGAGCCTGTCTCTTTGCGCGCGGGGGATATCCTGATCAAGCAAGGTGACCCTGGCGATTCGGCTTATGTCGTTATCAAAGGCGAGTTTGAGATACAAAAACAATCGGGGCAATCGCTCATCAAAATTGACGTGCGGAATCCGGGCGATGTGGTTGGCGAGATGGCCCTGCTTTCGCGCGGGCCGCGCAATGCGAGTGTGATTTCCAAAACCGACAGTGAAACATTACGCATTCCTCAGGAGGCCTTTGAGAAATTGTTATCATCCAGTTCAACGGCGGCGATGGCTGTCCTGCACTGGGTGATGGCGAGGCTGACCCAAAACGAGTCCCTGTTACATCAGCAGGAAAAGATGGCCGCGCTTGGCACGATGAGCGCGGGACTGGCGCACGAGTTAAATAATCCTGCTGCCGCGGCGCAGAGGAGCGCATCGGAATTAAATAAAACACTTATTAAGTGGCAGGTTCTGACCCACCAGATCGAAGCGACAGTGTTCAAGGAGAATCAAACAGGCTGGCTGGATGACTTCATGAAGGAAGCGTCACGCCGATACGAGTCACCGGTGAGGCTTGAGGCGTTGGAAAAGATCGATCTGGTGGATCAACTTCAGGCGTGGCTGGAAGCGAACGGGGTCGAGTCCGCCTGGGAGCTTGCGCCCGCGATGGTCAACTTTGGGTGGAAGAGTGAGTCACTCGAAAAGTTGAAGGATAAATCCTTCTTCCAACTGGCGATCCAATGGCTGGGCACAGGCTGTTTGATGATGGGACTTTTATCAGAAGTCCAGCAAACCACCGAACGCCTCTCACAAATCGTCCGCGCCATGAAGTCTTATACATATCTCGACCAGGCGCCACTGCTGGAAGTGGATGTCCACGAGGGACTGGAAAATACACTCGTCATTATGCAACACAAACTGAAACAAGGCGTGACGATCAAGCGGGAATATTCCCCGAACCTGCCGCGCATTGAGGCCTATGCCAGCGAGCTAAACCAGGTGTGGACGAATATCATCGACAACGCCATTGACGCAATGAATGGCAGGGGTGAAATATCTCTGCGAACCTATGCGGAGGAGGATCATGTGAACGTTGAGATCACAGATAACGGACCCGGCATCCCTGAAAATATTCAGGCGCGCATCTTCGAGCCGTTCTTTACGACCAAGCCGCCCGGTCACGGAACCGGCCTGGGACTCCATATCTCGCATGACATCATCGCGAACCGCCATCATGGGCAGTTGCTGGTCCAGTCAAAGCCGGGTGAGACGGAGTTTAAAGTGGTGTTGCCTGTGAGAATTAACAAATAATAATGTCATTGCGAGCCGCCGTTGGTCGAGTGTGCAAAGCACGTATCGAGACCAACACATAAACAAAATTATTCTGGTAACAGACGGTCTCGATACGGTCGAGAAAGGCACTCGACCTACTCGACCATCGAGGAATGAATCAAAAAGGAGAAAACATGAACAGCGATAAGGTCATGAAGGAAATTCTTTTATCGGCGAAGACAATTGCAAGCGTCGGTCTCTCCTCCAATCAAGAGAAGGAAAGTTTTTGGATCGTCTCATATTTGAAAGAGCAGGGTTATCGGATCATTCCGGTTAATCCTACGGCAACTGAGATATTAGGCGAAAAGGCATATCCCGATTTATCATCCATTCCCGATAAGGTGGATGTGGTCCAGGTCTTTCGCAAGCCGGAAGATGTTCCTCCTGTCGTTGATGAAGCCATTAAAATCGGAGCAAAAGTTGTGTGGATGCAGGAAGGTATCTCGCATGAAGAGTCGGCACAGAAAGCGCGTGAGGCAGGCTTGCAAGTGGTGATGGATGCCTGCATGCGCGCGACACATCGCAGGTTGATCGGTCCAAAGCCTATTGGATTATGATGATAGAACAGCTAAAATAAAAAGAGTAGGTCACGCTTCCTGCGTGACCTACTTTCATCTTTATTTGAACAGCCAGATGATCTCCCACTTTGCATCCGGGCCTGGGCCCGTATACCAGACTTCGCGCGGCGGCTGGGTCGTTTCGTAGCCGTTCTTTTGGATCCAATCGGCGGCGGCATCGTAGGCGCCAAGCAGTTCGGGGTAGTGGCATTGTTCGCCGCGAATGGTCACACACGCCGCCTTGCCACCGTCCAATTGTTTGACTTCGACGTTATTCCGGCCTTCGACCTTTCCATCCACAGCCAGGCAGGTTTCCACAGGGCCATCCTCCTGTTCGCTGACGGGACCGTGGCAGATGCCGAATGGCGCTCCCAGCGTGCGCGCACCATAGTCATTTGCCAGTGAGAATAGCGCGCCGATGTCTTTTTCTTCCTGTTTGCCAAGTCCGTCCACTGTGTGGCGGCGGGTGATGCTGATGATCTGTTGTGTTGGAACGTCCCTTACAGTCACTTCTAGACTCATGGTATTCGCCTCCGGTTTTAATTGTTGGGTGAATTGACGAGCCAGTTCTTTGATCTGTTCAAGCTGCCTTTCACGCAGTTCCAAATGCTGATGCACCAGCAATTCGGCCTGCGCCTGGGAGACCGGTAACACCGCAAGCACCCGCCGGATTGTGGCAAGCGGCATGTCCATATCGCGCATGTTCCGGATCATGCGCGCGCCTAAGAGTTGGTCAATGCCATAGTAACGGTAGCCAGACTGGGGGTCGATGTGAAGCGGTTGTAAAATCCCCAATTCATCGTACAGCCGCAGCGCCTTGAGCGAGAGGCGGGTCATGCTGGCAAATGTCCCAATGGAGAGCAGATCCTTTGGCTGGCTCATATCCACAGTATACAGTCTCCCCAAAGGGTAGAGTCAAGGGCCTACATATTTCATGTGGAAAGAGTAGAAAATAAAAAAGGCACTTGAAACTGTAAAGTCTTCAAGTGCCTCTCTGCTTAGTGAACAGCCAGGGCAGTTGTCAATTCTTTGAAATTTCCCTGACTACTTCAGCTGTTTTATCCGGCTCGTTCAGGCGGGTTGCCACATCTGCCTGGGAGATGATTCCCACAAGCAGGCCGTCATTGTTCACGACTGGAATGCGGCGCAATTGATATTGGGCCATTGACTTCATAGCATTTTGTACATCATCGTCCGCGCGGCAGGTAATTACTTTTACCGTCATCACGTCTTCCACTTTTGTTTTTTGTGGATCGCGCCCCTCACCAACCACCTTTATCGCCAGGTCGCGGTCAGTGACGATACCAACCAGTTTTTTACCCTGGTTGTTTTTATCCACAATGAGGACCGGACCAATATCTTCCTTTTTCATCAACTTTGCCACATCCGCCACGGTATCATCTGGGTGGCTGTATACCAGGTCTTTTGTCATTACGTCACTACACTTTTTCATCTCAAACTCTCCTTGCTTACTGATTTACTGCCGATAGCGATAGGATGTGGAAACCGGCAAAGCCCTGCGGTTTCCACCAAACAAGAAAGTAAGCAATACGCCGGTTACGAATCCACCAATATGCGCCATGTAAGCTACGCCGCCCTCATTCTGTAATGAGGCGGTAAACGTACCGATCCCGCTGAAGATTTGGATTAGGATCCAAAATCCGATCACAACCAGTGCAGACATGCGGGTGACCACACGTCCAACCAATACACTCACACTGCCTTGCGGGAACATCATGATGTAGGCGCCCAGCACACCGGCAATGGCTCCGGAGGCTCCTAAATTGGCAACGCTCGACCCCAGGCTAAAGGCTAATTGAGCGAAGGTTGCGCCCAACCCACATAGGATGTAGAAGACGAAATACAACCCATGTCCCAGCCGGTCTTCTACATTATCGCCAAAGATCCATAAGTAGAGCATGTTTCCAAGCAAGTGCAGCCAGCCGGCATGCATGAACATGGATGTGAAGAGCATTGGGAGATCACCAACTGGATCGGCAAGAAAACGGGTGGGGACAAACGCCCAGCGATTGATAAAAGCCTCCCCACTGCTGAGTTCTAAAAAGAAAACCAATGCGTTCAGGGCGATTAGAACGTAGGTTACAAGCGGAGTTGTCCTCCGGGCACTATCATCATCACCGATCGGCAACATAATTTTCTCCTCTCATTGTGATTAGAAATGAAATCCAACCCATTATCGTACTTTGAGAATAATTATGTTGATGACCTGAACTGCCGTCAATAAGGGCTTGCCCTCCCTGGGATGCAGGGAAAGCCCTACTATGAAATCAATAAAACATCCGAAGCGCCAACGAACGGCGTGGCTTCGGATGTTTTCTCCAGAAACAAATTTTATTTTGCCACAGTCAGCATCACGCCATTCTGTGATGGGTCATGGACAAGCAGTCCGTTTTCGATCTGATTCGAGGCGATCCCGGCCTTGTCAATTCGCGCGATGACTTCATCCAACGCTTTTTGATTTGGCAATTCCACAGTGAAGTAACGCAATCCAACTGCATCAGGCGGTGGAGGCGGAGCACCCTCCCCCTGCCAAGTGTTGAGTCCAACGTGATGATGATATCCACCTGCTGAGATGAACGCAGCGCGCATGGACTTCGCATTGCCCATGACATCGAAGCCAATGATGCCGTGATAGAAATCCACAGCTTCATCCACATTGCGCACATGCAAATGGACATGTCCCACACGCGTCTCCGGCGGAATGGATGCATCCAAACGATCATCCTTTTGGAGATGGCTGAACAACGCGTCCACATCGAGTGGTTCACGACCGTTACTGATGGAACCGTCCGCGCGGCGCGTGACAAAGTCTCCGCTCGCCATGGACCACGAGCCATCTTCAGGTGACTCGGCATAAAGCTCAATGCCGTTGCCTTCCAGATCATCAAGATAGGTGGTCTTCGTCATGATGTGATCGGTTGGATAATTCTCATATTTCAAAGCGAACAGACGCGCCATGGCACGCGCCAGTTCGCGTCGATTCGGGAACAGGACCGCGAAGTGATACAACCCAGTGACACGGCGATACTTTCGGACGTTGGGTTGTTCCACGAGACGAAGGATTTCCCTTTCACCGGTGCCCAACCCAGCCTGATTTCCTTCGCGCCAGTGTTGAACGAATCCAAGCGCCTGCTGGTAGAACGCGATCTGGTTATCGAGGTTAGCAACCGTGAGGGAGACATGTCCCATTTTTGTTTCGGGGTGAATGGAAAATTCGGTTTTGGTTTCTGAATTTGGTAACGTATTCATTCGCTATTTCCTTACTGAATCACAAGACGAATTGTGATCTCCGTTTCTTTCTATTTATTCCCAGCGTCAGTCAATTTGATCAGCATAAACACGGTGATAAAACCTGCAACAACATGCATGATCATCAAGGTGATGGAATAGGGCCAGCCTGCGCCAGGCATTGGCGCAGAGACAGCGGCAACATCAGGTAAAAAACTGATGACAAGAAACACGGACGAGATGATGATATAGGTGCGAACAGGGTTTTTTGCAAAGCGGGCAACCAACGCAAATACAAAAACTGCGCCTGTGCAAAGAATAACGGTCAGAATAATTGAAATGATAATCATCTCAAGCCCGGGAGCATAAGGCGGAGGCAATATTGCCATCGCGATACTACGCACAATTAATACACCGAGCACAGCTGCAAGAACCGTCAACGGACCAACCCACCAAAGTTTTTCAATTGAATGGATGAAGTGGACATGTATGATTCCTTTTTTATCGATATAAAGAGTTGGGCTCAAAAGCCCAACTCTCCCTTCACAATGATCATCGTGACGCGATTCGGCCGGATCTCGCGATTGATAATCAATACTTTGCTCACACTTGTGCTCATTTTATAAAGCTCTTGCATATGCACTTCTTCAAGCGGATAACAATATTCTTCGATCCGTCGCAGGCCTTCGTTCACGTCCTTGACGATCTTCTGCGCGCCGACCACCCAGATGACCTTCCCGGCGCCGGAGACATAAGGACCAAGCTGACTGCCCGTGTTCGACGCGATCAGGACCTGCCCATCCTCGGTCACTGCATGGACACTGCCAGCCGCATAATCAGGAGCGCCGCCCAACTTGCGGATCTCGCGACCCTGCGTTTCGCGTTTCATCGCAAACATTTTGGGGCGCAGGGCGTCAAAGCGTCCTGATTTGTCAATATCGTCCTTGATGCCCAGTTTTTCCAGTGTTATTGAAGCGCCGAGGAAAACTTCCGCTCCATCAGGAACCCATTCAAAGAACAAACGCCTGGCTTCAGTGCCGTTCCCGGCAATTAATATGTGAATCCCATTGGCTTCAAGTGATTTGGCAGCGCGTTCAATTTGTTCATCGCCTGCCAGGTTTGCAAATTCCCTGTTGGGAATTAAAGTTGCATCCGTATTTACCGCTAACATATAACCTCTTATTCTGAACCAGGCTTGTTAACTCAGGATCTTCAATGCACTACCCCAATTCGTGCCAAGTGTTCCCTGCAACGTGATATGCAGAAACTGCATTGCTTCGATCTGACGTGCGCGGCTTAAAGGACCCGCGTCGATGGGGCGCATGCCGCCGTCCTTCACCAACTCGATCACCTTGCTCTTCGCGTCCGCGTCGTCGCCAGCGATAAAGACATCGAGCAGCTGACCAGCCACCTGTCCCGCGAGAAGCGTGCCTGCATAGGTCGTGTTGAAAGCCTTGACCACTTTTGCCCCGGATGCAATCGCCTTCGCTAGATCCTCCGCAGAGGATGAATCGGGAGCAGTGGCAAGTCCGTCATAGGTCGAGTTCAACGGGTTGGCAATGTCCACCACGACTTTGCCTGCGAGTTTCGAACCGAGCTGTTTCGCAATCTCGATGTTCGTACCATACCACACGGCAAACACTACCAAGTCACCCAATTGGACATCGCCGAGGCTCGCTGTGGAAACCTGCGCGCCATTCTTCGCGGAAGCCTTCACATCCGCCGCGGTCTTCTCCGCCGTTTCGGGATTCGCATCCACAAAAGTCACTGAGTGTCCACCTGCCACCGCGCGGGTTCCGATACCGCGTCCCATATTACCTGCACCAATGATTGTTACGTTCATTTTCTACTCCTTATCATTTGAATTTGTTATGAGAAAAGTGTCCAACGCCCAATGACTACAAACACACCGAGCGCAAGCAAAACGACGTTAAACGGAATAACGTTATATTCCTTCTTCGGTAAATGCTCTGTGAAAATTGCCAGCAATTGGATCAGTGTGAGTCCGATTGCCGCGAAAACTGTCAGCCAGGGCAGGATGCCCGTCACCAGCGGCAGGATCAGTCCCAGCGCGCCGGGCAGTTCCGAGGTCCCAATGAAGCGGACGAATCCGTCTGAGCGGTTCTTTGCCCAGGGTAATTGTTCTTTCGCTTTGGCAGTCTGAAAAATCTTCAGCGTCCCAGCCATCAGATAAAGGGCGGCGAGCAAGCCCTGTACGATCCATAACGCGATATTCATCTTGACTCTCCTTGTAATGAGTGATAGTATACAGTTGTATTCTAAACAACAGATGTTGTCTAATTTACCCGCCTTACCTTTTCAGGTCAACCACCAAAAAATGGATTTTGTTGACTAAGCAACACTGGAGCGAAAATGTTGTCCAACCCAAAAGAACAAGAGAAACTAGACCCCCGCGTCAAACGGACCCGAAGCCTGATCCTGGGAGCCTTTGAAGGTCTCCTCGCCGAAAAGGGATTCGAATCCATCTCCGTACAGGATGTAACCGACAAGGCAGAGATCAACCGCGCCACGTTCTACGCACACTTTCGAGATAAATACGAATTGCTGGATCGTTTCATCGGTCAGATGTTCATGCAGGAGATCGAAAAACGGACGCTGAACGCCTGTCACTACACCCCCGGCAATTTGAAGAACCTGATCCTCGCGGTGTGCGAATTTCTCGTCCGAGCGCACAGCGACTGTGCCCAGCCGCACCAGCAATTCGAATCACTGGTAGAGGGCGCCATCAAGAACATTCTCTTCGAGTTGTTATCCTACTGGCTCAGCCAATCGAAAGTGAAAATCTCCTCTGAAATCCCCGCCACAGTCGCCACCTGGGCAATTTACGGGCTGGCATCCCATTATAGTCACAGCAAGAAACGTCCCGTCCTCAAAAAATTCGTGGATGAAGCTTTGCCGCTGGTGGCGGTCAATCTGGAACAATTTGCTCAACCTGCATGATGAACTCCTTGCATCATTGGATCCTTTGCCCAGCCATATAGCCCAATGAGACCTTTGAGAAGGTCTCATTGGCTCAGTGACGAAAGGACTTTCGCAAGAGGTCCGGTATGCAACACCAACCTATATATTCAAATAAACAGCCATCAGGATGGTGAAATCTGCCGCCATGTGTCCCAGCACAGGCGCAAGCAGACCATGATCTTCCCGCGCGGTCTGTCTCCAGAACCAGCCTGCCAGCACAAGCATGGACAATGCAAGGACGATCGAACTTGCGCACACCTTCCCGATCAGGATCAAACCATGAAAGCCTGCATACAAAAAATCGGAAACATGCAGGTTCCTTGTCTGGCTTCCCAGATATCCGCGCCAGAAATATTCTTCAACAAACGGGTTGACCAGGGCAAAATATGCAATGAACACAGGCCAGATGGATGAAGTTAAACCAAGAGACTCGACCTGCGCAGGTAGATCGTCCGCGAACCCAAAATATTGCCAGAGAAAAAACAAAGTAACTCCACTGCATCCGCAAAGCAGGATGCTCAGGATGATCCATTTTATTTTTGTGTTTTTCAAAAGAACTGCAACAGGGATATTTGGCCTTGCGATCAAAAGAGAAACAGCAATGACAACATGGAATCCAACCAATGCCTCCCACGCACCATGTAACAGGAATAACCCAAGACCCACTGCGAGATACGCCAATACCGGCGCGATCCATTTCATGAAACCTGCGTGATGATCGTATTCTTCGCGCCCGCTTCTTTAAGAGACTTTGCGACTGTCTCCGCCATTTCGGCATCCACCAACGCGATCATATTTCCGCCGCGCCCGCCGCCGCTCATCTTCGCACCCAACGCGCCCGCTGAACGCGCGGCTTCGACCAGTCTGTCCAATTCGGGGGATGAAACTGTCATTTGCTGTAAAAGCGCATGATTCTCGTCCATCAGGGTACCCAGCATGTCCACCCATCCTTCCTCGATGACGCGGCGGGCTGCGAAGGAGACGTCGGCAACTCCGTCAAATACAGCCTCCCAGCGCGCGTTGTCATTCATCCATAGCTGGCGCACGTCACTCACGGACTCCTTCGTCGGCGCGGGGATGCCCGTATCACCGATGACGATTGTAAACGGCTCGCCCACACGGAAAGTTTCCATCGGTTGCTCTCTGACAAAGTAAACCGGTTTGGAATACGTAATAACCGTATTATCGATCCCCGATGGCGTTCCATGATGGAGTTTCTCGATCTCATAAGCGAACGCGTTGACTTCCGTGTCCGTCATTTGCTTATCCAGGTGAGCCGACAAGGCGCGCACCAGTGCAACGGAAACCGCCGCGCCGGAGCCGAGACCGGATGCAACTGGAATTGTGGAAGCAATCTTGATTAAGAGATTCGGAAACGGGGAAACGCGCGCAAGAAATAAAAAATTATGAATAACGGAAGCAAGCGGATGATCGGAGGGAAGCGTATTCAATTCAGCGAGCAGGTTCACATCCGGGGCGTCGATCCAGATCCCTGCGCGGTCTGAATCCGAGAGTTCAACATCCGCATGAACCTGTGTGACAGGAACAGCCAGCGCGGGACGTCCATACACAACGGCATGTTCACCGAAGAGAATGATCTTGCCGGGCGCGGAGGATATGGTCATTGTCGTGGGGCGGGATGGCATCCCGCCTTACGAAAAATAAAACACAGCAAACACGGACAACCCCCACAACAGAACCGTGATCTGCAACGGACGGTCCTTGAGCGCGACCTCATCCGGCGCGCCCGCTGCATGACCGGTCTGGATCAATTGCAAATAACGGAAGATACCATAGACCACGAACGGGATGGTCAGCATCATGGTGTGATTTTCAGGAAGATTGGGCGCGGAGAAAGTATAAAGCGAATACGCCACGATGGTGGTGCCCGAAACGATTGTAATGAATTGATCGAGAAGCGGAAGCGTGTACCCGTCGAGCACTTTGCGATGCGAGCCCGCACCTTCTTCGAGCAAGGTCATTTCAGCACGGCGCTTTCCGAAACCGATATACAACGCAAAGAGCGTCGTGACCACATACAGCCATGGGGAAAAACGCTCCACCACGATCAACGATGCGCCCGCGCTCACGCGTAACACAAAGCCTGCCGAAATGATGAGCACATCCAGGATCGGAACATGTTTCAGCCATCGTGAATAAAGCAGGTTGATCCCAAGATAGATCGCGAGAATTCCCGCCAAAGCAGGTGAAAGAAGATATCCAACCGGAATGGTGATCAGGGTCAGCAGGATCGCCGCACCCCAAGCCACGTTCACAGGCAGTTCACCCGAAGCGATGGGGCGATGCTTCTTTTCGGGGTGCTGCCGGTCTGCCTCAACATCGGCAATATCGTTGAAGAGATACACCGCGCTCGAGATCAGACAAAATAAAAAGAAACCCTCGAGCGTACGAAGGAAAGGTTCACGGAAAAACAATTGTTTATCGAACACGAGCGCAAAAAAGACGAATGCGTTCTTCGTCCATTGGCGAGGGCGCATGGCTTTGAGTAAGGCTTTGAGCATGGGGCTATTTTACCTTTTTTATATACGGGAAGTACAATAGAAACATGACGAAAGTTCGATTGGATGTATTACTCGTGGAGCGCGGACTCGCGGAATCGCGCGCCAAGGCGCAAGCCCTTATCATGGCGGGACAGGTGCGCGTTGCGGGTCAGACGGCGCTCAAGCCTGCCACCGCCATCCCCGCTGATTCTGTTCTGACAGTGGATTCCGGTCCGCGCTTCGTTTCACGCGGCGGCGAAAAACTGGATGCCGCGCTCGAAACATTTTCAATTGATGTAAAAGACTTTGTCTGTGCGGATGTTGGCTCTTCGACAGGCGGCTTCACCGATTGTTTGCTCCAACGCGGCGCAGCGAAAGTTTATGCCATTGATGTTGGCAAAGGGATCCTGCATTGGAAACTTCGCAATGACAAACGCGTCGTCGTCATGGAGGAGACCAATGCCCGCTTTGTGGAGTCCTTACCGGAACAGGTGTCGCTGGTTACAGTGGATGCTTCGTTTATTTCGTTGAAGATATTGTTGCCTGTTGTTAAACGTTGGCTCTTTCCTCCCTTCGACCAGGCTCAGGGCAATCTTTCTTCTTTCGATGAAGGAAAGACGAAAGACGAAAGAAGCGATGTTATTGCTTTGATAAAGCCTCAATTCGAAGCCGGTAAAAAGGATGTCTCGCGCGGCGATGGCGTCATCCGCGATCCTGAGATTCACAAACAAGTTTTGACGGACGTTTTGAGCTTTGCGCAAAACGCAGGATTCGGCATTCGCGGGCTGATCAAGAGTCCGCTATTGGGGCCGAAGGGGAATGCCGAGTTTTTAGTATGGTTAAACAAAACAGGGACGCGAGACACGTCCCTGGAGGAAATGATCAACGCGTTGTTCTAAGGTATCGGTTGCCAGGAGATATTGTAATTGACAGACCCCGCCATTCGGCTTGAACCAATAACAATTGGTTCAAGCCGAATGGCGGGGTCTTCCATGGCTTCTGCAACATTCAAAACATACATGTAGGTTATGTCAGAGGAAGCAACGTTGAGGACAATGTACCTGCCATCGGGTGACCAGACAAAATCGATGAAACCCTCTTGTGCATGAATGGGGTAATTTAGAAGTTGCTGAATCACCGTTCCATCTGGGTTTACCCAATGTAACCACCAATCATCGTTGGCACAGCCTGCCCCAATTAATAAATTGCCATTGGATGATCTTTTATAGTTGAGACCATGCTGAATGTCGGACACTTCACAGTTCTTATAAGCATTCAAAGTGCTGTAGGTTCCATCCGAACGAAGCCATGTCAAAGCATCATTACCAAAACCTTGAATTAAAGATGTACCATTCCACCAGTCAACCATATGCGTGGTTACGTGATCAATCTCAGTCAATGAATTTCCATCTAAACTCGCCTGATACAGTGTGGATTTGCCATTTCCATTTTCATAGTGATAACGACTTGCGATAAAGGATATGGACTGTCCATCGCTGGTCCAGGAATAATTCCCACCAAGATCCTCATCCACTGGTAGAAGTTTAGTGGTATCCGTCTGGTTATTCCCATTGGCATCCATAACATGAATGCGGAATACTTCGCGTTCCTGTGGACCATTTTGTGGCTTAAGAACAAGGAAGGCGACATGTTGTCCATCCGGCGCCCACGAAGGAAAGTTGTAAGGGCTAAATAACTGGGCAAGTGATATTCTATTTTGTCCATCCACATCCACAGCATAAATCATCCAGTTTTCATCTCCAGGCGCCTTCTCGGTAAAGAGCAACCTGCTTCCATCGGGTGACCAAGGGTTTAGATTTGCAAACTTGTGGTCAGACTCACCGTCCGTGACCTGAATCACGTTGGAACTATCGGCATCCATCACAAAAATCTGCATGAAACCTATGCGGTCGCTTTCGAAGGCAATGCGCCTGCCATCCGGTGACCAATACGGATTGACATCATGCGCGGAATTGTCCGTGAGATTGGTTAAATCACTGCCATCGGGTCGCATTGTGTAGATGTCGAGATTTCCATCCTCCACGGCAGAGGTAAAGGCGATCAACCCAGTATTGGGTGAAATTTGCGTTGGCTCAGGGGTCGGCTTTTGGTCAACGACTTCTTCTGTCAACACAGGTTGCCAGGAGAAACTGTAATGTACAATGCCACCACCAATTGTTATCTGCAAAGGTTGAGTGGATGGGTCTTTCAGGGATTCTGAAATATTCATTATATACATGTGGGTTTTATCAGGATAAGCGATATTAAAGGCAACAAAATTATCATCGGATGACCAGGTAATATCGATGAGAATGCTTTCCCTGTAGGAGATCGGCGAATTGAAAAGTTGTTTGATTATCGTTCCATCTGAATTAGCATAGTAAAACCACATATCATCGTTGGGACAATCAACGTTAATTACCAGATTGCCGTTGGATGATCGTTTCGCAATAAAGCCATATTTGGGATCATTTGCCAATTGACAATTTTCGAGTGGCTTGAATGTGCTGTAAGTTCCATCTGAACGCAACCACGTCAAAGTTGATGTATCAAACCCTGTAATAAAGGATGTTCCCTCCCACCAGTCACCCATGGGTGTGCTTGATGTGGCCTTCTGAACCAATCTACTGCCATCCAGACTGGCTTCATAAGCTATCCACTGATCTCTTCCCTCGCTAATATGCTTATATGCGATGAAGAAAATAGCCTGTCCACCACGCGACCAATCATAGCGAAAATTATCCAAACGTTCATTTTTCTCTAGAGGCTCTGTAATATCAATGGGATTTTTTCCGTCAGCGTCAACAACATAAATCCGAAGAACTTCCCGGTTTTGTGTGTCACTTGAAACAAAAGCAATGTGCCTGCCATCTGGCGCCCATGACAATGCACTATAGTTGGTTGGCTCACTGATAAGCAGCTTTTCATTTTCTTTTTTGATATCCATAATAAATGACAGCCATTTTTCCTCTCCCGGGGATCGTCGTGAAAAAATCAGTTTACTTCCATCAGGCGACCAGGGACTATAGCTGCTATTATAACTATAGGTTAGCTCATGATCGGCTTCATCATCAGTGAGTTGAACCACATTTGAGCCATCAGCATCCATCAAATAAATCTGCATGAAGCCCGTGCGGTCGCTTTCGAAAGCAATACGCCTGCCATCCGGTGACCAAACCGGGTTGACATCACGCGCAGGGTCATTCGTCAGGTTGGTCAAGCCGCTTCCATCGGCGTGTATGGTGTAGGTGTCAAAGTTACCATCTTCTTCCATTGTAAATGCCAATAATCTATTGCCTGCCTGTGGTGAGACAGGCATGAGGGAATCGGGGGTGACAGTCACATTTGCCGCGACAGAACGATCACGCAATTGCGACACGACAAGATTAATGAGAAGTCCAAAGATAAGCACCGCGGCAATGCCCGCCAGTGCTCTTAACCCAACATTGATTCGATTCGACATGATGATCCTCCGTGTTTGTGATCGAACATTTGCCATCACATTTTCAGAAGGACCATCTTGTGCATCCCATCGGGCGTGGAATCCGCTTTGCAGGCGCGATGTCAGCTCGGAGAATGCCTGGGCTTCGACGCGGCAGGCCTCGCAGTCGCGAAGATGCGCCTCAAGGTCCAGACGTTGTTCGTCGGTCAGCAATCCGTCCAAGTCGAGGCGCAAATATCGTTGCGCCTGTTTGTGCGTGATCCCGTTCATTCTCTTTCCTCTTTCAACAGCGCGCGCAATCGTTCGCGCGCATGGTTCAAGCGTGAGTGGACCGTTCCGACCGGGACTCCGAGCATTTCGGCGATGTCTACAACGGGAAGGTCGTGATAGTAGCGCAGGATAACGGGGATGCGATGTTTCTCATCGAGCGCGTGGACGACGTGCCACAACGCGGCATCCGATTCGTTTTGGATCGCTTCAGACTCAGGTTGGACCTGGTCGCCGCGCAAGTGGAACAGACTCTGCAGGATCTGCATCAACCTATCGCGGCGTTTGACGCGCTGCAAACGGGAACGGCACACATTGATGGTGATGCTGAACAGCCAGGTCTTGAGCGAGGCGTTCTCCCGGAAGGAATCGAGACCGCGCAAGGCAGAGAGGAAGACTTCCTGCGTTGCATCGTCTGCGTCGTCGGGGTCGTCGAGGATGGAGAGCGCCATGCGGTACACATCGTACTGATGGGTTTGTACGAGGCGTTCGATAGCCAGCGAATCTCCCTCCCGGCATTGTTCAAGCCAGCGGCTGTCCATGACGGTCATTCTACTGGATTAGACACGAGTCGGGTCGAAAACCTTCAACCCCCACCCAGCCTTCGCGAAGCACACCTTCAGGTGCATCCCCAAAATCTGACTGAAGTCGTCGGATTTTGGGGGAGGTGCTCCGCGAAGCGGGCAGAGGGGGTCAAAACAATCATTCATCTGCATGATACAATCGCCATGTCATGATCTTCTCAACTGGAAAAGGAGAACACAATGGCAAAGACTTACATTCAGGGCTTGCTGGGGCAAAATGAACGCATCCTGCTGGCGACGCGCCAGCACTGGTTCATCCTCTTGAGCAACATTATGTTGGAAATCTTATTAATCGTGTTACTGGTGGCAGGGTTCACTGCATTGACATTGGTCTATCCGCTCGCGGCGATCGGCTTCGTGCTTGTGCTGGTACCGCTAGGCGGGATGCTGCGTGACATTCTGATCTGGTCCAACCGTGAGTACATCGTGACAAACAGGCGTGTGATCCAGATCTCAGGCGTGTTCAGCAAGAATGTCGTGGACTCTTCGCTCGAAAAAGTGAATGACGTTAAGATGAGCCAGTCCTTTTTCGGGAGAATGTTCGATTACGGCGATATTGAGATCCTGACCGCCAGCGAGATCGGAGTCAACCTGTTCAAACGCATTGGCGACCCGGTCAAATTCAAGACGGCGATGTTGAACGCCAAGGAAAAACTTGGCTATGAAGGGACGAGCATTCAAGCCCAACGTTCCGATGATATCCCTGCCCAGATCGCTGAACTGGACGAGTTACGCAAGAAGGGTATTGTGACCGAGGCAGAATTCCAAAAGAAGAAAGCGGAACTGCTGGCAAAGATGTAGGAAGTGCCAAATTTCAACATGTCACTCTGATGGCATGGCCCAAAGAGTCTCGAAACGTGAGATTCTTTGTCACTCATCCATACTCCTTTGCACCGCCAGCAAGTGCAACTGTATATACAGGTACAAGTATCGAAAACGAGGGCGAAGCAATATCCTGTTACCTAAAAAATATAACTGATAGGGTCAAAATGGTCTTCAGGATACAGCGAAACCCATTATGGGAACAAATTCGCTGTATCCCTGCGTTTAAATAACAGGTTCGAGATGTTACACCCTGCAAACAAAAACTGAATCGAAGTTGTCAGTTTGGTTTTAATGCAGGAGGTTTGCAATACGCTAAGATAATAATGAGGGCTTATATGATTTAAGTGATGATGGGGGCCAGTCAGTGTTGTGAGGGACAGGCTGGAAGGAGGTACGATCATGTTTCGGCAAAAGTTCCTTGCTACGACCTTATTGGTGGTAATCCTATTTTCGCAGTCCATCCCGCATGCAACCGCGGCGGGCATTCCCTTGCACCTCTCGCCAGGGCAGGTGTGCGATTGGGCAAAGTTCATCGCGGATGTAACCGTCACCGACGGCGCATATTTTCCGGCTGGCGCTCCCTTTGTAAAAACCTGGCGAGTGCAAAATATCGGCACCTGCACCTGGACCAAATCCTATAGTCTTGCCTATTACAGCGGCGAGCAACTGGGGGCAGTCACCCCGGTGATGTTGTCCAAAGAGGTGAAGCCTGGCGAGATGGTTGATATCTCGGTCAATATGATCGCGCCTCAAAAGGGTGGCTACCATGATGGCACCTGGAAATTAAGCAACGCATCAGGCGTGCGCTTTGGTATTGGCTCCAACGCCAACATGCCCATCTGGGTCACCATCTATGTGGTGGAACAGGAAATGGTGGCTTTCGATTTTGTCGCCAACGCGCCATATGCCCAATGGAAAAGCGGAGCCGGGTCCCTGCCCTATCCGGGCACCAGTGGAGACGGCCGCGGCTATGCCATGAAGTTGGATTCCCCACATCTGGAAGATGGCTCTTTCGATCCACAACCCGGATTATTGACCGTTCCTCAAAATAAAACCAATGGCTATATTCAAGCTACCTATCCCGAGTTCCTTGTCCAGCAAGGTGATCGTCTGCGGACAACGGTCAACTGCGAATACAACGCGACCGGTTGTTACGCCACGTTCCGCGTCGATGCCATGTTCTCCAACGGCGTTGTAAAAACACTCTGGAAATTCCCTGAAAAATATGAGGGCAAGGTCTATCACTCCACCATTGATCTGGATTCGCTGGCGGGGCAAAACGTCAAATTCACTTTCATGGTATTGGCAACCGGTTCAGCCAGCGGGGATCGTGCCATCTGGGGCGCGCCGCGCATCCTGCGTTTGGGGACGGGAACCCCGCCTCCGCCGCCGACTGTGACATCGCTCCCGCCATTGACAGCGACAGCCACCCCATTCAGCACACCGCCAATCATTTCACCATCCGTTTGTGACAAAGCCGCTTTTGTCGCAGATGTCACTGTGGCAGATGGCACGCTCTTTTCACCCGAGGCGGCATTTATCAAAACGTGGCGCATGAAGAACGTTGGCACCTGCACGTGGAGCAAATCGTACAGTCTTGTTTTCTACAGCGGCGATCAAATAGGTGCGCCAACATCGTTCAACCTTCCAAACGCGGTCTCGCCCGGGCAAACGGTTGATCTCATTGTGAATATGGTCGCACCAACCACGGAAGGAAAATATCGCGGCTATTGGATCTTGCGCAATTCCACCGGCGCGTTGTTTGGCATCGGCAAAAGCGCGAACCAGCCGTTCTGGGTTGAGATCAATGTCTCCGGTGGGACGTTGAATGCATTGGGGTACGACTTCTGGGCAAATGCATGTTCGGCGCAATGGAAGAGTGGGGCTGGTATATTGCCGTGCCCGAGCAGCACCGATAGCGACCCCAATGGGTTGATCATCAAAGCAAGTTCCACCCACATGGAGGATGGAACGGAGGGTCCATCGCGTTCATTGTTATTAGTGCCGAACAATAAATACAACGGCTATATCCAGGGCACATATCCTGCGTTTACCGTTCAACCCGGAGATCGGTTCTTCTCGATCGTCGGATGCGAATATAGTTCCAGTTGCTATGTGACCTTCCGGTTGGACTACATGACCGCCTCCGGTTCGATCAAAACCTTCTGGACACGGCGCGAACAAAACGAAGGTCAGAACCATACTGTTGATGTAAGCCTGACGCCGCTGGCCGGACAGAGTGTCCGCTTCATTCTGACAATCCTGGCAACCGGCAGTGCGAATGGTGATCGCGTTAGATGGGTCGAGCCCTATATCATGCGCGCGGAAGGCTCACCACTGACACCAAGCCCTACTCCCGTGCCTGGGCTGATCATCCGCGGACGCGTCACCAGAGATGGAGTCGGTTTGCCGAATGTACAGATCTATCGCACCTTTGCGAACTACTCCGGTCAACAAGTGGCAACCACCGATGCGAACGGCTACTACCGCTCGGACTTCTGGGACATCCCCGGTGACGAAACGATCAATGTGTGGGCAGTACAGGAAGGCACTGTCTTCGACCCGCCTGTCTACTACTGGCGTCACTATCACGGCAGGGAAGATAGGACTCTGGATTTCATAGCCACTTCTACCGCGACTGCCACGCCAATACCCGAGGAATGGCCCACTTATACCAACCTCCAATATGGATTCAAGTTCAAATATCCAAATGGAAGTGAGGTCGTCACGGGCAGCAATGCCAACCGTGCGCGTATCAACCTGCCGTTCCAGGCAGGTACAACGTTGGTTGAGAAATATATGAATGTGGTGGTGGTTGAGAATGCAAATCCATGCCGCAGTCCATTGGCAGCGGCAGCCAATGTTATGACTTCTCAAAACGTAACCATCAATGGCATCATCTTCCTGAAAGAAGAGGCAGGCGAAGGAGCTACTGGACATCTCTATAAATGGGTGGCTTACACCACGTTGCGCGGCAACGCCTGCATCAGCCTGGAATTCGTCCTGCATTCGATCAACCCGGGTGTTTACTCCACACCTCCGCCCATGTATAACGAGCCAGTGGAGAGACTTGTTTTCGATGACATCCTCACACACTTTGCATGGTTGGATGCGACAGTCACACCGGGAAATAATCTTTTGCCCGATTTGAAACTTGGCACGATGACGATCACATTGGAAGACCCGAGTTGTTTGAAGCCATCGGGGAATGTAATGGGCATACGCGTCCCGGTAGTGAATCAAGGTCAGGCAGCGGCGACCAGCTTCACGGTCCAGGTAAATGATGCGCAGCAGTCTGTAAATGGATTGGGCGTCGGCGAGATGGTCATCCTCTTCTTCCCAGGCAGTTGGTATCAGGTCACGGCAATTGTTGACCCGAACTTCATGATCGCAGAAAGCGATGAGAGCAACAATTCCTTTACCGGGATGCTGCCCATACCAACAGCACCGCTCCCCTGCACAGTGACGCCCACGTTCACTCCGTCTCCCACGCCTACAGGAACTCCGATCCCGCTAACGGGACCATATGCGGTCACACTCGTAGCTCCGAACGATGTGCTCAACATCCGTTCGGGAGCAGGCGCGAGCAACCCAATCATCGGTTCGTTTGCGCGCGAGGCAGTCAATGTGATGCGCACCGGTCCCAGCCAGCAGGCCGATGGCACCGAATGGGTAGAAGTGCTCATGCCTGACGGAGTCAACAAAGGCTGGGTGAATTCCAATTATCTGACCGAGTATGTTTCGCGCGAAACGTTCTGTACGGACACGCGTATCCCGCCGTTGATCGAGCAATTGAAACAAGCCATGACCTCTTCGAATGGCACGCTGCTCGGCTCGCTGGTCAGCCCGAAACATGGCTTGAACATGAATTATTGGGCTTCGAGTAATACGGTCAATTACACGTCCACGACCGCGCAAACAGTTTTCACTGATCCACAGGTGATCAACTGGGGCAGCGGGGGCGGAAGTGGCATCGATGATAAGGGTACCTTCGCCCAGATCGTCCAGCCGCAATTTGTGGATGTTCTTAACTCCGCCTACCAGTTGAATTGCGATGAGATCATCTACGGGCGATCGTATACCAACGTGATGCAATATGCCGATACCAACATTCACTTTTACTCGGTCGTGAAACCGCCGACCATGGTGATGGATTGGAAGGTCTGGTTGATCAGGATCGAGTATGTGAACGGTCAGCCGTATTTGTTCGGCGCGGTCCATTACGTGTGGGAGCCGTAATCCAAAAATAACGAATGTAGGGGCACAGCGACGCTTCATCTTCGCCTACGGCTCCGCTCAGCGCGACGTCTGTGCCCCTACGGATTCCAACAAAAAGGCGATTGGAGATTTTCCTTTCGATGCTACAATAAAACTATATTCGCGAGAGTCATATATAAAGGAGGAATCCATGGCACAGTTTCAGGTTCAGGACGATGATGAGGTCATCCTTGTTGAGTTCGCGCCTACATCCGGTGTGCGGAGCGTCAGCCTCAGCCCAAAAGACATTGCTGAAAAATCCAAAGAGGCAATTGACGATGCCTTGAAGAACATGCGCAAGATGGCGAAAAAGTCCATGAAAGCCATTCGGGAAATCCCTGTCACGGAGAGACCAAGCACCATCTCGATTTCGTTCGGCTTGAAGTTGAACGCCGAGGGCGGCGCGGTGGTTGCCAAGGCAGGCGTGGAGGCGGCGATCAACATCACCATGACATGGCAGCGCACCATCGTCACAGCGACAGCCAAACCCAAAGGCAAGTGAATGCAGGTGACAGTCACTTCGCGAAGTGACTGTCACCTATGGATAGCATCATGACCCCAAACGTCCGTCTGCAAAATCTGCGCGACTTCACCGTGCAAATCCGCCGCGTGGAGGATGACTCCATCGTCGGCACAGGCATTGCCGTCTCAACCGACGGCAGGATCGTGACCTGCGCGCATGTGGTCGAAGCCGCGCTGGGTGCGCATCCGCGCAATGCAAACGGCGCGGAAGTTGGTGTTTACCTCCCCCAAGCGCGCGGTGGGGAAGAAAAGAAACATCGTGCCACTGTCGAGAAATGTTTTCCGCATCACGATGATGATATCGTTTTGCTTCAAGTAAGTGGAAGCGCTTTTCCTCTTGCGCCGGAACAAATCGCCGTGCTTGGAACGGCGGATCAGTCAGAAGGGAATCCATTCCGCACCTACGGCTACAGCCCAATTGGTAATTACCCCGCGACGCGCGGTGATGGAATTATCGAAGGCAGTATCGAACCACCAGCAAACCGCAACATGCAAGTTGATCCAATTCAATTGAAATCACGCGACATTGCAGAGGGAATGAGCGGAGCAGCAGTTCTTGATGTAATTCGAAATCTTGTAATTGGTCTTGTTACTGAAAGATATTATCCAGAAAATCAGGTTCAGGATGATATTGGCTTCGGCGTGGACTCAAAAGTCCTAACATTTGATCCATTCGACTTTGAAGTGCGCGGCGAAGCGCTTGAACTTAAACCTGCGCCTGAATTTAGGTTGGACAAGGATTTACTCGAACAAGCAATTGAAATTGGGAAATACATTCTTGCTCACCGCCCTCAAACAGAAAAATACTCGTGGAACAACGCGCCTTCCGTTCTGGCCGAATGGACCGGTCGCGACGACCTCCTCCAACAGATCACGGACGATTGGAATAACCCGCAAAAACACGTCACCGGCTTGATCGGCTTCGGCGGCGAAGGAAAATCTTCGTTAGCCCGAAAGTGGGTTGAAACTTTAAACCTGCCAACCGGAATTTTCTGGTGGGGCTTCTACGAAAACCGTTCCGTGGATGAATTCCTTGAAGCCGCGTTGAAGTACATGAGCGGCGGGCGCATCGACCCGCGACAAGTTCAATCTTCAAACTTGCGCGCCCAGATCATCGGCGCGATGCTCGGTGGCCCTAAAGGGTCAGGACGTTATCTCTTCGTGCTGGATGGACTCGAAGTCATGCAACATCAGGAAGGCGACCAGTATGGCTTATTGCAAAGCAATGACCTGCGCGACCTGCTGACTTTCTTCGCCCGCCCCGATAACCAATCCTTCTGTCTTATCACCAGCCGCGCACCCCTGCTCGACCTGATGGATTACACTACCTACACCCATCGTGATGTGGATCGACTCTCTGAAGAAGATGGTCGCGCGTTGTTACGAAGGTTAGGCGTAAAAGGTGGTGATGATGAACTCAACAAAGTTGTGTCAGATTGGGGTGGTCATGCACTGACATTGAGCATCCTAGCGGCTTACCTTGCCGAACACTTTAGTGGTGACATAAAACATTTATCTGATATTCCAATTCCCACTGCCGATGAACCCCGTTATGAACGCGTCCATCGCGTCTTGCGTCGTTACGATGAGCATCTCACAGAAGAAGAACGAGAGTTTTTGAAATTATTCTCTGTCTTTCGTTTGCCTGTGCAGGAATCTGCATTTGAAAAGGTTTTTCAACCTCTGTTGGAAAACGTAGGGGCGGAGCATGCTCCGCCCCTACGCGAGATGGTAAACCGTCTCGTCACCTATCGCCTCATTCGCCATGACGAATACGAAAAAACCTACACAACCCATCCTCTCATTCGCAACCACTACTTCGCCCTCTTCACCAAAGGTGATCCCTCGCAAGAAAAAGCCGCTCACGAGCAAATCAAAGTTTATTACCTTTCCATCGCGGGCGACACGCCCCAATACCCCACCCTCGACGACCTCAAACCTCTCATCGAAGTGGTGCATCATGCCTGTCAAGCAGGGGCGTATGATGAGGCAAGAGATGTTTATTGGCATCGTATCTTACAAGCAGAGAGACGAGTCATCCTTCATCAACTTAGTTCATATGAAACCGACTTAAGTTTGATTACAGAATTTTTCCCCTTGAGTGACACTTCAAAAGAACCTGCAGGAAGTAGCCCAAACTTCAAACGCTTTTTGATTAATGAAATGGGACTCTGCCTTATGAATCTAGGACGCTTGCGAGAAGTTGCATGGTTCTTTGAGCAATATGTCAAAGGCAATATTGAAGCTCAGGATTGGAGCAATGCCAACCATGGCTATCAGAACCTCGCGGAACTGTATGCCTTACTCGGCGCGCTGGAGAAATCCCGCGAGTCTGCCACACAAGCACTTGACCTAGCCCACCGCGCGGAGAAAAAAGATGATCAATGTTATTCGCTAGCATTTCAAGGATTGGCAAATCATTTGCTCGGCAATATTCAAATGGCGAGTGACGCTTTTTCTCAAGCAGAAAAGTTTGAGCAGGAAAATGATTCTAGAAAACGCTACTTATTCAGTTTACGTGGCATTCAACATGCCGACCACCTCCGCCGCATTGGTGACTTGGATTATGCTCGCCGCGTGACCAAGGTCAATTTTCAAATCTGCGAGCGAAATCGTTGGGCGTTTCAAAGCAGCCAATGCCACCGCGTCCTCGGCGATCTGAATTCTGATTCAGGTAATCATGAATCTGCCCACGCCCATTACGGGACCGCGCTCAAGATTGCGCGGAGCATTTCACATCGCCGGTCGCTCATTGAAGCCCTGTTGGCGCATGGGAGGTGGCAGGCAAAACACATGAAAGATACAAATGCCGCGTTTAACGATCTGAACGAAGCCCTCGGCTATTGTGTCGAGAGCGGCTATCGTATTTACGAGGCAGATGTGCGCGTTGCATTGGCGTGGGCGAATTTAGCTGTCAGCAATCAGCAGTCAGCAAAAGCGGAAGCCGAGCGCGCCCTGCAAATGAGCAACGAGATGGGCTACTACTGGGGGAAGGTGGATGCGGAGGAAGTGCTGAAAGCGATCAGCAGTTAGCTGTCAGCAATTAGCGGGAAGCGCCGTTGGTTGAGTAGGGCTCGGTGGTCGAGTAGTGGCGCCTCGCGCCACGTATCGAGACCACCAATGAGCAAAGCAATTTCTGTTATATGATTACTTTTGAGACTGGTGGTTTCGACTGCTTGCGCTCAACCACCGAGTTGGAATTTAACAAAATCCTTCGCGCTCTTAGCGGTCTTCGCGGTTAATTCTCGGTTATACTTCCAACCGCTTATGACCGACCACATCCGCAACTTCTGCATCATTGCCCATGTAGACCATGGCAAATCCACGCTCGCCGACCGCCTGCTGCAATTAACAGGCACGATCTCTGAACGCGATATGTCCGAGCAGATGCTCGACACGATGGACCTCGAACGCGAGAAGGGCGTCACGATCAAAGCCTCCGCGGTGCGCATGTATTACACCGCGAAAGACAATCAGAAATACGAGATCAACCTCATCGACACGCCCGGTCACGTGGACTTCGGCTACGAGGTCAGCCGCGCCCTCAAGGCCTGTGAAGGCGCGGTGCTTGTCGTGGATGCCACGCAGGGTATCGAAGCACAGACGCTGGCGAACCTCTATCAAGCGCTCGATGCCGACCTCACGATCATTCCCGTTATCAACAAGATCGACCTGCCGTCCGCCCGCCCCGATGAAGTGGCGGAGGATGTCGGCTCATTGCTTGGCATCGATCCCACGGATGTCATTCAGGCTTCCGCCAAAGAGGGCATCAACGTCGACCAGATCCTTGAAGCCATCGTCACGCGCGTCCCGCCGCCGAGAGATGCAGATGCTGTCCCTCTGCGCGCCCTCATCTTCGATTCGCATTACGACTCCTACAAAGGCGTCATCGCCTACGTCCGCATCGTCGAAGGCTCGCTCAAATCCACGGACGTTCTGCGCATGTTCGCCACCAAAGTGGATATGCGTCCCGTGGAGATCGGCATCTTCGCCCCCGGCATGAAACCCGTCCAGGCTTTGGGATCGGGGGAAGTGGGCTACATCGCCACCGGATTCAAGACCGTGCACGAGTGCCGCGTGGGAGATACGATCACGCGCGCGGCGGCTCCCGCCTCAGAGCCTCTGCCGGGGTACCGTACCCCCAAGCCGATGGTCTTCGCCGGGATCTATCCTGTTGAGGCGGATGACCATTCCAATCTGCGCGAGGCGCTCGATAAACTTCAACTCAACGACGCCTCATTAACTTTTCAGCCTGAGACCTCACAGGCGTTGGGCTTTGGTTTTCGAGCCGGATTTCTGGGCTTGTTTCACATGGAGATCATCCAGGAGCGCATCGAACGCGAATACGATCTGGATGTGCTCTTCACAGCACCCTCCGTTGAATACGAAGTTGTCATGCATGATGGCACGGTTGTGTCGGTGGATTCGCCCGCCGAATTGCCTGATGAGGGTGGCATCGTTGAAGTCCGTGAACCATGGATGACCATCGAGATCATCACGCCCACCGAATATTACGGTCCCATCATGGAACTGGTCACCAAGCGCCGCGGCATCTTCAAACAGCAGGAATATCCCGCACCGCACCGCGTCCAACTCGATTATGAAATCCCGCTCTCCGAGATCATCATTGATTTCTTCGACGATCTGAAGTCGCGCACCAAAGGGTATGCCTCACTCGATTACCAGTTCCTTGAATATCGCCCTGATAAATTGCAGAAGCTGGAGGTCCTTGTCAATGGCGAACCGGTGGACGCGCTCGCAGCCATCGTCCATGAAAAGGATGCCTATCACAAAGGCCAGCGCCTCATCACCAAGCTCAAGGAGTTGATCCCGCGTCAATTGTTCGACGTCGCCATCCAGGCTTCAGCAGGCGGACGGATCATCTCGCGCGCCAATGTCAAAGCCACGCGCAAGGATGTGCTCGCCAAATGTTACGGCGGCGATATCACCCGCAAGAAGAAACTGCTCGAGAAACAAAAGAAGGGCAAGAAACGGCTGAAGATGGTCGGCAACGTGGAGATCCCGCAGGACGCGTTCATGGCTGTCCTGAAATTGGACGAGGAATAAATAATTATTAACCACAAAGTGTCACGAAGGATCACGAAGGTTTTCCTTTGTGTACCTTTGTGACCCTTCTTGGTGAGAAGAAAAAAGGAATCATTTATGAAAGATGCAAGACGCTGGTTACCTGGCGCGATCATCAGTATCGGCTTGATCGTCGCGATCCTCTATGTCGTTGATCTGCGCGCGATGGTGGAGGCGATCCGCAACGCGAACTACGTGCGGCTCTCCATTGCGCTGGCGATCGGCTTTGTCTGGATGGCCATCCGCGGCATGGTCTGGTGGACATTGTTGCGGAATCGTGGCGCCTACAAGGATGTCTTCTGGTCCTTGAGCGCGGGATATTTGTTGAACAACGTGCTGCCGTTCCGTCTCGGCGAACTGGGCCGCGCCTTCCTGCTCAGCCGCAAGACCGACATGAAATTCATGGAGATCCTGCCAACCGTTGTCATCGAACGCGTGGTGGACCTGGGTTTCTCCGCGGCGCTTCTTTTGACGGCTTTGCCCTTCGTGGTGAATGTGGAGGGTGCCGACCGCATCGGTTACATCGTTGGCGGAGTCGTCGTTCTGGGACTGCTTTCCATGTACATCGTGGCGCGCAACACCAGGTGGGCGCTCGATCTCTTCCATAAACTGAGCGCGCGCTGGCCCGCCCTGCAGCGTTTGGGCGGAAGTTTCCTTGAATCCTTCTTCGCAGGCCTCAGTGTTTTGACCGATGGCTGGCTGTTCCTGCGCTTCCTCTTTTGGATGACGGTCAATTGGGGCACCGCCATCGTCTCTTATTATTTCATTATCTCCTCGTTCTTCCCTGAGGCGAGTCTTATCTGGGCAATGTTTGGTTTGGGTATGGCCGCATTCGGCGGAGCGATCCCCTCTTTGCCGGGAGCCGTTGGCACCTTCGAAGGAGTATTCAGCGGGGCAATGACATTGCTTTCCGGGAATGCGTCCACATCCCTGGCTGTTGCGTTGACGGCGCGATTCTACAACTACCTCAACAGCGGTGTGCTTGGCGCGATCGGTCTTTCCCTTCAAGGTCAAACTCTTTCCGGCATTTATCAGCGACTGAAAAACCTTAGAGTCAGCGAGAACCCAGATATTACAAGTGAGTCATGATCCCTCTTTACGATACGGTACGCTCCCGTAAATTCCCGTTAATCAATGTGACACTGATCGTTGCCAATGTGCTGGCATTTTTATATGAATTGCAACTGGGCGAGCCTGCACTCAAGGAATTCATTTTTGAGTGGGGATTGACACCAAGCCGTTTCGTGAATGATCCGACCACCGCGTGGATCTACATCTTCTCGTCCATGTTCCTGCATGGCGGCTGGTTCCACATCATCAACAACATGTGGGTGTTGTACATCTTCGGCGATAACGTGGAAGCGCGCATGGGCGGAATTCGATACCTGATCTTTTATCTGCTCAGCGGCATCGCGGCGGGAATTTTGCAATCCTATATATTGCCTTCAAGCGAGGTTCCCATGATCGGGGCCAGTGGTGCGATCGCGGGTGTATTGGGTGCGTATCTCATCCTATATCCAAATTCACGCATCGCCAGCCTTGTGCCCATCTTTTTCATATTCACCATCATTGAGATCCCTGCATTCGTATTTCTATTATTCTGGTTCGTGTCGCAACTTTACTCCGGGTTGTTCGCCATCCAGGGCGGTGGCGCGAGCGGCATCGCGTGGTGGGCGCATATTGGCGGTTTTATGTTCGGATTACTCATGGTATCTTTCTTTAAAAGAAGGAACCCTTATCGCAATTATTGAAGATATGTCATGCTGAACGCTACTTGCGAGTGCAGGTGAGTGAAGCATCTTTACAAATGCTCCCAGTGGATCGCCGCCAAGGACGGCGGCTTGAGCATAATTAACAGGAGAACAAATGACTCGAAATTATCTTGTCACCGGGGGAGCGGGATTCATCGGTTCGAACTACGTCCACAGGCTGATCCAGCGCGGCGAGAAGGTGACCCTCTACGACAACCTGTCCCGCGCGGGCGCTCCGCGCAACGTCGCGTGGCTGGAGAAAACGTTCGGGAAAAACGCGTTCAGGCTCATCGTCGGAGATATACGAAGCGCTGACGATTTAACGGAAGCCGCCAGGGATGCAGATGTCATCGTCCATTTGGCAGGGCAGGTCGCGGTCACGACATCCGTAACAAAACCGCGTGACGATTTTGAAGCCAATGCTCTGGGGACGTTCAACGCCCTCGAAGCCGCGCGCCTGTCGGAAAGGAATCCCATCTTCCTTTATGCCTCCACCAACAAGGTTTATGGCGGGATGGAAGATGTGAAACTGGTGGAGGATAGGACCCGCTGGCATTATGCCGAGCTGGAATATGGCTGTGCCGAAACACAACCATTGGATTTCCATTCGCCGTATGGGTGTTCAAAAGGAACAGGCGACCAGTATGTGCGCGATTACGCAAGAATTTATAGCGTGCGCTCTGTTGTCTTCCGTCAATCGTGCATTTATGGTCCGCGCCAGTTCGGCATTGAGGATCAGGGCTGGCTGGCATGGATGGTCATCGCCGCGGTCACGGGAAGAAAGATCACGATCTACGGGGACGGCAAACAAGTGCGCGATGTATTGCACGTGAGCGATCTGCTCAACGCCTACGATGCCGCGGTGGAAAAGATCGATATTGCCAAAGGGCAGGTCTACAACATGGGCGGAGGGACGCGAAACATTCTTGCCGTCTGGGCAGAGTTCAGTCCAATCCTTGAGAAATTGGTCGGCAAAAAGCTCGAGGTCGCGCGCGATGACTGGCGCCCCGGCGACCAGCGCGTCTTCTATGCAGACTTCCGCAAAGCGAAGAAGGAATTGGGCTGGGAGCCCAAAATTGATCTGGAAGAAGGAATAGAAATGTTGTTCGAATGGGTGAAGGAGAATAAAAGTCTGTTTTAATGTTCGAAGTTTATAATTTTCACTATCGAGGATAGGCATTGAAAATATGATCAGTTCCCTTACTACCCGGTATACGAAACAAGGACTATGGTCATTGTTCCTGATGTGCGTCTTTCCGCAACACTTATGGACCTTGATCCTGGTCTTTAGGGACATGTCCTGGCTCATCGAACGCACCAACGTGTGGGATGCCATCGGGGATGCCGGCTATGCTATGGTGTTCGCCTTTTTCGAAAGTCTGATCGTCTTTTGTGTATTTGCGCTGGTGGGACTCGTCACACCCAAACATTGGGATGCAAACCGACGGGTCGCTTTCATGACCTTGTTGTTGTTCATCGCCGCGATATGGGCAATCGTCAGTCAACTGCTTTATCTCTGGAATATATGGCTCCCATGGCCCGTGATGCAATCCATTGCCGCGACGGGACGTCCACTGGTGATGTTGTACATCATCACCTTGGCGATCGTCTTCCCGACGGTCGTTCTGCCGGTGTACATCTTCCTAAGATCGAAGAAGGCGCTCCCCAACATGCTCGACATCATGGACCGTCTCTCCACCCTCAGCTTGCTTTACCTGTTCTTTGATCTTGTCGGTCTGGTCGTGGTCATCATCCGTAATATCTGATGGAGAAGAGTGAATGAGTAACACTTATACCCGGCGGGATTTTTTGAAGTTAGCCAGCTTATTGTCCTTGGGCGCCGTGACTCCATCCCTTATGAGGGGCATACAAGCATCCAGGCTGGCACAAGCCGGTAAAAAGAATGTCCTCATAGTTGTATTCGACGCGTTTTCCGCCTATCATTTGTCACTGCATGGATATGGACGCGAGACCACACCGAACATCGCACGTCTCGCTGAGCGCGCGATAGTTTATCATAACCATTTTTCCGGGGGAAGCTACAGCACTCCCGGTACAGCTTCCCTGCTCACAGGTGCCCATCCCTGGAAGCATCGTGCTTTCAAATACTACAGTACCGTAAGTGATGATTTTGCAAAGAAAACAATTTTTCATGCTTTTGATGATTATTACCGAATAGCTTATTCGCACAATCCGCTTGTGACCAAATTATTGGATCAATTTTCTCTCAACCTCGAAAATTATATTCCTCTTGAACAGTTTGTTGTAACGAATGAAAGTTTGATAAATTCCCTGTTTCGAGACGATACTGACATCGCCACGGTGAGTTGGTCACGTGCAATGAACAAGGAGGAAGGCTATTCTTATTCCATGTTCATATCAGAACTTTATAAAGAATATCTCAAAACTAAGATTAAAAAATATGAGCCCTTTTTTCCTCTTGGTTTACCTCGAATATTGAATGACAGCTTTTTTCTCCTCGAAGATGCCATTGATGCCATAGGCAGGCAACTGATTGACATACCAAAGCCTTTCCTTGGGTATTTCCATTTCTTTCCGCCCCACCAACCATATCATACCCATAAGGATTTCTATAATTTCTTTGAAAAAGACAACCTGCCCTGGATTAGGAAGAAGGAGGATCTTTTTGGGCGTGATGATGGTCCCCAGTTTTTGATAAGGCGACGCCAGCAATATGACGAGTTTATTCTTTATATTGACAGGGAATTCGGAAAGCTTGTGGATCGTTTAGAGTCATCTGGTTTGCTGGAAGACACATGGATTGTGTTCACATCAGATCATGGTGAGTTATTTGAGCGTGGTATTTTAGGCCACACCACTGAAGTATTGTATCAACCAGTAGTTCGCATTCCATTAATTGTTTTTGAGCCTGGCAGAAAAACACGTACCGATGTATATACAAAAACCAGTGCCGTGGATGTGCTTCCAACTTTACTTCATGTTACCGGTGGGCAGGCACCAGATTGGACTGAAGGCGTCGTTTTACCGCCATTTTCCACCAATGTTCCCGATCCTGAACGGAAATTTTATGTAATGCAGGCCAGGAGGACTGAGAAGCAGTCTCCGATTACCGAAGGCACGCTTATGCAAGTCAAGGAACAATACAAATTAATGTATTTCTTTGGCTATGAATTACTTAATGGCGAAGAACGTGTCGAGCTATACGATGTTGAAGCAGATCCTGAAGAACTTAATGATCTATACCCATCCCAAAAAAATCTTGGGAATCAGCTGCTTGACGAATTAAAGGCCAAACTCGCAGAGGTTAATGAACCCTATCTATGATCAGACTCCCGTATAAGCACGCCAAATTAGACTATAAGATAATCAACATCTGTTGAAACCACTCAAAGAAATACAGACATATCAGCAAAGCCTTAACAATTTCACCTGTTGAAGACCGATTTTTGGGATTCATTACAACAAATTGCATGGATATGAATATCATTTACCACTCGTCTCATTGATAAGTAAGCTTTTCACACGGATTGCAGGTTGAAATTCAAATATAAGGTTAAGCAAATTATGCGGCACTCTGTGGAGTTCTTGAAGAAAGTTTAGTGCATGATAGCAACTTTGATCATTTGGTTATATACGGTCATCCTGATGTACTTATATGGACTTGCCGCTATCAATGGCTTGCGCCATATTCTACACATCAATGAGGGCGATGAGATCAATTTCCCTCTTGCCTTGTTGATCGGATTGATGGTCTTAACTGTTTCTGCTTCAATTTTGAATATATTTATTCCGCTTGGAATAGTTTCTGCCGGTATTTTACTGGCAGGCGGATTGTTAATTTTATTTTCGAGACGTTCGCTCATACCTGTTAATTTTAATTATAGAACGTATCATCCCCTGACCTGGATCTTGCTGGCATCCATTTTTTTAACGGTTTTAGAGAATGCCACTCATGTCCCATCCAGTTCGGATACGGCCCTTTATCACGCCCAGACGATCCGTTGGTTTGAGACCTATCACACCGTACCCGGACTGGGAAATTTACATCATAGATTTGCTTTTAACTCCTCATGGTTATTGTTGAATGCTGCTTTTAGTTTTGCATTCCTGGAAATACGCTCCTTTCACCTTATGAGTGGAGTATTATTTTTATCGGCCGCGCTTTTTTTCGCAGAGGGAGTGGAAGCATTAATTCAAAAAAATCTGTCTGTATCCATTTTCATAAAAATACTTTTCCTGCCCTTGAGTTTCTATCTGCTTGGCTCTGATATCTCATCTCCTGCAACAGATATGCCTGTTACGCTCCTTGCCTGGGTAATTTTGATTTTATGGGTCGAAGAGCTTGAGGCCCAATCAAGGGTGGGTCTGCGCTCGATTGGCATATTTCTTCTTTCTGTTTTTGCGGTAACAATTAAGTTGTCTGCCATACCATTACTTTTTTTTGCCATTTTTGTCCTGATAGCTTATTTTATCGAAGCAGGATGGCAAAGGGCTTTGAAGCTCGGGGCAGCAGGCTTGTTTGTATTGATTCCCTGGGTTATTCGCAGCGTAATTCTCTCCGGATATCTTGTTTTTCCAGTTTCACAGATCGACTTGTTTTCAGTGGATTGGAAAGTTCCAATTGATCAAGTTGAAACCATTCGAAATGCTATTTTTAGTTTCGCACGTTTCCCTGGAAAGGATTGGCAATCATCGATTGGCATGACCACTGCGGAATGGGTGCCACTATGGTTTGACAAACAGACCATTAATCAACGGGGCGTTTTCATGCTTGCCGCGTTTTCACCCCTGATCCTCCTGATCGTTCGATACAAATACCCTTCCATGGTCCCCAGCAGGTATGTGTTTTCCTGTTTTGTATTATACGCAGGCGCAATCTTCTGGTTCTTTTCCGCCCCGGATATCCGCTTTGGGTATGGTTTTCTGGTTGGTATATGCGGTCTTGTATTATCGCCTCTTTTTGTAGATCTAATTTCCAGATCAGATAAAAATTTGAAATTAATCCCATATATCGTATTCCTGGTTTTGGTTTTATATCAGGGATATACTTTTGGGCAATCGTTCGATCCACGCACACTAGGCCAGCGTTTATTGCTGCCTGCCGATTATTCCCGCTCACGCGCCCAGGTATGCGCAATTGACAATGGTTCAGTGTATTGCCGAATGGAAGGTACGCAATGCAACTATGATATTTTCCCGTGCATCCCGTCGCCCCGCCCAAATGTGGAAATGCGCGGTCCGACTTTTCAGGACGGCTTTCGCACAGTCCGCTAGAAACATCAAAAAGTACAATATGGAAAATCCTCCCTGCTTTTTAAAGGTGTTTCCTATGTTCTTTGACCCTGGATGCTGGTCGTTGTTATAATCTTTTATGAATGGTGAGAAATGAAGAATCAGATCAATCGGCGTGATTTCCTGAAAATGGCAGGTTTGCTTCCCCTGGGCATTGCAGCTCCACGCTTGTTGCATACATTTGGTGCACCATCCCTGCAGGGACAACCAAAGAATGTGATTGTGCTCATTTTCGACGCGTTCTCCGCCCACAATATTTCTGTATATGGCTATGACCGTGAGACAACGCCGAATATTGCCCGTCTGGCAAAACGAGCAATCGTATATCACAACCATTACGCAGGAGGGGATTTTACGACCCCCGGGACCGCCTCCTTATTGACCGGTGTCCTGCCATGGACGAATCGGGCACTCCAGACTAACACAGAGGTTGAGGCATACTATGCGTCAAGAAACTTCTTCGGCGCATTCCAAAATCACTATCGCATCGCCTATACCCATAATAAATGGGCGAATACTTTGCTAAAGCAATTCCAGCATGAAATAGATGAATTTATCGCCACAGAAAAACTTCTGCAAAGTTCTTACGACAAAATCATCCCCCAGTTGTTCAAAAATGATGATGACATCTCATCTGTAAGCTGGACTCGCAATATGAAGATCAAGGAAGAGGGATATGCGTATTCCCTGTTCCTTTCACATTTATACGAGGCCCTACAGGAAAAGAAAATCGAGAACCTCGAACCCCTCTTCCCGCGCGGGTTACCCACCACAGGCTCCGACAATGGTTTTACGATTGAACAGGCTGTTGATTACATCACAGGCAGGTTGATTTCCATTCCCCAACCTTTTGCAGGCTATTTCCACTTTTTGCCGCCACACTACCCATACCATACATCAAAAGAGTTCCTTGATGCTTTTCTCAATGATGGATACAAGCCCATGGAAAAGCCAAGGGATATTTTCGCCCGAAAGGTAGACAAGAGCCTGCCTCTGAAGCGCAGACTATATGATGAGTACATCCTGTATTGTGACAAAGAGTTTGGAAAGCTGTACAACATTCTCGAAAAATCCGGGGTGCTCGATAATACCTGGCTGGTATTGACATCCGATCACGGCGAGATGTTCGAGCGCGGTATCAGTGCACATAACGTTGACGCGCTCTACCAGCCTGTCATCCGCGTCCCCTTGATGATATTTGAGCCCGGTCGTGAAATCGGGGTGGATATCCACCAGCACACAAGCGTCGTGGATGTATTACCAACCCTGACGCATCTTGCGGGAGAGAAAATCCCCGATTGGACGGAAGGTGTCATTCTGCCGCCCTTTTCATCCATACAGGAGATCCCTGATCGGAACATCCATATCGTTAGGGCAACCCACATCTACAGGCATGATCCCATCACAATAGGAACCCTTATACAAGTCAGGGAGAACTATAAACTTCATTATTATATTGGCTACCCTGAAGTATCCCAGGACGGGTTGGTAAAACTCTTTGATATTGAGTCTGATCCCGAGGAAATGGTGGATCTGGCCGTCACCAAGAGAGAGACCACGGCTGAGTTACTCAATGAGTTAAAAACAAAACTCAATCAGGCGGACGAGCCTTATCTTAAGTAGATCAATTATCGGCGTCTGTACAAGACAGATAAGGCGAGCGCGCCAGACAGACCCAGGAACATATCCAAAAGCGTATCTTCCAGGCCGCGCACCATGTGCGTGCCGAAAAAGTGATCGAACAAATACTCATAGTACTCCCAAAGGATCGTGGTCGTCCCTGTACAGGTGAAGGCAAGAAGAACTTGCATTGACAGGGGCACATCGCCAAGGATCTTTTGGGAGTTTCTGATCGCAGACCGGTAAAAATAAGCGATCGCAACACCGCCCATAAAGTGTGTGGGAATATCCAGTGGAGGGAATGACTGATAAAGATGAAAAATCAAGCCAATGAAATAAAAACCGATCACACTCAACGGGGCCCATGCTGATTCGCGCAGGGTGGCAATCACCCAATTAACAAGTTGTTGTTTGTTGCTCATTGAAAAAGTCACCAAATGAAAATTTGGAAGTCGCCTGATAACATCCCAATTTGGTCGAAGGAATTATACAGGATACCCGGAGGACGAACCCTTGAAACCGCGCTATAATCCCATCGCCTTATGAAAATCCTGACTGTCCTCACCTACTACCGGCCGCACACATCGGGTCTTACCATTTATGCCGAGCGTCTCGCGCGCGCCTTTGCCAAACGCGGACATCAAGTGACCGTGATGACCACTCAATACGACCCATCGTTGAAGAACGAAGAAACAATTGATGGCGTGAAGGTCATACGCGTACCGGTTGCAGCGCGCGTCAGCAAAGGCGTGATCGCTCCCACCTTCGGGTTCGTCGCGACAAAGCTTGTCGCACAGCACGATGTCGTTCAATTGCACCTGCCTCAATTCGACGCGCCCGGCGTTGCGTTGCGCGGTCGTCTCTTCGGCAAGCCAACCGTGCTCACCTATCACTGTGACATCCTCCTGCCACCCGGCGTCTTCAACCGATTCGTCAACACCGTGGTGGATTTTCAAAACAAACTGGCGGGGACCCTTGCGAATCACATTGTGACCTACACACAGGACTACGCAGACAACTCCCCCTATCTCTCGCGCTACGCCTCAAAACTGACCCCAATCCTGCCTCCGGTTGAATTGCCGCGTCCACTGCCTGGCGCGGTCCAGGCTTTTGCCGAGGAGCATCATGTGAAGGAACGGCGACCGGTCATTGGCATGGCCGCGCGTTTCGCCGCCGAAAAGGGAGTCGAAGTCCTGCTCGATGCAATGCCGATCATCCTGAAGAAGTATCCGAAAGCGCAGGTATTGTTCGCAGGCGCCTATCAAAATGTGATGGGTGAACAGGCTTATTCAGACCGGCTCATGCCGCGCATCC
>Ga0210377_10000512_pt1 | contig 37310 bp, 38 predicted proteins | sample PLM4_65_b1redo_FD_155480 | JGI IMG/M metagenome (GOLD analysis project Ga0210377, IMG submission 155480) | Groundwater sediment microbial communities from an aquifer in East River, Colorado, USA - PLM4_65_b1 redo | ecosystem: Environmental > Terrestrial > Soil > Riparian zone | place: USA: East... | reverse complement strand
GTAACAGGCTGGGCTGTTCCATTGTGTATCTCTTGAAGGTGATTTTTCCGTTGTTCATACCCCCATTGTATTAAACTTTTCCCCGTTTGAGGAGGGGCTGCCTATTCCCTTTTTAGACAGCCCCTACAACTTTAACGGGGTAAAATAAAACAATGATCATTACAATAAATCAAAGAAAGCGTGGAAACATGGAATACATGGAATTGGAAGTTTACTCTCAATCGATCAATCGGGGAGTTGTTAAAATGCCAAGCCAAAACTTTCCGGGTCTGCTCCTGCAAGGTGAGACATTGTCAAGCTTGCTGGGCCTTGCCAGTTCAATCCATGAAAAATCGCAGGGAACATCAGACGCGGAATTGATCAACTCTTCTCTTGAACTGAGGGATAGCCTTCAAAAATTATTGTCGCATTATGAGTCAACGCTGGGCAAACATAATATTCCCCTTCCCTATTCGACAATTCCTTAAAATCCCGCGAAACGTAAAGATTTTTTATCGTATGAATACCGTTCTTGTTGAACGAAAGCTTTCATCGAATCAAATCATCCAAATTGTTCAAGGCGACATCACAACCGAAGCAGTGGATGCCATTGTCAACGCGGCGAATGAACATTTGCAACACGGCGGTGGAGTCGCGTGGGCAATCTCCAAAAAGGGCGGACCAACGATTCAAAAGGAATCGGACGACTGGATTCGACAGTATGGCCCTGTCTCCCACTCGCATCCCGCGTGGACCTCGGGCGGGCTCCTGCCTGCGAAATACGTGATCCACGCTGTGGGTCCTGTCTGGGGCGATGGTGATGAGGACGACAAACTTGAATTTGCTGTGACAGGTTCTCTGCGCGTGGCTAATGAATTGAAGTGCTCATCGATTGCGTTGCCCGCCATCTCGACTGGAATTTTCGGTTTTCCAAAGGATCGCGCTGCGGGAATCATCTTCTCGGCAATTGAAAAGTTTTTCGAAGGTAATCCATCAAATCTCAAAGTTGTAAGACTGACTTTGTTCGATCAAGCAACCGTTGATGTATTTATCAAATCGTGGCATGACAAGTGGGGAAAATGATCACATCACCACAGAACCCAAAACTAAAACTTGTCCGTGCCCTGCTGGGACGCGCCAAGGAACGCCGCGAAGCGGACGCGTTCGTCGCTGAAGGTGTGCGACTGGTGGAAGAGGCCGTCAATGCAGATTGGAAATTCCAGTTTGCATTGTATAGTGATGGCTTGAGCGAGCGCGGCAGGGATTTGGTCAACAAGTTGATCGCACATCATATCGATGTCGAAGAGGTCTCCGGCGATTTACTTCAGAAACTAAGCGATACAGAGACTCCGCAAGGCGTTCTTGCCGTTCTCGAATTCACCGATTTACCGCTTCCCGATTCACCGAATTTCGTTCTCATCCCCGATCAAATCCGTGACCCCGGGAATCTCGGCACATTGCTCCGCACCGCCGCCGCGACAGGCGTGCAGGCGATCCTGCTTCCGCCTGAGACGACTGATCCCTTCGCGCCGAAAGTCCTTCGCGCTGGGATGGGCGCCCACTTCCGATTGCCGACGCATTCGATGTTGTGGGATGAAATCGAAGCACAAACAAAAGGTTTGCAGATCCATCTTGCAGACATGGACGGCACATCCTGCTGGGAAACGGACTTGCGCCTGCCATTAGCCTTGATTGTCGGCGGCGAAGCAGAAGGAGCAAGCGAGGAAGCACGGAAACTGGCAACGCAGAAAATCTCCATCCCGATGGCGGGGAATGTCGAGTCACTGAACGCAGGCGTAGCAGGGTCCGTGTTGATGTTTGAGGTGGTAAGACAGAGGAGATAATCCATTGGTTGAGTAAACCGCCGTGGTTGTCCTGCCGTCGTAGACTTGCACCAGCACGCACACTTGCCCCGGACGCAAGTGCCGGGGAGTGCAGGTGTTGAAACCACCATGTAACAAGAATATTTTTGTGTATTGGTGGTTTCGATACATTCCTCGCTAACGCTCGGAACTACTCAACCACCGATGAAGGATTGATATGAAAATTCGCTCAATCTCTTATTTTTGCAATCCCAAATATCCACTGGATGAAAAAGTACTGAAAAAAGCAGGGAAGTTCCTCGTCAAAGCCAAGTCCGCGTATGAAGCGGCGGGATATGAAGTGCAGACTGTTCGACTGGCGACGATTCCATTCCCAAAAATTTTGGGCGCTGAGAACATCAATAAGTTGCCAGAATTCACGAAACAGATCGCTGACATCGCACAGGGACTCAACATCGGCTATGTCTCGCTGGGACCTGCCCTGCCGGAAATGCCGCGTAGTTATGAAGTGATTCCCGATGCGATCTTTATATCGAAAAATATCTTCTTCGGCGGTGTGATGGCGGACAAAACGCGCGGGATCGATCTTGCTGCCGTCCGCGCCTGTGCAGAGATCATCGTCAAGTGTTCGACCATGGAGCCGAACGGATTCGCCAACCTGCAATTCGCCGCGCTGGCGAACGTGGAGGCGGGCGCGCCGTTCTTCCCTGCCGCGTACCATGACAAGAACAAACCTGCTTTTGCGATAGCAACCGAGTCCGCTGATTTGGCGGTGAAAGCATTTGAGAACGCAAGAAATATCGAGGAAGGCAGAAACAATCTGGTCAACGAGATCGAAAAGCATGGTAGGAAATTGACCGAAGTGGCGAAATCGTTGAGATGCAAGTTTTACGGGATCGACTTCTCCCTTGCCCCCTTCCCGGATGATGCACATTCTCTTGGCAACGCTGTTGAAAAAATGGGCGTTCCCAAAATCGGACTCCATGGCTCCCTCGCCGCCGCCGCCATCCTGACCGAAGCCATTGACCGCGCGGGCTTCCCTCACACAGGTTTCAGCGGATTCATGCAACCAATACTTGAAGACTCCGTCCTTGCGAAGCGCGCCGCCGAAGGGACGCTGACCATCAAAGATGCGCTACTTTATTCCGCTGTCTGTGGAACAGGCTTGGATACTGTCCCACTCCCGGGGGACACAACATCAGACCAGTTGGTCCCCCTGTTGCTGGATTTGTGTGCGCTGGCTTTGCGCCTCGACAAACCTCTCACCGCGCGGCTGATGCCTGTTCCCGGCAAAAAATCAGGCGATGAAACGAACTTCGATTTTGCGTTCTTCGCTCAAAGCAAAATAATGAATTTGGAAAGCGGACCACTAAAAGGTCCGTTAAGGGGAAATGAAAACTTTTCGTTGCAAACCAAACGTCAATAAATCAAGGTGAATTTCCATTTGAACAGGCATGGTAGAATAACAACACTCGGACCGTATTGAAACGACAAGCGAGAAAAATGCACGCCTTTACCTTCTGGAAAACAATCACTAGGGATCATTCCAACTTGCTTGAAAACCTGATCGAACTTCTCAAAAAACACGAGATCCGGTTTTGTGTGATCGGCGGGCAGGCAGTTAACGCGTACGCCGAACCGTTGGTAAACCTTGATCTGAGTTTGGCAATTGCAGTGGATCAAATTGACAAAGTGGAGGCGCTTTTTGAAAAACATTTCGTCGTAAAGCGTTTTCCCCATAGTTTGAATGTGACCGTCCCTGATTCGGATGTTCGAGTGCAAATCCAAACGGACGAACGATATGGTTCATTTCTTGAACGGGCATCGCCGCGCTCGATATTGGGAATGGAACTACCCGTCGCCAGCGTGGAAGATGTTTTACAGGGAAAGATTTGGGCGGCGTTGGATTCCGAGCGCAGAGGCAGTAAACGTCAAAAGGATTTGGCGGATATCGCCCGCATTCTTGAAAACTACCCTCAATACCGTTCACATGTGCCGCGGGAAATTCTCGATCGGTTGTTGGATTAATGTTATGCACCGTCCCGAAGGCGTTGTCCTGACGGTTCGACCTTCGCTCACCGTGTCGAAGGGTTTGAGTAGTTCAAAAGCGTATTTCAAAGAATCCTTCGGGAGGTTTTGTATACGGCAAAAAAGCAGGCGATGAGACAAATTTCGATTTTGCATTTTTTGCTCAAAACAAGGTGATGTCGCTGGATTCCGAAAAATTACAGAACTCTCTTTCGGGAAACGATACCTTTCAGTTGCATGCCCGAAGATGAAATTCCCTCTCGATTCAATTTCATTTGATCGTTTACTCTGGCTTGTGCCAGTCTTCTTTATGCTCCACAACATGGAAGAAGCGCCATTCATGGAAGCATGGTCCAAGCGCCTGCCGTTGAAAATCCACCCGAATGTAACCACCCACCAATTCGTCATTGCAGTGACATTCCTGACCCTGGACGTATTTCTTGCCACTTATTTTGGAGTGGAATATTTGCACAACTCGACAGGGTATTTGTTGGTCATGGGTATTCAGGCAATTTTATTCTTCAACGCTTTCATTCCCCACATTGGGTCAACCATCCGTTTTCGCATGTATAGTCCAGGGGTAGTAACCGCGACCCTTATCACTCTCCCCTTTTCGTTTTACCTGTTCCATCGCGCTCTGATTGAAAACATGATTACATGGAAACAACTGTGGACACTGCTGGCTATCGCTCCAATTGCAATGGTGTTCTTCGCGTACGTCTCATTACGAATAGGGAAAGCGCTGGACAAATAAAAAAGAGGAAGGATGAACAATGATCTTTCTTCTTTCCTCTTTCCAAAATAATATCGTTGGTTTCGATACGGCGGATAAGCACCGCCTACTCAACCAACGAACCACCCAACCATCAAACTTTCAACTTCCACATCGTGAACGGCTCATCAAACCCCTTCACATCCCCTCTAAATCGGGTCAACGCGCTGGGAGCAATATTCTGCGCAACAAAATCACGGATCTCAGGATCGTTGTAAAAATCCTCCGAGAAGATCAGCTCGCCGCCCTGTGAGAAGCCCGGTAAACGCGCGGTGATATTTACAGTCGAGCCGAAATAATCCAGACGTTCATTCAAGTTGACAACGATGCACGGACCCTTGTGCAGACCGACCTTGAGCCAGAGCATCGGTTCGCCGCGTTTGGCAATTTCTGTTTGGGCCTTCCACACAGATTTCAATGCGTCGATGGGATGACGGAAGGTCGCCATCACCGCGTCGCCCATCGTTTTGACGATCCCGCCGCCTTCCTCTGAAATGGACTTTTCCAACACTTCAAAATGTTCACGCACGCGCCCAAATGCGGATGCATCACCGATCTTGCGATACAAACGTGTCGAGTCGCGCAGGTCTGTGAACATCAACGTGACGGAGCCAATCGAAATCTCTTCGCCGGGACGAACAACTTCTGTCGCGAAGAGATCACGGAAGACTTGTAATGCGGTCACATCCGCTGCAGTCGCGGCCTGGTCGCTCCAGGCGGTGCGCTCCAACTGAAAGGTTTGATCCGCGTCGGTTGCATTGACCAGGTTGAGGGTGGGGAGAAGCGAGACGCGTTGTTCCTCGGGCGGCCATCCGTATTGGCTCACGCGCAGGTCGGCTTTGGCAGGCCCATCCGCATCCGCAAACAAAGAGACGGAACCGGGGGCGTTCGAAGCGTGCAGCGTGTAGCGCCCTGATTCGAGTTGCAGAGGCGCAGGTAATGTGTGCAACGGAGTAACGCTTTGCGACATCACCACATGCGGCTGTAATTGCGGGCTTCCCACACAGAACGCCGCATTGAAATCCACGGTCTGCACCGATGGGTTCGGTTTGAACACCACTTCGATGTTGTGATCGAAGTTCACAGTGAAATCGATCCGGCAGGTCTTGCAATGCGAATGTCCATGCACCCCGCCGAGATTGGTATGTCCCTCCGTTGTGCCGCGGCACGAAGGACAAAGCAGGTCCCACGACATATCGAGAATGCCCGCCCGCGTGGCACGTAAAAACATTTCGAGCACCGCACGCCGGTCCACACCCCAATGGTCCGCAAGCGCGTACGGCCGAATGCGCTGGAGGGATAACTCATCGGCTTGATCAAAAAACCCTTCAAGACGCGCCACCAGTGAACGATCCGTACCCTGGCGGATCACCGCCTCACCCTGGGACCTGAACCTGGCACGCCCTCTTGCACTGAGTCCACGCTGACGCGTTGATTCGGGCAAAAATCCACCTTTATTCGCGATACGGTCATACAAACGGAAGGCTTTCTCGAACTTTTTCTTCGCAATGAAGCCAATGGCAAAAGGAATACCCAGTTGTGCAAGGATGTTGCTCGTCGTCATCACTGTATCATAACTGACGCGTGTACCGCCTTCGGGGAGCGGATCGAAATTCGCCTGCACGCGCATTTCATCAATGGGTCCTTTGCTGTATCTTCGATCGACGCCAAATGAATAAGGATACGTCCACTCGAAAGGCTCCTCCTCCCATTCCACCTTGATGATCGGGAGCTTCATACGTAGTTTTTTGGTGCCCATCACATTGCTGAGCATCTCGATTTCCGGCTGACCTGTGTCGCGGTTGAACCGATTCGTATCCGCCGCAAAGGGCCAGATCGCTTCAGGTGCGGACTTGATGTCCCATTGCCAGAAGAAGTGGAATTCTTGAGCCATGGTGGATAGATGAGGATAATTTAGATAATGTTACTTATGGAGAGCGAGAATAAATTGAAATTACATTTCAAAATCAATAATTGGCACCTAGGGAGCGTGTCTCATGTAACCGAGGACTATCTACATAGTCTTGAGTATATATATCGGCGCCTTGGTAATTGTGCAGAAGTCGGGCATTCCCGGCACGGCGTGAGGGATCGTCGATTTCCAACTCGGAATTGACCGCTTTGAGAAAACCCTGATAGTTATTTAAGGATATTGGAAATTAGGAAAATAACGTACGACTATTTTACCATTCATAGATACCATTAAACCGATAATTGAGGAGGAAATCCTATGAACAAGGAAGTAAAACTTCCAGACACTGAACACAAAAATGAGGAGGCTAATGAACCAGAAGCAAAGCCTTCTAAAAATGGGGGCAAAAGCGGAAATAGCGCGACTCAGGCAGTAAAAACGAAAAGGAGAAGAGCTAAAAGCAAAAAAGGGATTAGCACTATGGTATGGATTGCGATCATAGGATCCATCACAACAATAATCACAACCATTGCAGTTGCTTTGTTTAATTTCCCGCCTTTTATTGCATTTTTCAATCCAGATCCAACCCTTACCCCTACAGCTGCAATGTATACTCCGACGATTGAGTCTTTGGCATCTCCAACCGTAACCCTTCCAACATCTACTGAAGTATTCCCGACTTCCACCGAAACATTATCTCCTACTGCAACAGAAATTTCACCAACCGTCCCTGAAGCTCATCCCACTGTTACAATAACACCGACAGCCACCCCGTATATCGGTATGGATGTCCAATTGACAGCAGATAAAACCGGCGGAGGCGCCCCTCTGACCGTAAGGTTCGACGCCAAGGGTTCTTTCCTGCGGGCTCCTGACGGCACAATTTATAGATGCCAGAGCGGTGCATGTAATTTCACCTGGTTCGTCTATAAGGGAAATGATCAGCTAAACGTACCAAAAAGAAGTTCCGATGGAATATTTATTTACACATTTTCCAAAAGAGGCGACTACCGTGTTGCTGTCAAAGTCTGCCGGGGGCAGGGAGAATCTGATTGCGCGTTTGATGGAGAGGGGATCACTGCGAAATAAGTTTGACGTTGAAAAATCAACTCAATTAACCAATCATTAACTGACTCGGAATGGTTTCGTGGTATTGTTAACACATGCCCGAAACCATTCTCGTCGTCGAAGACGAACTCGCCCTGCGGGACACGCTCGCGTACAACCTGAAAAAGGACGGCTTCACCGTCGAAGTGGTCGGCGACGGTCGCTCCGCGCTTGAGTCCGCCCGAAAGATAAAACCCGACCTCATCCTGCTCGATATCATGCTCCCCGAACTGGATGGCTTTGAAGTGGCGCGCATCCTGCGCAAGGAAATGTCCACTCCCATCCTCATGCTCACTGCACGCGATGACGAGATCGACCGCGTCGTTGGACTCGAAGTGGGTGCGGATGATTATCTGACCAAGCCCTTCTCCATGCGCGAACTGATGGCACGCGTCAAGGCCCAATTACGACGGTCACGTCTGTTACGCGAGGAACTGAGCCAGTTAGGCGCGGCTCAAAAACAACAGGAGAAATTGAAATTTGGGAATCTCGTCGTCAACCTCACGCGCCGCGAAGTGACACTGAACGGCGAGCCGATCCAGCTCAAGCCGCAGGAATACGAACTGCTTGTCTTTTTCGCGGAACACAAAGGTCAAATGCTTTCGCGCGAATTCATCCTCGAACGCGTCTGGGGCTGGGACTTCATCGGCGACAGCCGCACGGTGGATGTGCACGTGCGCTGGTTGCGACAGAAGATCGAGGATGAATCAAGCAGCCCAACGCGCATCGTTACGGTGCGTGGTGGTGGATATCGATTTGAGGGGTGAATGAAAGAGTAATTGGTAACTGGTAAATTACCAATTACGAATTACCAGGTATGAATTACGCAATCATTCTTGCAGTCATCCTTCTGATCGTCGCCGCATGGTATGCGTGGCGATATTACAACCTGCGGCACAAGCTGGATGAATACGCAAATCATGTCCGGGGACAAGACATCATCAGCGAAATAAAAGAACTTGAGAATCTATCCAGCGCGGTCACATCCCTTATTTCGACGTTCGACCTTCGACATTCGACCTTGGAGGTAGAACGGGCCCGCCTCGCCACCGTCCTCGAGCAGATGACCGACGGCGTGCTTATTGCCGATTCACAGGGGATCATCCAATTTGCGAATCCCGCCGCGGGCAAATTATTTCAAACATCCGGACCCATCCATCGCAGTATTGCCGAAGTCGTCCGCAACCACCAGCTTGTCGAAGCGTGGCGGCGCTGCCAGCAAACGCGCCAAATGCAAAGCGAGTCCGTTGAACTGCCCACGCGTCACCAATACCTGCAACTCGTCGTCATCCCCGACCAGCACTCCAGCGGAAGTCTTTTGCTCGTACAAGATCTCACCCGACTCCGCCGTCTCGAAACCGTGCGGCGCGATTTCATCAGCAACCTCTCACACGAACTGCGCACACCGCTTGCCTCCCTCAAGGCCCTCACCGAAACCCTTCAGGACGGTGCGCTGGATGACCCGCCCGCGGCGCGTCGATTCATTGGACAGATCCAGGTGGAGGCGGACGCGCTGACTCAAATGGTCACCGAATTATTGGAACTTTCGCGCATCGAATCAGGCCGCCTCTCTCTGGACCTCAAACCTGTCGCGCCCTGCGAACTGCTTGACTCTGCCTGTGAACGGATGCAACTGCAGGCCGAACGCGCGGGATTAAATCTGCACGTGGAATGCGCGGAGGATCTACCGAAAGTCAAAATCGATTCGCAACGACTGGAGCAAGTGTTGGTGAATCTCATCCACAACGCGGTCAAGTTCACGCGCGCGGGCGGAGAAGTGATCCTTTCAGCGGAATCAATTGACGGCTTCGTACGATTCGCTGTCCGGGATACAGGGATTGGAATCCCGGAGGAGGATGTCCCGCGTATCTTCGAACGATTCTACCGGGTCGATAAATCCAGAGCCGGGAGCGGGACCGGGCTGGGCTTGTCCATTGCGAAACACATCGTGGAAGCGCACGGGGGCAGGATCTGGGCGGAGAGTGTCGAAGGGCGGGGAAGCACGTTTTATTTCACCATCCCCATCGAATAAAAATCCTGACGTCCGTCAGGATTTTTTAGTGCGGTAATTATTCTTCATCAACCATTCCTGCACATCCACCGCCTTGCCCTCACTGGGTGGTTTCAAGCGCACGTACGTGCCATCGGGCTTCATCACGCGGGCGCGCATATTATCACTGAAATAGGTCGCCAGCATGCCGTGGCGCAGGTAATCGATGTGATCCTCGTTTTCAACGGGGAACACCACCTCCACGCGATGATCCTGGTTGCGCCTCATCAGGTCGGCACTGCCCATGTACATCTCATCCTTTCCATTGTTGTGGAAATAGAAAACACGGCTGTGCTCAAGATAACGCCCGACGATACTGATGACCTTGATGTTATCGCTCACGCCTTTGAGTCCGGGCTTCAAACAACACATGCCGCGTGCCAGCAAATCAACCTTCACACCGGCCTGCGATGCTTCATATAGCAATTCGATGAGCTGCGGATCGACGATCGAGTTGACCTTGAAGATGAGGTGCGCGTGACGACCCGCCTGTGCATGCTCGATCTCGCGCCGGATCAATTTCTCCAATCCGGTGCGTAAATTGATTGGCGCAACAAGCAATTTTTTGAAATGTTGTTTCGTGGAATAGCCGGTCAGATAATTGAACAGGTCGGTGACATCCGAGCCGATCGCTTCATCGCAGGTAAAGATACCGATATCTTCATAGATGAGTGAAGTGACCGCGTTGTAATTCCCTGTGCCGAGATGGAGATAACGGCGGATCCCTTCGCCTTCCTTGCGCACGACCATCGTCACCTTGCAGTGGGTCTTGAGTCCCACCAGTCCATACACCACATGGACACCCACCTGCTCGAGCATTTTTGCCCAGCCGATATTACTCTCTTCGTCGAAGCGCGCCTTGAGTTCCACCAGCACCGCCACCTGCTTGCCGCGTTCGCTGGCCTCGAGCAGGGCTTCCACCACCGGTGCATTTTGTCCCACTCGATACAGGGTTTGTTTGATCGCCAAAACATTCGGGTCACGTGCTGCGGCTTTTAGAAAATCGATCAACGGACTGAATGAATTATAAGGATGATGCAGGAGGATGTTTCTCTCCCTGATCACATCAAAAATATCGCCCGCTAGCGTGGCATCCTCGAACACCTTCGGCACCGACGGATGATAGATCGGAAACTTCAGGTCATGCCTCTCCACATTGCCATACACCTGCCACAGACTGCTCAAACCGAGTGGGGAGGGGAAAACATATACATCGTTCTCCCTGATCTCCAGGTTTTCGATCAACAGGTCGCGAATGTTTTGCGGCATGGTATCGTAGATTTCCACCTGGACCACAGACCCGAATTTGCGTCTACGGATGCTTTGTTGCATCGTTTCGAGCAGGTCGTCCGCTTCCAGCTCCTGGATCTCGACATCCGCGTCGCGAATGATGCGGAAGGGATGCGCCGAGACCACTTCCAGGCCGGGAAAGAGCGGCGCAAGATTCGCCATGATGATCTGTTCCAGCCATACAAAATAATGATGGTGAGGAATGGTCCCATCCTTGCGCACACTGCCGGAGGAACGTTTGATGGGTACCAGCCGCTGCAATGTGTCCGGCACTTTCAAGCGCGCGAATTTTTCATGTCCCTTTTTATCCCTGATGACAATGGCAAGGTTCAAACTCAAATTCGAAATATGTGGAAAGGGATGCCCCGGGTCGAGTGCCAGCGGAGTCAGGACCGGGTAAACAACTTCATTGAAATAAGCGTTGACTTTCTCCAATTGAGTGTTGCTCAGTTTGCGATAATCGAGCAAGTGGATGCCAGCCTTGTCCAGCCTGGGAACCAGTTTCCTGTTGAAGAAGCTCAACGCGTTCCCATACAACTCAAGCGATATCTTACGCGCCGCCGCCAGGACCTCGGGCGGAGTCAGCCCATCTGGGAACACTTCCATGATCCGGGCTTCCACCTGCTTGCGGATGCCCGACACGCGCACCATGAAAAACTCATCCATGTTCGAGCCGAAGATGGCAAGGAACTTTAATTGCTCGAGCAACGGATTGCGGTCATCCAACGCTTCGTCGAGGACGCGACGCTGGAATTCGAGCAGGCTGAGTTCACGGTTGATAAATAAAGTTGGAGGTAGGGGATTCGCCTCTTTGGCCATGAAGCTATTGTAATCTGGATAGGATTTTTGGGGGAAGAAGCCATTCCAGAACCGCTTTGCGTTCTGCACGCAGGTCATCCGCCGAAAGACAACAGACCCCGCCTTTCCTTATATTGATGGAAAGATCGGGATTCCCAGCGGTCAATGCACTGACCAATCCACTAAAGCAGGGTTCGTGTCCAACGAGAACCAGTTCATCCACAGCGTATTTTTCGTTGATCTCGCCGATGATCTCATCCGCGTTACCCATGGGTACGAGTGTTTCGCTGAATGCCAGTTCCTTTTTGTATTTCAGCACCTTCGCCAATATCTCCGCGGTCTGCCTGGCACGGACGTAGGGACTGGAGACGATCAGGTCGGGTTTCATATCCAGCCCTTTGAGTGAGGAGGCGATCTTGTCCATTTTGTCGCGTCCCTTTTCGGTGAGCGGGCGCAGGCTGTCCTCTTCGTAGCCGGGCGTACCGGGGTCAACAGCGTTGCTGTGACGGATCAGGTAAATTTTCATTCGGTTTTCTCCCAGGGGAAAGGTCCCTCTGGCGCGGGGCGCCAAAAGGTATCGAGCTGGTTCTTCTTTTCCACGTACGCGGAAATAGCTTCAGCGTGGCGTCGCTCATAATAACGGCGGACAGGTTCAAGATCCGGGAACGAGGCGTGCTCTGAAAAGTCCGCGAGGGTTTGAGCGAAGACCTCAGCATCCTGTATCTCCCCCATCAAGGATTGATAATCGTTCATCCGTTTGAGGTTATCGGTCGGGAAATCATTCAACATGGGATGGATGATCTCCACCATGTAACGCAATGATTTAAAGGCAATGCGCACGCGATGGATGGTGGCGGGGCGGACAAGGTCAATCCAGGCATAACGTTGTTTTGTGAGCAGGTAGGCATCGTCAATTGCCTGCATGATCTGTGTTTCGAGGTCATTTTCCATTTCGCCTTCGATGGATTCATGCGTCTTGCGGATACGCCTGGTGACCTCGGACGTTTCGAGATTTTTTATTTTTTTGCGGAGGGTGCGCAGCATTTTCTCTTCAGTGAATTGCAAATGTTTCTCAAACTCTTGAAGCTGCGGAAGTTCCTGCAATATTTCAGAGATCTCGGCAAGAATGACCTGTGTGTCGCGCAGGTCATCGAATTCATCGAGCTGGTCTTTGAAGGCACGGGCTAATTTTTGCAGACGCGGCCGCGGGGAGATTGAATTCAACAACTGGATAAGGGCAAGCATGCGCCGCGTGGCGACCCTCAGGTCGTGGACCGCTTCGTTGGAAAATCCCGCGCGGCAACGTTTGAGCTCCATACGATAGTTCTTCCAACGATTCACCAGCGCCTCGACCAGGAGTTGATTTGTAGCTGGTTTTGATTCTTCTATCGTGGGTGTGGTCATATGAATCAATCTATTTCAAGGCTCACGCCAAAAACTTCCTCGAACAAGGATTTACGCTTTGCCAGAGCCCAATTCGCGAGCATCATATCGCTCCTGCCGGAGAGTTGGATGCGCCAGCCGGATTTTGTTTCTCTGAGCGTCACATCGGTAACGGGATTGGTATGGCTGACATCCAGTGAGTCTGCAAGACGCAGGAGAGCGGAAAGTTTGTTGACGACGGAACGATCCTTCTGAGGCAGGGAATTGAAATTGTCATCGTCCGTTGTTGGTGATTGTTTGCGGTGGTAACGCACAAGGTTTGCAACGATGTTTTGTTCGCGCGCGGTGAGCCCGATCAGGCGGTTCACGCTTAGCAGATAATAACCATGTTTTTCGTGATCGACAGTGTTGATGAAATGGCCGATGTCATGCAAAAGGGACGCCACCTCGAGTAGGAGCAGGCTGCTGTCATCCAGATTGTGAAGTGGCTTGGATTGTTCAAAAAGACTCGCCGCAAGTTTGGCGGTCAGGCGCGCGTGCTTTTCATCGAATTGATATTTGCGTCCCATGTGCAGGGCGGATTCCCATGCCTGATCCCTGCGTTGCGGCCGCGGACTGCGCGAAAGGTCCTCTGCAATATCAAGCAGGATCCCGTCCTTCAAACCAACGTTGGGAATGGCGATCTGTTTGACTCCCGCCTCACCCGCAATCATGTGCAAAACAATGCAAGCCGGAAGGATCACATCTGCGCGGTCGGGGCGGAGTTTCAACTTGCGAATGCGCTCTTCGTAACTCAGGCGATTGAGCCGTTCGATCAATTCTTTGAGTTCATCCAGCGTGATGAAACGGTCGCTATCTGCTTTAAATAATTTCTGACGTAAACGCCCGATCTCCTCCACGTTTCCGCCTGTCCCTGCGCAGACCTGGATTTTCTCACCCCCGATATCGCGCTCGATGCGGTAGCGCGCGGCTTCGGCATATTCACGCACCAGTTTACCGAAAGGGTGTTTGGAATTATTCTTTGTATCCAGCTTTTCCAGCAGGCGCACCGTGCCCATGTTGTAGCTCTCGGTTGAAATAATATTCTGTCCCGTGGAAATAGTGACTTCGACACTTCCCCCACCGATATCGATCAACATCGTGCGTTTGTTCTTCAGATTCAGCGCGTGAACGACGGCCTGATGGATCAGACGCGCCTCCTCCTCCCCGCTGATCACTTCCAATTCGATTCCGCTGGCGCGCAAGACCCGGTCGATCAACAGGTCGCCGTTGGATGCCTCCCGCGCTGCACTTGTAGCGACGGCACGCACCCGTTGAACACCATAATTATCCGCAACATGCTTGAAACGCAGGAAAGCTTCCTCAGTCTGCTGGATGGTCCCCTTCTCGAGATATCCCTTGCTGAATACATCCTGACCGAGACGCACCGGCAGGCGGATGTTCTCGAGCGTGTTTACCCGCCAGGATTCGTCCACTTCGCCAACCACCATGCGCATGGCATTGGACCCAACATCAATCGCGGCAATCTTCGACATCAGCTCTCATGTTTCGAAAGTGTGAACTCTTTCGCCACAGGAATATTTTCATAACGTTCTCCCGTGACAATGTAAATAACTCTCTCACAGATATTGGTCACGAGGTCTCCCAATCTTTCAAGGTTATGGGCGACCCATATGATGTAGTTCGCACGCTCGATATTTCTGGGATCCCCAACGAAATTGTTCACTGCATCATAATATAGTTTAGTGTAACACTCATCAATGATGTCGTCATCCCGAATAATGGATTGGGCAGTCTGCAAATCTTCATCAGCAAAGGTCGTCATGCCGCGGTGGAGTATATCCACAGCTTTCTCCGCCATGGCGTAAACCTCCCTAAGGATGAAGGGCATGCTCAATCCTCCCGACCGGAGATTGATGTTCGCAATCCCCTTCGCATAATCGCCCATGCGCTCCAATTCAATGCAAACATCCAGGCTGGCGGCAAGCGTCCGCAGGTCACGCGCGATCGGTTGTTGTGTCGCCATCAGAACGATGATGGATATCTCGATCTCATAACGTTTTTTGTTGATGTAGAGATCATTGGACAGAGTTTGACGCGAACGATCCAGGTCATTGTCCTTGAGGGCTCCCACAGAATCCATGACTGCTTCCTCCACCATACTGCCCATCAGAAGGACATCATCTTTTATTTCCTGGCTGAAGGTTTTACGTGAGATAAGTATGTTCCAGATCGGGGTTTGAGGGCTATGCTGCCGCTTGTTCAATTAATTGCCAAACTTATTGGATCAATTTGCGGGTTAAAATTCAAACTTCTGTTTGGATTTTTATGCGGCACTCCGTAATTTAACACAGGACAATTAACACCCCTGGAAAGGCATGTTAACGATTGGTAAAGGAGATTTCGCGGGATGATCGCGCCAAAATCACCTTTGCATATTTGTTTTCCCGTTGTTAGCTCATTGCAAAACGCGGATTCGAGGTTCCATGCTATCCTATGGGCATGGAAATATTCTTGGTCTTGACTGTGACTGCAATGTTAGTGGTCATCACCGTGGATACGGGACAGAAGCGGCGTGCCTACCTGTGCCAGCAGGATGAGGTCACAAAGCGACACTGAACGTACCAAGAATCATTTCATTCTCTCCTCCGCACAAGAGCCTGGACTCCTCCCCGGCTCTTGTGCCATTTAATTTCCCATCCCTCACCCTAACCCTTTCCCAAAAGGAGAGGAAAATTGTTAACTAAATCTTAAACGGCTCTTGATTAGCCCTTAACTACTCCTGGTTACACTTTCAACATATGAAAAGGAGAAAGTATGGGACTTGCTGATTTACACATGCACACAATTTACAGCTATGACGGCACTGCCTCCATCTCTGCTATATTGACCCGCGCGCGGCGGATCGGGCTGGATGTGATCGCCATCACCGACCATGATGAAATTGCCGGATCGCTCAAAGCCCTGAACCTTGCGCCGAAATACAGCGTGGAAGTGATCCCCGGCAGTGAAGTGACAACCGCAGAAGGCGACCTGCTCGCACTGAACATCACTGAAAAAATTCAACGCGGCTGCCCGCTCATCGAAACGGTTCTAAAAGTTGGGGAGCTGGGTGGTTTCTGCATTGCGCCACATCCCATGGCTAGCGGTTTTGGAATGAAAAGTCTGAGCACCTATTCCATCTTGAAGGCACTCCGGAACCCGGATGTAGCCCACACATTGATTGCCATCGAGACCTACAACGCTACAACCATCGACAGACTGAGCAACCACTATGCACGCATCCTTGCAGAAAGATTGGATATCACTCAAACTGCAAGCAGCGATGCGCACGTCGTGGAAGCCATCGGACTCGGCGCAACAGAATTCGATGGTCATACTGCACAACACCTGATCACCGCACTGCAAACAGGGAACGTGCGGCATCGAAAACAAAAGGAATGGAACTCTGTCCGCATCCTTGGAAGTTGGGCGGCGAACTATGTCGGCAGTGCATTCACCCGCCTTGCCAATACTGCATAACATCGGAGGCTGAAAGATGGAATCAATAATCATCACTCTGGTCGTTTTATTTTTGATGGTCATCTTCGGAGATTGAAATGGAAACAATAACACTTGCATTCATGATACTTGGCCTGTTCATTGTCTTTGCAATTGATACTGTTCAAAAACGCCGCAGATTTTTGAACAAGGGCAAATAGGAATGACAAAAAATATTCTTGTAACAAACGACGACGGTGTACTTGCACCCGGCTTGCTCGCTCTCACGCACGAAATGCGAAAGCTGGGTAAAGTCACCATCCTCGCGCCAGACCGGAATTGGTCCGGAGGCGGGCACGTTAAAACTTTGGATCGCGCGCTGCGCGTCAAGGAGGTCCGCCTCGCAGATGGCACGCAAGCATTTGCCGGAGACGGCGCCCCATCTGATTGTGTTGCTCTCGCCACGCTTGGTTACTTTAAAGAGCCGATCGATCTGGTCGTCTCCGGCATCAACGCGGGCGCAAACCTTGGGCATGATGTCACTTATTCTGGAACGGTGACTGCCGCCATGGAAGCCGTGATTGCAGGTGTGCCAGGCATCGCTGTGTCGCTGGAAACTTTGGATGGCCATATCGGAGAACTCGACTACGGACCCGCGGCGCGCGCCGCATCGAAAGTCGTTCGCCAGGTGATCGAGAACGGTCTTTCCCACGAAATTCTGCTCAACGTCAACGTGCCATTTCTAGCTGACGAGAAGATTCGCGGCGTTGTCCTCACCCGGCAGGGTTTGCGCGTTTATCACAGCAGACTCGACGAACGCGTGGATCCGCGCAACAAGCCCTATTATTGGATCGGCGGCGACGCGCCCACCGGTGTCCCCGAACGCGGCACCGATGTCGGCGCTCTGGCGGAAGGTTTCGTCTCGGTCACACCACTTCAGCTCGATCTGACCGCCTATCGCGCTCTCACCGATTTGAATACCTGGCATTGGGACGAATCCACTTTTGAAACTGCACTGCTTGAAGCATCAGAGAAAATGACATTGTTTCGCAGTGATTAAGTTTTTTCTCCTCCTTGTTGTTTCTTTTGTATAGACCCTAAGGGTTTTCGAAACCCTTAGGGTCTATATCTTAACAAGACGTTAACCAGTTCTTCTCTTGACCTTAAACACAGCTTGATAAGATTTCAAAGTATAAAAAACATAGGAGAAAAAGAAATGACCAAGATTGTTCGTCCATTACTGTTCGTGTTTGTTGCAATGAGCCTCCTGCTCGCCGCATGTGGCACACCGGCCGCAACCGAGGCTCCCGTGGTGGAACCAACCGCCGCTCCAGCCGAGCCAACTGCAGCACCCATTGAAGACCCTATGGCAATGTATGCGCCCGATGCAGTTTCCGGTGACATCATCACCGCTGGTTCATCCACAGTATTCCCTCTCTCTGAACGCATGAAACAGCGCTTCGAAGAGGAAGGCTTCACTGGAAATCTTACAGTCGACTCCATTGGTTCCGGCGCTGGCATCGAACGTTTCTGCGTAGCCGGCGAAACTGACATCGCCAATGCCTCCCGCGCCATGAAGGATACCGAAGTGGAATCCTGCAAGGGCATTGGTCGTACCGTCGTTGAATTCCAGGTCGGTATCGATGCGCTGGCTGTTGTTGTAAGTGCTGAAAACGACTTTGCCACCGACATGACCAAGGCCGAACTTGCCCTGATCTTTTCATCCGCCGAAAAGTGGAGCGATGTCCGCCCCGAGTGGCCCGCTGAACCCATCCTGCGCTTCAGCCCTGGCACCGACTCAGGCACCTTCGATTACTTCGTCGAAGCCATTATGGGGCCCGCCAACTTGAATGCGGATGGAAAAGCTGATCTGGCCAAAGGCGAGGAAGCCATTCTCGAATCTACCGGCACCCAGTTCTCTGAAGATGACAACGTTCTCGTTCAAGGTGTTGAGGGTTCACCCTATGCCATAGGTTACTTCGGTTATGCCTATTACCAGGAAAATGCATCATCCTTGAAGGCTCTCTCTGTCGATGGTATTGCTCCGAGTGCAGAGACCGCCGAGTCTGGTGAGTACCCGATCTCCCGCCCGCTCTTCATCTACTCCAGCACCGAGATCATGCAGGAGAAACCGCAGGTATCTGCCTTCATCTACTTCTATATCACCAACGTAGCTGATGAAATCCTGGATGTAGGCTATTTCCCCATCAGCGAAGGCAAGTCCCAGGAAAATCTTGACGCCTGGTCAACAGCGCTGGACATGTAATCCCAAATATCATGCTCTAAGTCAACCTTCCTTCCCCATATGGAGAAGGAAGGTAATTTGTTGTAAACAGGTTTTGAAATCTTTTTATAAGGAGGTGCTTTCATGGCTGAGTTAACGATCAAGAAGGCAGAGAAGAAAGCATCTACAATCAATTTACGCCGCAAAACGCGCCTGGGAGAAATGATCATACAAGGATTGTTATTCTTCAGCGGTTTTTTCTCCATTTTCGTAACCCTTGGCATCGTTTATGAACTGGGAAAAGAAGCCTTGCTTTTCTTCCAGATGCTCGAGGTGAATCTGGTTGCCACATTAACCACGACAGAGTGGAAGCCGCATATTGGTAAATTCGGCATCTGGCCCCTGTTCAACTCCACGTTGATGACGACTCTTATTGCAATGGCAATTGCCATCCCCTTGGGAATGAGCGTGGCGGTTTACCTGAGTGAATATGCCAGTCCCAGAGTCCGCAGTATTTTGAAGCCAATCCTGGAAGTCCTGGCCGGGATCCCCACGATCGTTTATGGATATTTCGCTCTAACGTTCATGACCCCCATCCTGCGTGAGATTTTCGGCAGGGATGTTGTTCAAATTTACAATACCGCATCGGCTGGTCTGGTGATGGGAATCCTCATCCTGCCTCTCATTACTTCCATGACCGAGGATGCCTTGAGCGCAGTCCCCCGTTCGTTGCGTGAAGCGGCCTATGGCATGGGCGCAACCAAACTGGAGGTAGCCTTGCAGATCGTTGTTCCTGCGGCCCTTTCCGGGATCGCCGCCGCGGTCATTGTTGGAATCTCGCGCGCGATTGGCGAAACGATGATTGTGGCGGTCGCGGCGGGCGCGGGCCCAAATTTCACCTTTAGTCCATTCGTTGGCGCAGAGACCATTACAGGGCACATTGTGCGCATTTCAGGCGGCGACTTGAGTTACGACTCGGTCGACTACAACAGTATTTTTGCGCTTGGGCTGTTCCTGTTCTTTATTACCCTCGTTCTCAACATTATCAGCCAGTGGATCGTGCGTCGTTTCCGTGAGGTATACGAATGAAAGAAAAAGCGATCGTTCAAGGCTTTACAAACAACCTTAATGCACGAAATCGCAACGGCGTGATCTGGCACGTGATCTTTCAAGCATCCACCGTTGTTGGCATTATTGCATTGATCGCGCTATTGTTCAACGTCATTAATGGCGCTTTCGGATATGTCGCTTATGAAGCCAGAGTGGACCCAGATACTCTTACTGTGGATGGCGTCCCAGTGGGAGAACAAAGCAAAGAACAATTGGTCTCTCTTCTCCAGTCCACCCTTTCGAACGGCGCATATAACAAACTGGAAAACGAAAAGCCATTTGCGTCACGCTCCCGCGAGGAAATTTATCAACTGGTCATCGAAAGGATTATCCGACCGCAAGTCGTGGAAGTGTGGAATTTATGGCCATCCCTGACTCAGTCAGATGAGATCCGTGCGACAGTAGCGAAAGATTATCCAAAGGCAGAATTGGAGTTTGTCTCCTGGCTTACCTACGATTTCATCTCGCGGCCTCAAACCAGTGAACCGTTGACTGCCGGCGTCCGCACTGCCATTCTCGGGTCACTCTGGACCATCCTGTTCACGATCCTGCTGGCCTTTCCAATCGGTGTGGGAGCGGCCATCTATCTTGAAGAATATGCTTCAGAGAACTGGCTCAATCGGATCATTCAAACCAACATCAACAATCTGGCGGGTGTGCCATCCATTGTTTATGGCATTCTGGGACTGGCTATTTTTGTCCGAGCCCTGGAGCCATTCACAAGCGGCAAAATGTTTGGGATAGTAAATTTAACTTCAGAGAATGGCAGAACCGTGCTTTCGGCCGGACTCACCCTGGGCCTGCTTGTGCTTCCGATCATCATCATCAACGCCCAGGAGGCGATCCGTGCGGTGCCGCGCTCGCTTCGCAATGCAAGTTTCGGCGTCGGCGCGACCAAATGGCAGACGGTCTGGTCGCATGTTCTTCCCAATGCCCTGCCCGGCATTTTGACGGGAACCATCCTTGCCGTCTCGCGCGCGATCGGTGAGACAGCACCGCTGGTTGTGGTCGGCGCGTCCACTGCCATCAGTTTCGACCCCTCTTCGCCATTTTCAAAATTCACAACGCTTCCCATTCAAATCTATCAGTGGACTTCCCGTCCACAGGATGAATTCCGAAGCCTTGCCGCGGCGTCCATTCTTGTGCTCCTTGTGTTATTGCTTAGCTTGAATGCCTCCGCAGTCCTATTACGCAATCGCTTCAGCAGGAGATTTTAAGCATGGCAATAAACAACTCTGAACACAAATACGTCATCGAAACCCGCGACCTCGACATTTATTACGGCAGTTTCAAAGCTGTGACGGGTGTCACCATGAAGGTCGAAAGAAATGCGATCACAGCCATTATCGGACCCTCCGGCTGCGGCAAATCAACCTTATTGCGTGCATTCAATCGCATGAACGAACTTAATGCCAGTACATCCGTCAGAGGCGAAGTGACTTTTAACGGGCAGGATATTTACGCCAAGGAGGTGGATCCCGTTGAAGTCCGTTACCGCATCGGCATGGTATTTCAAAAGCCCAACCCTTTCCCGAAGAGCATTTACGAAAACATCGCCTGGACTGCCCGCATCCACGGCTATAAAGGCAAGATGGATGAACTTGTGGAGAATGCTTTACGGCAAGCCGCGCTATGGGATGAGGTAAAGGATAAACTGCATCAATCCGGCTTGTCTATTTCGGGCGGCCAGCAACAACGCTTGTGTATCGCACGTGCAATTTCCATCAAGCCTGAAGTCATTCTAATGGATGAGCCAGCCTCCGCTCTCGACCCGATTGCAACCCTGAAGATCGAAGAGTTGATGCAGGAACTCAAAAAGCAATACACCATCGTCATCGTGACCCACAACATGCAGCAAGCCGCGCGCGCCTCCGATTACACCGCTATGATGATGCTCTCAGGCGAAGGCGAGCGCTCCGGCACGGTCATCGAATTCGACGACACCAAAGTGATCTTCACCAACCCAAAAGACAAACGGACCGAAGATTACGTCACCGGGCGTTTCGGTTAATGTATAATTGCTTGAATATCACTGAGAGGTATTTATGGTAAGAAAAACTTTTGAATCTGAAATTCAGCAGGTAAAGGATGATGTGCTTATTTTGGGGAGTATGGTAGAGAAGGCTTTACTGGATTCTGTGGAAGCCCTCAAGAAACGCGACATCAAAGCCGCTGAAAAGTTATTTTTGGAAGATAGAGAGATCAACAAAAAACGCTTTGAGATCGAAAATCACTTGATGGTTCTGATCGCCACACAACAACCCATGGCAAAAGACCTTCGCATTCTGGCTTCCACACTGGAGATCATCTCCGAGTTGGAACGGATGGGCGATTACGCCAAAGGGATCGCCAACATCAATATGCGCATGGGGGACGCCCCATTGTTGAAACCTTTAATTGATGTTCCCCGCATGGCTACCAAGGGCGTTGACATGCTTCACCGCGCCCTGACTGCTTTCGTCAACGAAGACGTGGAGACTTCGAAGACTCTCCCTGTTGAAGACGATGAAGTGGATGCCCTTTACAATCAGATCTATCGCGAGTTGATGACCTTCATCATTGCCGACCCAAAGGTGATCGAGCGCGCCAACTGGCTTCTGTGGGTGGCTCACAATCTTGAGCGTTTCGCTGACCGCGTGACAAATATTTGTGAGCGAACGATCTTTATTGCAACAGGTGAAATGGCTGAGATCAAATCCACGGACGATGAGTTTTGGAAACAGCAAAAACAAGAGAAGTAAAAATGAAATCCACTGAAACAGATCAGCGGATTTCATTTATTCCATCCGGCCTCTGAGAGGCTGAGCCTCTGCATAAGCATACAAAATTATCCCATTTTCCCCGTGATGTATGCTTCCGTCAATTCCTGTTTTGGTCTTGTGAACATCGCCCGCGTTGGGGAAAACTCGACCAACTCTCCCAGCCAGAACAAGCCCGTAGAATCCGACACACGCGCAGCCTGTTGCATATTATGCGTAACAATGACAATGGTATAGTCTTTCTTCAATTCTGCGATCAACTCTTCAACACGCAATGTTGCGATTGGGTCAAGCGCCGAAGTGGACTCATCCATCAAGATCACTTCAGGCTGGACGGCGACCACGCGGGCAATGCAAAGTCTCTGTTGTTGGCCGAGCGAAAGACCCAGCGCATCGGATTTCAGATCATCCTTCACTTCATCCCACAACACCGCGGCGCGCAGGGATTTCTCCACTACTTCATCCATCTTCACCTCCATGCCCAACACACGCGGCCCAAATGCCACATTATCGTAAATGGACTGTGGGAAGGGATTCGGTTTCTGAAAGACCATGCCCACCCTCTGCCTGAGTGTGACCACATCCATATCATCAGCGTAGATATTCTTCCCATCCAGCAAAATCTTCCCCTCTGCACGCGTCCCGGAGATCGTATCGTTCATGCGGTTAAGACAACGGAGAAATGTGGACTTACCACACCCTGATGGCCCGATCAGAGCGGTCACTTTGCGCGGTTCGATCTCAATACTGATATTCGAGAGTGCTTTTGATGGACCATAATAAAAATCCAGGTTTTGAACCGAGAAAATGGAGGGAACTGTGATCATAGGTTGATTTTATCAAAGAAGGGTGAAGGGCGAGGAGCAAAAAATGAATACTCCCTTGTTTATTGGCTTACCTGTTTCCTTGTATACTTCTTTCGACTATAATTCTCCAAATGAAACGCATCGTCATTCTCTTTCTTCTTTCCTCTTTCTTCATTACATCATGCGGCCCCGCTTCCTCTGCGGAGGCCGCGTCTGATTCTTCTGCGGCTTATATCGAGAACAAAGGGTCGGATACCATCGTCAATCTTGCCCTCGCCTGGGCTGAGAAATATCAGGGCGATCACCCGGAGGTCCGTATATCGGTAACAGGCGGAGGGTCCGGAACGGGAATCGCTTCCCTCATCAACGGAACCGTGGATATCGCCAACGCGTCCCGCCAAATTAAAGGGGAGGAAGTCGATGAGGCAAAATCCAATGGCATCGACCCGCTTGAGCACATCATCGCGCGCGACGCGATCGCGGTCATCGTAAATCCGGAAAATCCGGTTAACGAATTAACCCTGCACCAAATTTCAGATATTTACAGCGGTAAGATCAACAACTGGCAGGAGGTCGGTGGCGAGGATAGGCCCATCGTGCGGCTCTCACGCGAGACCAACTCAGGCACACATGTTTATTTCCTTGAGGTTGTATTGCGTTTGGGAAGCAAGGAAGATAAAACGCTCTTCTCAACCAATACGCTTTTGCTTCCCTCCTCCGAAGGCATCATCGTTGAAGTGCGGCAAAACCCAAACGCGATTGGTTACGATGGGCTTGGTTATGTGCCCAAGGATCTAAAGACGATTGCCATTGCAAAAGAGGATGGCGGCGAATATGTTCTGCCATCCATTCCCACGGTGAACGACAAGACGTATCCGATCGCGCGCGATCTTTACATGTATACCAATGGCAAACCAACAGGGATCGTCAAGGAATATCTTGATTGGATCCGTTCATCGGAAGCACAGGAGATCGTTGCTGAACTTGGGTTTGTACCTGTGAAGTAAGGGCGGGGTGACCCCGCCCTACAATTAGGAGAGGCATGGAAAAATCTTTAAACTGGCATGAATTCGTTATTACGCGCGCGATCAAGGCCTCGGGCTACTCAGCCATTCTCTTTGTTGCTTTGATCTTTTTCTTCCTCCTGCGCGAGAGTGTTCCCACTTTCGGAGAGGTTGAATTAACATCCCTGCTCAATCCTCGCTGGTATCCCATCGAGGATTATTTTGGCATTCTGCCTCTTATCACGGGTTCGATCATCGTGACGTTGGGTGCGGCGCTTGTCGCCGTTCCATTCGGAATTGGAACAGCGATTTACATTTCAGAGATCGCGCCGCGTTGGATGCGGGAGATCCTAAAGCCTCTGGTCGAACTGCTCGGCGGACTCCCCTCGGTCGTTTTGGGATTTCTCGGGATTCTCGTGCTCTCACCATTCCTACGCGTCTTTCTGGACCTCCCAACTGGTCTGACCGCATTTACAGGTTCCCTGCTCCTTGGCGGTATCGCAGTGCCGACAGTCGTATCCGTTGCGGAGGATGCGCTCGATGCCGTGCCGCGCGCCTATCGTGAAGGCGCCTGGGCATTGGGCGCGACCCGCTGGCAGACCATCTGGCGAGTGACACTTCCCGCCGCCCGCTCCGGTGTGCTCACTGCCATTATGCTCGGTGTCGGTCGCGCCATCGGCGAAACGATGACCGTGATGATGGTCACTGGCAACGCGCCTGTGCTTGCGCTCAAACTTGGCAGTCTCTTTTCCCCCGTCCGCACCATGACGGCGACCATCGCGGCTGAAATGGGCGAAGTCGCCAACGGAAGCACACATTATCACGTGTTGTTCTTTATTGGCATGGTGTTATTCCTGATTTCGTTGGGCGTGAACATCGCCGCATCCTCATTTGTCTTTCGAGCAAAGAAACGCGCTGAGAGGATATTGTCGTAATCATGAGACGTATATTCTCCGCCAACCGTCATCTTGTCCAACGCATCGGCTTTACTGGCATCACATTGATGGCATTTGCCACCGTTGTTCCGATCGTTGCAACCGTTATATATATTCTTATACAAGGCACGCCCGCAATTTCGCTTGAGTTCCTCTCAGGCTTCCCACACGATGGTATGCGTGCAGGCGGCATTCTTCCTGCCATCATTGGTACGAGCTACCTCACACTTGGCACCGCGGTTTTCTCGGTTCCGCTTGGTATCGCCGCCGCAATCTATCTTTCTGAATACGCGGCAGATTCGCCTCTCACGCGCACGATCCGCATTGCCATCATCAACTTGGCTGGTATTCCATCTGTTGTGTATGGATTGTTCGGGCTTGGGTTATTCGTGCTCTTCCTGAAATTCGGCACATCCATTCTCGCGGCTTCATTAACTCTATCGATTATGACATTGCCCGTCATCATCAGCACGGCAGAGGAGTCATTGCGTTCAGTACCTCAAGCCTTTCGTACCGTGAGCATCTCGCTTGGTGCCACACGCTGGCAGACCATTCGCCGCATCGTGCTTAAGGAAGCACTGCCCGGAATTCTCACGGGAGTTATCCTTGGTCTCGAACGCGCCGCTGGCGAGACCGCACCGATCCTGTTCACTGGCGCGGCATTCTTCCTGCCGCGCCTCCCCGGCTCTCCATTCGATGCAACCATGGCATTACCTTATCATCTCTTCGTCATCTCCACACAAGTCCCTGAAATGCCGATCAAAATTCAATACGGTACAGCGCTTGTCTTATTAGTGTTTGTGTTAACAATGAATCTCATCGCAACAGTTATTCGTTCGCGAGCGAGGGCCAAACGACAATGGTAGAAAAGATTGTCATCGAAAATCTCTCGCTTCAATATTCCGATGGGACTGAGTCCCTGCGCGGCGTCAGCCTGGGCATTCAGGAAAAAGCGGTAACGGTCCTCTTTGGTCCCGCGGGAGGCGGCAAGTCAACATTACTTCGATGTTTGAACCGTCTCAACGACCTCACTGAAGTCAAAGCCTCATCGGGACAGATCCTGATCGATGGCAAAAACATTCTCGATTCCAAAACGGATGTCATCGCGTTGCGCCGCAAAGTGGGCATGGTCTTTGCCCGCCCTGTAGTTCTTCCTTTGAGCATACGTGAAAATCTCACATACGGACTGGAACTCGCGGGCGAGAAGCGCAGGTTGAAGCTGGACGAAGCGGTCGAACGAAGCCTGAAGCTGGCCGCCATTTGGGAGGAGGTCCGCGACCGGTTGGATGACCCCGCCATCGCCCTCTCAGGCGGACAACAACAACGCATCTGTCTTGCACGCGTGCTGGCATTGCAGCCTGAGATCATCCTGCTCGATGAACCGACTTCCGGACTCGACCCGATCTCAACCGGCAAAGTGGAAGCTGCGTTGGTCGAACTCAAAAAACAATACACGATCATCCTCGTGCCGCATTCCGTGCAGCAGGCGGGGCGTACCGCCGATTACGCCGCGTTCTTTTTGCAAGGGGAACTCATTGAATACGGCGAAGGCAAGTCACTCTTCACTGCGCCCAAAGAAAAACGCACGGAAGATTACGTCACGGGGAGGTTTGGGTGAGCATTCTGCTCCTGGCGGTTTGAGCACGAATGATATGGATGAATTATGAAAACTGTCCTCTTCCTCTGTACAGGCAACTCATGCCGCTCACAAATGGCTGAAGCCATCGTCAATGCGCGCTACCCGGAATGGAAAGCGTATTCAGCGGGAACCAAGCCAGCAGGTTATGTCAATGAGTTGGCGCTTGAAGCATTAAGTGAAATTGGTATTACACATTCAGGCGAATCAAAACACATCGATGAATTACCCACAAAAGATTTTGACTTGGTCGTCACGGTCTGCGATTCGGCAGCGGAGGAATGTCCTGTGTGGCCCGGGAAAGCGGGGAGACGCGTCCATCACGGGTTTGTGGATCCGGCCAAAGCAGAGGGAACGCGCGATGAACGGAAGCAGGTTTTTCGTCAGGTAAGAGGCGAGATGCTGGAAGCCATCCCCAAGTTGCTCGGAGGTGAGTAGATACGCTTCGTCTGCGCTACGCTCCGCTTACATCGTCCCGAAGGGCTTGGGGAGCGCGAGAGGAAAATTTATGAACAATCCCTATGATATTTTATTTGAAACGGTTCGGATCGGTCCTGTCATCGCTCCGAACCGTTTTTATCAGGTGCCGCATTGCAACGGGTTTGGGCATCGCATGCCACAAGGAATGGCCGCAATGCGCGGCATGAAAGCCGAGGGAGGCTGGGGCGTGGTGTGCACGGAGGAGACTGAGATACATCATTCAAGTGATCTGTCTCCATATTTTGAAGGGCGTATTTGGGATGATGGTGATATCCCAACGTTGAAGCTGATGACGGATGCTGTGCATCAACACGGTGCGCTTGCAGGGATTGAACTTTCCTACAACGGGGTCGACGCGCCGAATTTATATTCGCGTGTGCCGTCGCTCGCCCCCCGTTCGATGGGGACCGTTGGTGGCTCAGGATATGACCCTGTGCAAACGCGCCGCATGGATAAGGAAGACATTCGCAACGTTCGCAAATGGCATCGTGAGGCAGTATTGCGCGCCAAGCGCGCAGGCTTCGATATTATCTATTGTTACGCAGGTCATGGAATGACCGCCGCGATCCAATTTATTTTGAAACGATATAATGACCGCACGGATGAATACGGCGGGTCGCTTGAGAACCGTGTACGATTTTTTCGTGAACTAATTGAAGAGACAAAAGAAGCAGTGGGCGATTCCTGTGCGGTAGCTGTGCGTTTTGCCGTGGATGAATTACTCGGCGAAGATGGACTTACACATCAAGGCGAAGGATATGATGTGGTTGCCATGCTCGCGGAGTTGCCTGACTTGTGGGATGTAAACATCAGCGGCTGGAACAATGATTCAGTCACTTCGCGATTTGGCAAAGAGGGTCATCAGGAGAAATATATTTCGTTCGTCAAAAAGTTGACGACGAAACCGGTCGTCGGTGTGGGACGATACACATCGCCAGATTCGATGGTCTCTGCCATCCAGCGCGGAGTCATGGATATGATCGGCGCGGCGCGCCCATCGATTGCTGATCCCTTCCTGCCAAACAAAATTAAGGAGGGAAGAATCGAAGATATTCGTGAATGCATCGGCTGCAATATCTGTGTGACAGGCGATACGCGCTTTGTGCCCATTCGCTGCACCCAGAATCCCACCATGGGAGAGGAATGGCGGCGCGGTTGGCATCCCGAGATTATTTCTCCGAAAAAGAGTGACAGGGAAGTGATGATCGTCGGCGCGGGACCTGCGGGACTCGAAGCCGCGCGGGCTTTAGGTCAACGCGGCTATGAAGTGACTCTGCTCGATGCACGCAACGAACCTGGTGGACGCGTGTTGCTTGAGTCCGCTTTGCCGGGGTTGAATGAATGGCGCCGCGTATTGGACTGGCGAATGACCCAGATTGGAAAAATGAGGAATGTTTCGTTTTATCCCTCCAGCCCAATGACAGCAGAGGATCTTCTCGAATCAGGTGCGCAGAATATCATTATCGCGACTGGTGCAACCTGGCGGCGCGATGGAGTGGGGCGCACATTATGGAAACCGATTCCGGGATCTGATTTACATAATATTTTAACCCCCGATGATTTGATGGATAAGGGATTGGTAATTGGTAATTCGGTAAGTGGTAATTGGGTAATTTATGATGATGACCATTATTACATGGGTGGCGTGTTGGCTGAAATGCTTGCTGAACAGGGATGCAAAGTTTCACTCGTCACTCCCGCGCCCATGATCTCATACTGGTCACAGTTCACTTTGGAGCAGGAACGCATCCAACACAAGTTAATGAAACTCGGTGTGAAGTTATATCCGCAGCATATGTTGAGTGAAATTGGAATAGACTCGGTGAGAATATCAAATACGATTTCGGAAGATGAAGTTGAGTTGCTGAGTGATGGCGTTGTGTTGGTAAGTGATCGAATTCCAAATGATTCTTTATATCACTCTTTGAAATCTGTACTCGACAATGATAAATTGAAATCACTGAAAATTATCGGTGATGCCGAAGCGCCAAATATCATCGCGCAGGCTGTATTCGCGGGTCATCTTGCGGCACGGGAGTTTGATGAGGAGAAGGTTGATGGGACTCCGTTCAAGGTGGAGAGGATAAAAGTTTGATCTTTCACCGCAAAGACGCAAGGGCGCGAAGCGCCTTCTTATTTCCCACCTGCATGATTTGCTAAGCAAATCACGTGCGGTGCAAGTGTCTTTCATCTTCGCGCTCTTCATTCCTTCGCGGTGAAACAATTTACCAAACCCGTTCCAAATTTTCATTCGCCAATGGCCTGCGCCCCACCTTTGGCATGTCGATCCATTCGCCGTGCACCTTCACGCGCACCACGTCCGCCGTGAAGTCGGTCACCGTGCCGCCGTTGTTGTTGAAGAGCCATGATCCCACCGCGTAAATATCCACCGGGACGCCCAGCTTTTCGAACCTGCGGATCTTTTCCGGATTGAACCCGCCCGAGACAACGATCTTCACATTGCGACAATACTCACGCGCCGCATCCTTCCAGACCGTAGGCATGTTCCAGCTTTCAGACGCGGAATCCAATGCCTGGCGGACGTTGAACACAAGCCGCGGTGTCACACCAAGGTCAAGGGCAGGGTCGCCCAGGGGTTCAACCGAGATGTCGCGCAGACTTCCACTCGTATCCAGACGGACCCCATACAAAACATATTTCGCGGCTTCAGATTCATTGCCAAGGTCACTTAGTTCCTGGTATTTTTTGAGCATCGCTTCCAGTGCACGAAGCGTGTCACGCACGGAATCATTGTTGAAATCGACCAGCGCAATGCGCGGGATGTTTGCAGGAAGGACACGCGAGAATTGCATCATCACTTCAGCCGTATCGCCCAGGAAGGATGCGATCGCAGCGTGAGCCACTGTCCCGCCGCCCGCGCCGCCCCACCAGTCGCCCTGCGCGTCAGTCGAGACGAATGAACCGATCTCATGCGAGAAATCGGAATTGAAGCGTTTGATGGCGATGTTATAGGCATATCCATCCGCGGCTTGCACTTCATGCAGATCAAAACGTGCAGGGAAGAAAAGCACCGGCTTGCCACGCGCCGCCATCAATGTTTCATAGACATTCGTCGCCACGCGGCTCGAGCGTGTGAGAACACCCAACGTCGGTGTTTCAAGCAAGGCAAAATCGCGATAACGTCCGCGCGCCTTGATGACCGGTTCCGCGTTCAACGGGTTTCCATCCGATTTGACGATCGCCCCATCATGGACCGCCCACACTTCCAGTTGGTCCGCGGTATCCACAAATACGTCCCCGTCCCAGTAACCTGTGCAATGCTTGAGCATCTCAAGAGTCTTATCCACGCCAACGACAATGGTATTCCCATCCCGGCGCGTGAACCACTGCATTTCGACTTCGATATCCCCGACCGCGATATTATCAGGCGAAACATCCACAGGCAAATTGTGATGATTGCCTGAATAGGTATATTTTTCAGACGCCAGCACAGTCAACATGCGCCCGATATTCTCGAAGTATTTGTCCGAGTACCAGCCGCGGCGCATACGCTCGATATCGAGTTTAAAAGTCTCGTTGGTGAGGCGTTTGTTATCGAAGATGGACATGGGTTCTCTCCATGGGTAAGGTGGACAGGTAAACACGTAGACACGGAAACCGGGACCTGTATACTTGTTTCCTTGTGTGCTAAAAGTCATCCGTTGATTTTACAATGTGCATACTCGCTTCAGCGAATCTTTCGTACGCTGCGTTCGCGGCATCGGTATGATCCACCACGCCAGGGACAACGACGGGAGAAGTGCAATCTTCGAGCAAATAGACTTTCTTTGCGAGTTCGGGATCTGTGGCATTGATGTCATTCAACAAATCAGAAACCGTCCATGCCACACAGTGGGATTTGGCCTGCCCTGCAACGATCAACCTGTCGAATTCCTGCAATTGTTCGATGAACTTCTGATCGTGAGTCCCCAACGCCTCGCCCATGGGGCCAGTCAGCACTTCAGGACCGATAACGGAATAATTTTCCGTGAATGGTGTATCACCTTTGATTACAATATCCGTCTGGGCAAGCCTCACCACTGAATGAAAAAAGATCGCTTCTCCCACAGACGAAACCAACGCGTGACCAACTCCACCAAGCATGGCATGATAGGGCCAGATCGTGAGGGCATATTTCCCCTTCTTTTCCAACTCTTCTGCATAATGGACCATCATCTGCTGCCCATATTCCGGGGCAATGTCAAATTGACTGGCAAGCGCGGGGTTGAACATCCATTTTCCGTCGCGCAATTCGGAGGCGTGAATATCGGTATATGGTACGGGGTGATTCTCATCTTTATCCACAAAGAAGATGGCGTGGAAGACCTGCATCGTCATGTGCGTGTCCATGGTAGCAGTAATATGGGTGATATTTCCCAGATTGCGATAAATGAATTCGCACAGGCGCGCGTTGTCTTCCACCGCACCGCGTCCGCTGCGGCCGCCGACGTACAGTTCAAACTCGGGGATGCAGAAGGTGTTCTGGACATCGATCAGCATCAGCCAGGTTTTGGTCGAATCAACGGAAGCAGGCTCCACCTTGTGAAGATGCGCCCAGTCCCGCGCCTGCGCCGCGCGCGCTTCGTAGGGAATCCGCCAGACGGTGCCGACTTTGGCGGCGTCGAAAAAATCAGGGATGGGTAAAACAGGTGCGTTCATTTTGTCTCCGGCTCGATTGTATACCCGTAAATTATCATGTCAAGTGTATCACCGTGCTGTTGACTTTTTTGACTGAAACCTTTAGACTTAATGCAATTCATCACGATTTTCGGAGGATAACTATGGCGTCTCAATTCCAACTGATCATGAGGACGGGACCAACACCCGGGGCGGCATTCACACTGGAAGGCGACCAGATGACCATTGGACGTGATTCCACAAACGAGATCGTGATCAATGATGCGGAGATCTCGCGCCGGCATGCGCGTCTCACCTTTCAGGGCGGGAAGTATGTGCTGGAGGATCTCGGCTCCACCAACGGGACGTTTGTGAACGGACAACGATTGGCGGGGCCGCGTGTTTTGAAGGCGGGCGAAGTGGTTTCCTTCGGCGAGCAGATCGTGCTTGTGTTCGAAGCCTCCACGTATGACCCTGCCGCAACTGTCGCTTCGCCGCGCGCTGCGGCAATCCCATCCATTTCGCGTCCTGTGACATCCCCACCTCCTCCGCCTGCAGAGTACGCCGGGAGTGTTCCCTCGGGCCCAATATCAGCGCCAGTTGGTCTTGCGAGGAAGACAAATATCACACCAATTATCATCGGCGTGGCCATATTTTTAATAATTTGCTGTTGTGTATCTGTCTTTCTATGGGTGGATGCTGATCCTACGGGCGCACGGTGGTGTATGTTCCCATTCAATATCATTGCCCGGATATTGGGAAGCACCTGCCAATAAAACCAAAATCTTTTTACCGAGAGATATTCCCACGAAAAATACGTTTCGTGGGAATATTGTAATTTAAGTTGCAAAAGCAATCCCGATTGACTAGAATATATATAACTTGTTTGGATGGAGCCTTCCTACATGACTCAAAACTCTGAAGCTTCACCACGTTGGAGTTCGACAACCAAGCTATTGGTCAGTTTTATCATTGTCGGGATCGCGGCGTTCTTGTTATATCGCTTTGCGACTCTTATCACGCCACTCCTGATGATCGTTATCATTGCCTACCTGCTCCATCCAGCGACGGCACTGATCTCGCGCGGACTGCGAATTTCGTGGAGGGCTTCAGTCAATATCCTTTACCTTGTCATCCTGATCATCCTGATCGGCCTGCTTACGCTGGGCGGTGTGGGGCTGGTACAACAGGTGCAAAGCCTGATCGAGTCGATCCAGGATATTGTCCAAAACCTGCCTGCACTTGTTGAGGATCTCTCCATGCGGGTGTTTGAGTTCGGTCCTTTCAAATTCGACATGCAGACACTTGACCTTGACCTTAATACCATCAGCCAGCAATTGCTTTCCTTTGTCCAACCGTTGCTTGGACAAACCGGGACTCTCGTAGGCACAATCGCGGGCGGTGCGGCGGAGATCTTCGGCTGGACTTTCTTTGTACTGATCGTCTCTTATTTTGTCATGATCGAAAGCAGTGGTTTACGAGGAGACCTGTTCAAAGTTGAACTCCCCGGCTATGAGGAGGACCTGCGCAGGCTGGGCGGTGAATTGAGCAGGATCTGGAACGCATTCCTGCGCGGGCAGATCATCATCTTTGTGCTGGCAGTGGGCATTTATTCGGTCCTTTTGCCCATTCTGGGAGTCAGATACGCAATCGGGATTGCGTTCATGGCAGGCCTCGCAAAGTTCCTGCCATATATCGGCCCCGCGATCACATGGGTGGTGATGGCGCTGGTGACGTACTTCCAGTTGGGAAACCCCTTCGGTTTGAAACCTCTTGTATACATGTTAATGGTGGTGATCACGACATTGATCATTGACCAGATCATCGATAGTTTCGTCACGCCGCGCATCATGGCGCGCACATTGAAAGTGCATCCCGCCGCTGTGCTGGTGGCAGCCCTGATCGCCGCCAATTTACTTGGCCTGCTTGGCGTGGTCATCGCCGCACCCTTCCTGGCTACGTTCACATTGCTGGGGCGCTACACCATGCGCAAGATGTTCGATGTGAATCCATGGCCCGAAGCGGAGACCGAACCGCCTCCACCCGTCACATCAGAAGTGATCGCGCGCGTCAAAAGTTTTATACGATCCCGGTTCCGAAAAACAAACCAGGAAGAACCAATTAAATCCAAGGAGAATTCAGATGAGCAATAACCACAGCGAACCTAAAACCGAAACGATCGCCGAAACCGATAACTTCCTGGCCTGGAAAGCGGAAGAACCCGATGGCGAAACAACCTATCACATCGAATTGAACAACGTGACCGTCCATTTCTTTGAAGAGGAGTGGACCGAGTTTATACAGTTGGTTCGCGCTTTGAAATAGATCGCTCTTGTTCCCGTAGGGGCTAAGCCCCTACGGAGCGTCATTATATGAAACTCACAAACGCCATCACCGATGTGCGCGGCATTGAAGTAGGTCACGCACAGGATGATGAAGCACTCACAGGTTGCACAGTGATCCTCTGCCGCAAGGGCGCGGTCGCGGGCGTGGATGTACGCGGCGGGGCACCCGGTACGCGCGAGACCGATCTGCTCAATCCCATCAATCTTGTCCAAAAAGTCCATGCGATTGTATTGGCAGGCGGTTCCGCATTTGGCCTGGATGCGGCAACCGGTGTGATGCATTATCTGGAGGAAAAGAAGATTGGATTCAACACAGGCGCGGCCAGGGTTCCCATTGTCCCCTCGGCAATTCTCTATGACTTGAACATCGGTCGCGCAGACGTTCGGCCTGATTCCGCAATGGGATATCGCGCCGCGGCTGCGGCTTCATCTGAGGCGCCTTCGGAGGGTAATGTCGGGGTCGGAACCGGAGCAACCGTCGGCAAGATGTTCGGCATGACGCTTGCGATGAAATCCGGTTTGGGAACCGCAAGCATGAATATCGGCGGTGGAATACTTGTTGGCGTGCTGGTCGCGGTCAATGCCTGGGGCGATGTGGTTGACCCACAGACCGATGATGTTATTGCAGGTTTACGATCAGGGAAAGCTGGTCCATTGCGGGTCGGGAAAAAGGATTATTTTGCCGACACACTTTCGATGATGAAAAGCCCAATCGGTCGCGGACTTCTCGGCTTTGCGACGCGCGCAAACACGGTCATTGGCGCTGTTGCAACGAATGCGAGCCTGAACAAAGCGCAGGCCACCAAAGTCGCGCAGATGGCTCAAAACGGCATCGCACGGACAATAAGACCTGCTCACACCATGCTCGACGGCGATGTGATCTTTGCACTCTCCACCGGCAGGAAGAAATCAGATGCTTCAACCATTGGCGCGTTCGCGGCTGAAGTAATGGCAGAGGCAGTTGTGCGTGCGGTAAAGATGGCAGGACCAGCTGGAGGATTACCAGGATTGTTTCAGAAGTAAATGGTAAACAGTAAATGATTGATAGTAAAAAGAGGATGGTCATTTTCATGCCATCCTCTTTTTGTTTACGCGTTTACCTGTTTACTTTTTTACTTCCTCCCGCCCCTCAACTCATCTTTCAGGATCATCGTCATGATAACGCTCACGACACTGACCACCAATCCGCCGAGCAACGCGTTCCACCAAACCGGATCATTGATGACCATGACAATGCCAAATGTCTGGCCAATGACACTCGTCAGCCAGAACAGGAAGGCATTGATCACCAGGGTGAACAGGCCGAGCGTCAACACGATGAGCCCGCACGTAAGGAATTTGAGCAGGGGACCAAACAACGCGTTCACCAGCCCAAAGATGAGCGCGAGCCAGAGGATCGAAACTGGACCACTGGTAAGATCAATTCCCGGCAGAATGAGAACCGCCAGGTATAAAGCAACGGCATTGATCGCCAAACGAAGAATGAATTTTGTCATTTTGTCTCCTCATTTCTAGGTGACAGTCACTTGGCTCCCTGCGCTTCGCTTCGGGAGTGCTACGCGAAAGTGACTGTTACCTTTCATACGAAAAAGTCCCGTTTTGGTTGCGCTATGCCTTCATCCACAACAGAGTGCGGCGCGGCGTAAAACCTGCCGCGCTGATCGCGTCCGTCATTTCGCCTCCGGGATAATCCAGTGACAAAGTTGAATGACTGAATAGTGCACGCCGCGCGTTGATAAGCAATTGGGTCAACGCTTCGGGGTCGGACCCGGGGCCTGCCGCGGCGTAGATGGACTCTATCCTTCCTCCATGCGGCTTCCACGTCAATGTGGCGAGCAGGCTTTCGCCGCGCACGGCCGCCCATTGCTTAATGTTGAAGTCAATGAATAGGACATAAAGCCAGTTCATGAGACCCGGTCGAAGGGTGTTCAAGTTCAATGGCAGGTACCAACTCAGGGCTTCGGGATAGAGGCGGCGAAGCCAATCCTGTTGAAGAGGCCAAAAGCGTGGGTGCCGCGGAACGATCTGAATATCGGAATCAGGTACCTGGAGGAATGAATCGGGATGGGCCTGCCAGGTTGTGCGGCGGGCAATCTCCTGAAATCCAAGGTCTGCGTAAAGTTTGATGGCGCCCGGGTTGTCGTCACGGACATGAAGCCAGATGGCGGCCGCCTTTTTTTCGCGGGCTTGTCTCATCACGCGTTCGGTGAGCATGCGCCCAATACCGCGGCGACGATGATCGGGATGCGTTGCCACATTTGCAATGAGGAAGATGCGTTTGCCCTGATCGCGGAACGGGATGAGGCTCGCATTGCCAATGATGCGGCCATCCTGCTCCCACACATAACCCATCATCGGCAGGGAGGCGGTCTCGGTCATATGCGATGCCCAACTCAAAAAGCTATCGTCGCGGCTGGCACGGCGCATATCCGCGAGATAGCGCTGACCGTCGTTGTCCATGGTAGGCGAGAAGCACAGCTCGATCAGGTCCGCAACCGTGGAGAGGTCGCGCAGAACATTGAGCGGACGCATGTTCGGGTGTTCATTCGCCTTCGCAGGGATGGTAATGGAGCTCATTAAGTCAAATTATAGCGCGTTGTTGATTTTTCTCTGGAAAAATCCTATAATAATTCCATCCCTTCTTCGTTGGGGACAGCACTTGCTCGTGACGAAAGGAAATTGACGGCTTATGGACAACAAAGAGTGCAAAGTGCACAAGCTCGTAGCGGATGTGCTGGTCATCGCCGAAGGTCAGGTTTTACTTGTACGCTA
>Ga0210377_10000511_pt1 | contig 37315 bp, 35 predicted proteins | sample PLM4_65_b1redo_FD_155480 | JGI IMG/M metagenome (GOLD analysis project Ga0210377, IMG submission 155480) | Groundwater sediment microbial communities from an aquifer in East River, Colorado, USA - PLM4_65_b1 redo | ecosystem: Environmental > Terrestrial > Soil > Riparian zone | place: USA: East... | reverse complement strand
TGACCTTCATACCAAGTCCTTTGATGACCGCTTTGGCACTCTCGGCAGATTTTGGCTCTGATACCTAGAGCCTTCCAACGCCAGTTGAATTCTTCTTCTTCTTTTGGCAGTCCACAACTCACACATACTTTCATCGTCTACTCCTGTAAGGTCGAAATAAGGTCGAGTAGGCTGTGATTTTAAAATCAAATAGCCTAGTTTTTTTTATTTCTAGGCTATTTTCAAGAACTTTTCAGGTCTAATGTCTACTTGATAGACTGATCCAGAGTCAGCCGTCCTGCCATTAGACGAGCCCCCACTAAACCAGCGGGCGGTATTGTAACATGGCAGGCACGAGCAATCAAGTGCCCGATTATTTGCGCGCTGCGCGGCGCGTGTTATCTTCCATATCCATCAGGATCAGGACGGCCTTGGAAATACCCTGTAAGCCGATGAAATAAAAGATACCGGGAAGCGGCTGTTGCAGGTATGGTGTGAAAAAATTGATGGTGTTCAGGAAGGTCATGCCTTTTTCGAAGAACATGCCGTTGTAATATTGTGCGAAGAACATCAGTAGTGATGAGATCCACGAAATGACGTAAATCACCAGCACGACCCACGAAAGTCCATCTGCCCAGCGGGACAGGCGCATGACCGAGTCCCGGTCAAAATAAGTACCCAAGAAACCTGCTCGTTTTTCTTCTGATTCGCTCATCGTAGCCTCCGTAAATGAATTATATAACATTACCTTTGTTATAATAAAGAGATGACTCTTCCTGCCGCGAAAATGTTCCTGAAATTAGCGGCAGGCCAGGGGTCCGAAATGAAGCAAAAATCCAGGACAAGGTACCGACAACAATGAGCCCAGAAGAATCCAAACCCACTGACTTTATCCGCGAAGCTGTCGCGGAAGATCTTCGCACAGGACGGTTCAATTACGTCCGCACACGTTTGCCACCCGAGCCGAATGGCTATCTCCACATCGGTCATGTCAAGGCGTTCATGATCGATTATTTGATCGCGAAGGAAAATAACGGCGAGCTGATCCTGCGTTTCGACGATACAAACCCGGCAAAGGAAGAGACCGAGTTCGTGGACGCCATCATGGAGGACGCGCGCTGGCTCGGCATCGAATGGGTCAAGGTGACGTACGCATCCGATTATTTCGACCAGCTGTACGAATGGGCAAAGAAACTTGTGCTCATGGGCAAGGCCTATGTGGACGACCAAAGCCCTGAAGAAGTGAGCGTCAACCGCGGCACTTTTACCGAACCCGGAAAAGAGTCGCCCTACCGGGATCGCGATGTCGAAGAGAACATGGATCTGCTTGAACGCATGAAGGACGGCGAATTCCCCGTTGGTTCGCGCGTCCTGCGCGCCAAGATCGACATGGCACATCCGAACATCAACATGCGTGACCCGGTCATGTACCGCATCATCCATGAGCCGCCACATCACCGCACCGGCTCAAAATGGAAGATCTACCCGATGTACGATTGGACGCACGGACAAAACGATTCGATGGAGGGAATCACGCATTCGTTGTGTTCACTGGAATATCGCGATCATCGTCCACTCTATGAGTGGTTCCCGGAACAGTTGGGTGTTTTCAAACCGCGGCAGATCGAGTTCGCGCGCCTCAACTTGAATTACACCGTCATGAGCAAGCGTAAACTGCGCCGGCTGGTCGAGGAAAATTACGTGAGTGGTTGGGACGACCCGCGCATGCCCACCCTGCGCGCCATGCGTCGCCGTGGCTACACCGCAGAAGCCATCGTGGACTTCGTCACACGTATGGGTATTTCCACAGTAGCCACATCGAATGCAGGCGTCATCGCAGATATTGCCTTCCTTGAATCCTGTGTGCGCGATGATCTCAACAAACGTTCACTTCGCCGTATGGCAGTGCTCAAGCCGCTCAAGGTTGTCATCGATAACTACCCCGATGATCTCGTCGAAGAGATGGATGCGGTCAACAACCCTGAAGACCCAAGTGCGGGCACGCGCAAAGTTCCCTTCTCGAAGGTGCTGTATATCGAGCAGGAGGATTTCCGCGAAACACCACCGCCAAAATATTATCGCCTCTACCCCGGCAACGAAGTAAGATTGCGATATGCATATTTCATCAAGTGCACACATGTTGTAAAGAACGATGCGGGAGAAGTCGTGGAAGTGCATTGCACGTATGATCCCACCACGCGTGGCGGCGACTCGCCCGATGGCCGAAAAGTGAAATCCACCATTCACTGGGTATCAGCCGCGCATGCGAAGGAAGCGGAGATCCGCATGTATGACCGCCTCTTCACAAAAGAGGATCCGGAGGAGGGCGATGAAGGATTCATTCATTGTCTGAATCCAAACTCGTTCAGTATTCTTAATGGATATGTGGAACTGCTTCTCGCGCAGACGAAAGCGGGTGACCGTTTCCAATTCGAACGCCAGGGATATTTTTGCACTGACCCCGACTCGACCGATGCCAAACCCGTTTTCAACCTGACCGTGAACCTCAAAGATACCTGGTCGAAGATCGAGAAGAAAGCAAAATAGTCAAATAGTTTGATAGTTGGATACTCCGATAGTTTCGAGCCTTGTGCGTGGATAACGCATAAGGCTTTTTTATTTCCCTGAGGAGAATTACAATAGTAGCATGAGTAACGACTCGCTCTTAACCGGCAAAATCCTCAAACTCCATGGCTGGCCCGATGGCAGGATCATCGGCATCGCAAAGGACATCGGAGCAGGACTCGCGGATCAGGGAATTGACCGCGAGACGATCTTGTCGCGCCTTGATGCTGTTCGCCACAACCCCGGTCCATTTCTTGCCGATCCGTTAATGGCAGACCTTGCGCGTGAGTGCATCCGCCTGACTCAAAAGGATTATGCACCGGAGGAGAATTTGCGCGACCAACCACTCGGATATCCAATCTGGGGCAGGGAAAATATTGACGATGGCTCCATCGCACAAATGGACAATGCCATGAGACTGCCAATCAGCGTGGTAGGCGCGTTGATGCCTGATGCGCACGTTGGCTATGGGCTCCCTATCGGTGGTGTACTGGGAACCAATAACGCTGTCATCCCTTACGCGGTGGGAGTGGACATTGCTTGCCGTATGAGACTCTCAATTTACGAGGTCTCACCACATTTCATGGGACAAAAAAAAGCGTTGTTCGAGAATGCACTGTGGGAACAAACTGCATTTGGTGTTGGCGCACAATGGAAAGGAGACCGTAGCGCCGATCACGCCGTGCTGGATGATTCTGCATGGGAAGCAACAAAACTCTTGCAAAACCTGAAGGATAACGCTGTGCGTCAACTTGGGACAAGCGGTACGGGCAACCATTTCGTGGAATGGGGTTCTTTCCGCCTGCATGAGCCAGCACTTGGACTGCAACCGGGCGAGTATCTCGCGCTCCTTTCGCACAGCGGTTCGCGCAGTGTGGGATTCAAGATCGCTGATCGATACAGTAAACTCGCAATGGAGCTGCATCCCGACCTCGATAAGAATGTGAGACACCTTGCATGGCTCTCGCTCGATTCCGAGGCAGGACAGGAATACTGGCTCTCCATGGAGTTGGCAGGTCGCTTTGCTTCCGCCAGTCATTACGTCATCCACCATCGCGTGGCTAAAGCCGTTGGTTTGAAAGAAGCCGCAGTCGTGGAGAATCATCACAACTTCGCGTGGAAAGAAAAACTGCCTGATGGCAAAACGGTCATCGTTCACCGCAAAGGCGCGACACCGGCAGGCGCGGGCGTTCTCGGCGTGATCCCCGGCTCGATGGGCGACGCAGGCTATGTCGTCCGCGGAAGAGGCGTGAGCGAATCGCTTGAATCCGCTTCCCATGGCGCGGGCAGGTTGATGAGCCGTAAAGCCGCGCTGAACTCCATCAGCAAATCCGCGCGGGATGAGTATCTCAAGGAACGCGGGGTGACATTACTTGGCGGTGGACTGGATGAATCGCCTCAGGCTTATAAACCAATCGATTCCATTATCGCCGCGCAACATGACCTTGTGGATGTGCTTGGCAAATTCACGCCGCGCATAGTACGCATGGCAGATGAGGCCGGCAATTTTTAGTTTATACTTTTGATGTAAACACATTATTCATCTTCCCAGAAATGGAGTCTTAATATGGCAGCCAGATCATCCAAAAAATTCCAGGACCTTCTCCTCCAATACTCACAATCGGAGGATGCCGATATTCGCAAAGATATAGAGACTACTCTCTGGGAAAACTACGGGCAGGAACAAACTGTCTTTATATTGGATATGTCCGGCTTTTCGCGGCTGACACGCAAATATGGGATCATCCATTATCTTTCGATGGTGCGGCGCATGCAACTGACCACCGAACCCATCGTCAAATCCTTTGAAGGCTATATGATCAAATACGAAGCGGATAACTGTTTCGCCGTCTTCCCTACGCCTCTGCAAGCTGTCAATGCGGCGATTGCCATGCAGCATGCCTTCGACGCGGCGAATATCCTTACCGCGGACGACCTGGATATTCGCATTGCCTGTGGGATCGATTACGGAAAGATCCTGATCGTTGGCAACGATGATTGTTTCGGCGATGCAGTGAATCGTGCCAGCAAAATGGGGGAAGACGTGGCAGAGGCAGGAGATATTCTGATCACGAAAGAAGCAATGGAGATGATCCCCGCTGAAGCGGGAATCAAATCCCGCGAAGTCAACCTCTCCATTTCAGGCATCAGCATCCCGGCTTATGCAGTTGATTACCGGGCAGTAAGTTAATTCCCATGCCATGTTCCAAAGTTGGCGCTATATGAAATCATTAAACTAAAAATACTTCGCGTGCCAATCAAGTCACACGAAGTATTTTACTCTGGCATAACTGATGAACTCAGCTCTTTTCTAAAATCTCAATCGCCTTCTGCAATCTCTCCAACACTTTCGCAAGCCCGATCACTTCCATGCTCTCGAACAGCGGTGGACTCACTTTTTGTCCCGTCACAGCAACGCGCAAAATACCGAACACCTGATTTGCGTTCAGACCTGATGATTCCACATAGGCGCGCATCGGTGGTTCAGCGACTGTGTGGGTTAGTTCAGGTAGCGATACAAGAATATCATATGTCTTGCGCGCAACTTCAGCGGATTGCTTCGCATCAAGTCCCTTTGCGACCAGGTCTTCAGGAGCAGGAGTGACATCCTCCTGGAAGAAGAAACTCGCGAAGGCGAGACAATCATCCAATGTGACGAGTCGCTCGCGAATTAATGGCGTGACCTTGAGCAGCGTATCATTCGGGACCTCCAGGCCTGCTCCCGTGAAATAAGGCTTGATGCGCCGCGCCAGATCCTCGGTCGTCAGGAGGCGGATATGAGCCCCGTTGAAATGATCCAGCTTTTGGAAGTTGATCGCGGCAGGCGACGGAGTCAACGAATCAATGCTGAACCGTTCCACCATTTGATCAAGGGTCATCACGTCATCTTCCGCGACGCCCCAGCCCATCAAAGCAATCCAATTCAACACACCTTCGGGTGTGTAACCCAAATCCTTCATATCGTCCACAAAAGTGGAATAGTCATCCTTCATCGCCTGTGCGGTGTCTCGTTTGCTCATTTTCCCTTTGCCGCTTGGTTTGAGGAAAACTGAGAGATGGGCAAAAACCGGTTCATCCCAACCAGAGGCGCGGACGATATGAGTGTGCAACGGCAAAGACGGCAACCACTCAGAACCGCGAATAACATGGGTAATTTTCATCAGGTGATCATCGAGCATCGCGGCAAGATGATAGGTGGGCAGACCATCAGACTTGAGGATCACTGTATCGTCGAGTGCAGAATTCTCGGTAGTGATATCGCCGCGCAAAAGATCGGTGGCTGTAATGGAGCCTTCCTTTGGCATTTTGAAACGAATCACATATTTCTCCCCCGTGTCGACTCTTCGACGTGCCTCTTCACGTGTCAGGTTACGGCAAAAGCCATCGTAGCGCGGGTTTTGTTTGTTTTTCACCTGCTCCTGACGAACTTTTTCCAGCCTGTCAGGTGTGCAAAAACATGGAAAGGCATGACCAGATTCAACCAACTTCCATGCGTGTTCAAAGTATGTTTTGCGACGTTCAGTCTGGCGATAAGGGCCATAGGGACCACCTATATCAGGACCTTCATCATAGTGAATGCCAAGCCAGTGCAATCCATCGATCAATCCCTGCTCTGCGTTTGGATCGTAGCGTTTCTGATCTGTATCTTCGATACGAAGGATAAAGGTTCCACCTGAGCGGCGCGCCAGCAGGAATGGATACAGCGCGGAACGGGCATTGCCAATATGCATTCGTCCGGTAGGTGAAGGTGCAAATCGCGTTCGTACAGGTTTTATATCCAATTAAAATCTCCGATGTTTATGACTAGAACTCAAGTTGCCTGTATCGCATGGCAACGCTTTCGACCAACCCAATGCCAAGCATCAATGTAGTGAGACCGCTACCACCGTAGCTGATAAAAGGCAGAGGCAAACCCGACACCGGCACTACATTTAAATTCACACCGATATTGACCATACCCTGGAAGAAGATCAGGGTTGCAACACCGTAGGCTATGGTCATCCCGGCAACATCGCGCGCTTTTTGCGCGGCGCGCAAACATCTCCAGATCACAAGAATGATGATCACGATCACCAGCAATGCGCCCACCAAACCAAATTCCTCCGAGATCGCGGAAAAAATAAAGTCAGTATGGCGCACCTTCAGAAAGCGTAACTGGGTCTGCGTGCCATGACCATATCCCTTGCCAAAGAGTCCGCCTGAACCAATTGCAATAAGCGCCTGTTGCACATTGTATGTCGCGCCGAAGGTTGCATTCGGGTCGGGCAGGATAAAATTGGCAATGCGTTGTTGTTGATATTCCTGAAGGAAAGGCAGTCGAATACCAAGTGCTGATAACCCAACGATGGTAACCAATAAAAGGGCGCCGATACCGCCAAATATAATAACGTGTTTCAACTGCAGGCCATTCAGCCAGAGCAATACCGCAAAGATCACCATGAGCACAACGACATTGCTCAAATTGGGTTGGAGAAGGATCCAGATCGCCAACCCCATTACCCATATAAACGCAATGATGATCCATTTCAAATCACGCGGCTGGTTTTGCGTTTTATCAAAATAACGTGCAAGCAGAAGGATCGCAGCGATCTTGGCAAACTCAGTCGGCTGGACGAACAGCACACCCACCTGGAACCAGCGAGCGGCGCCAAAAACTTCCTGCGCGCTGAGAAACAAAGCAAAGAGCAATAGACTCATCACAATGAAGATGGGACGATATAACGCCATCCAGTAACGATAATCAATTGCCGCGACAACAAAGATCAGGATGATTCCTGCCAGAGCGAAGTAGATTTGACGATTGATAAGCGGCAGCAGTCCTTCATTCCCCGCTACTGCCGAGCGGATCATGGTTGTCCCAAAGGCGGTTGCCAATACGACCGCTCCCAACAACCAGAAATCAAAATATCGCCATGAAATATCACGAAGCATTCGTTACTTGCGCGTTCTGCCGGCACGCCGGCGCGGCGCGCTCTTGATGGGGATATCCGCGACCAGGCGCTGGGAACGTCCATCATGCTCCACACCGATCTGCATGGATTGCACGTCGATCTCCACGTGGCGCGATATGGCGGCGATCAAATCATCTTTAAGGGAATCAAGCTCGGCAGGAGTCAGATCCGTGCGGTCATGGATCAGGACAAGTTGCAGGCGCTCTTTCGCATTATCTGCACTGTTTTTCTTTCCAAATAATTTCTCTAAAAAGCCCATCTTACTTCCTCCCCGCCAGTCGCTGGAGGCGTTCCCATAAACTTCCCTGACTGTCCAGGTCAAGGAACGGAACGGTCTCGCCTTTTAGACGACGCGCAATATTCCGGAAGGCTTGTCCTGCCTTGCTTTTGGTATCATAGGCAACTGGTGCACCGCGGTTCGAACCGATGATAACATTTTCATCTTCGGGCACAATACCGAGCAGCTCGACCGCGAGCAGATCGAGCACATCCTCCGCGGAAAGCATATCGTGCTTCTTCACCAAAATCGGGTTCAAGCGATTGATGATGAGGGCGGCTGGACCTTTCTCCTCCGCTTCGAGAATTCCGATGACCCGATCCGCATCCCGCACCGCGCTGATCTCGGGATTGGTGACCACTAAGACACGGTCCGCGGCAGCAATGGCATTTCGAAATCCGCGCTCGATGCCAGCAGGCGAATCGATGAGCACAAAATCATAATCAGCGCGCAGATCCTTGATCAAACGATTCATATCACTTGGAGACACTGCGTTCTTATCGCGCGTTTGCGCGGCAGGGATGAGATACAGATCGGGTAATTTCTTGTCGCGTATCATTGCCTGTTTCAAACGACAACGCCCTTCGATCACATCCACGATGTCGTAGACAATCCGATTCTCCAGTCCGAGGATCACGTCGAGATTACGGAGCCCAATATCGCCATCAATACAAACAACCTTCGAGCCATTCGAAGCAAGTGCAACGGCAAGATTCGCGACGGCGGTGGTTTTTCCCACTCCACCTTTTCCTGATGTGATTGTGACGACTTGTGCGGTCATGTACAATTCCTGTTTAAGTTTTGAGAACCGTCATAGCAGCGCGAGGGAACACCTGCTGTTTCAAATATTATCCGGGTGACCAAAATTCGGCCTGTAGTTTTCCATCTTCATTAATACGCGCAATCTCCGGTCCTGGGTGTTCCTGTGGTTTCAACATCGCCGAGATCTCTTCCGCAATACGCAACCGCATGGGTGAAAGATCAAGAGCACATATAACTGCCTTTTTATTACCCTTCGAACCTGCATGGACCATACCGCGCAGTCGTCCCCAGATGATGACATTGCCTTCAGCAACGATTTCCGCTCCCGGGTTGACGTCACCGAGTACCACTACATGTCCCGCAAATTCGATTCGCGTACCGGATCGAAGCGTCCGGTTCAGAAATAATGCAGGATCCTCGCCAAGGTTTTCCACGGAAAATTGGCGGGACTCTTCAGGACGCGGCTTGGATATCCTGGTGGCAAGACCAAGCAATTGAGCGGTCTTTTCCGTGGTCGGCGATTCACTGATCACCGCCCAAAGGGAGATACTACGTTCTGATAATTGATCGCGCAGTTCCACCAATTCATTAACGTGAAGAACCTGGCTGGCAACATCCAGGGCCAACCTTGCACCTTTAAAAAAATCGGGTTGGGAATCCACCTGGAGGATCAATGCACTGCGTTGTTCCTCCCACGGAGCATCATCCAGCGAGACGAGCAATCCGTCGCGCAAACCTTTGATTTGGATCAGTGAGTTCGTCTCATTCATGAAAAATTGCCGTGAATTGACAAATTATAGCATGAAGTACACATCGGCCTTTTACCCACCCCCGTCCTGCGCGATATCAATGGATTTGAGTTCAAAATAGGCCTGCAGGACACGCGCAACGATGGGAGCCGCAACGGTACCGCCTTCACCACCGTTATAAGCAAATGCAATAACAATGATCTCCGGGTCATCATAAGGGGCGTAAGCCAGTGTCCATGCATGCCTGGGCCATGCGCCAAATTGACAACGATTGGCTTTACGCGCCACATCATCACAATATTCAGCTGTACCCGTCTTGCCTGCCACTGCGACGGTGAATGGATAATCGATGGTGAATATTTTGTGAAGAGTACCGCGTGAATCCGTGACAGCCAGACGCGTCCCGGTACGCACCGCTTCAACAGTGGTTGGCTTAACGATCCTGTATTTGCCGGTTGGGTCACAATACCCGACATCGCAATTATAGATCTGGATCTTCGGTGTTTCGGTAATATCCCATTTCATGTTGGGTGTGAATGGCGAGATCTGGTAGCTACCTGCAGGCGGTCTCGAGAACTTTTCTTCAGGGTTGGAAGCATTCACCCACATGGGCCGGATGTTTCCAAGTTCATCCTCTTCATCACGCAATTCATAAGCACTGAAATCTACAGGATCAAACCGAACAGGAATCACGCGACCTTCGCCATCCGTTACCTCACGGATCACCGTGGGTTGCATCAATTTACCGCGATTCGCAACCGTGGCTCCGGACATGAGGACCTGCAAGGGCGTGCCAAGCACATATCCCTGGCCGACACTTGCTATATACGTATCGCCTGTAGACCAGTTCTCACCTGTATTGATCCGTTTCCACTGCGGTGTCGGGATCAGTCCATCTTCCTCACCGGGGAGTTCGATGCCGGAACGTTCACCATATCCAATCGCTCTCGCATATTCTCCAAGTCGGAAGATGCCCAACCCTTCTTTGATCTCCTCTTCGAAGCCTCCGCCAAGTTTATAAAAACAAACGTTGCTTGAATAGGCAACGCAATGGAAGAAATCCAGCGCGCCAAAACCCTCTTCATTGATCACGCCGTTTCGATCATAAATCCAATCCACGAACGGTCGAGTGTTGAGCGCGGTACACGGATAATTGGGGGAAAATCTCTCGCACAGTGTGAGTTTCCCGGGTGTGCTGACAATATCATCCGGTCCAACAACTTCTTCATTATAGGCGCCTGTCGCAGTGGAAAGTTTAAAAACAGAGCCCGGAGGAAATTCCGCAGAGATCGCATTGTTGACCAACGGCCTGCGGGGATCTTCACTTAACTGTTCATAATAGTAACCGGGAATGAAGCGTGCCATGCGATTATTCTCATACGTTGGATAGGAGACCATCGCAAGGATCTCTCCCGTTTTTGGATTCATGGCGATCACTACCCCGCTGGAAATACTCGCCTGGTTAAAGAAGGAATTCCAGTAATTGATCTCTTCAACCAAGGAGGCTTCAGCGATCTTTTGCAGACGGGTATCAATGGTCAGAATGACATTGTTCCCAGCCTCAGACGGTTTGGGTGGCTTAAGATTTCGAAGCACCTGTCCGGCTACATCCACCTGAACTGTGCGAAGTCCATTCCTGCCCAGCAATATATCATCCATGGAAGTCTCAATACCGGCATAACCGATCTTATCCCGGTTGGTGACAAAGCCGCGATCCTCGTAATTATCTTGAACCGACTCATAAATCGGGCCAAGGAATCCGACAACGTTCGCGGTGAGCGACCCGGTCGGATAATCCCGGATTGGTTCGATCTCCAGATCCACTCCCGGCCAATCGACTGACTTTTCTCGAATGATCCGCGCCAGTTCTTCTCCGATGTTACATTTAATTCGAACTGGTGTATATGGAGCGAGAGAGTCACCCAGTGCAACCATATCAGCAATTGACGGACCAGGAACGCATGCGGCAAACAATTTTGCCTGATCCAATGATTCGTCCGTTACGGGGCCACCAACCGGAACATCAATCAACGCAGATAGTTCGCGGTATATATTCTGAATGTCTGCATCGTCATCAGGCAGCCCGGCAGGCGTGATCACAACATTATAGGATGCAATATTGCGGGCTAGGATATATCCATTACGGTCGTAGATGATGCCGCGGGGCGCTGGGTCACTGACATTCGTTTCAAAATTTTCAACCGCTTGTTCCATCCAGTTCTGCGGATCGAAAACCTGCAAGGAAAGAAGCCGATATCCGAGAACTCCTACAACCGCAACGATAATGCCATAGACCATAAACAGGCGCCACGGCTGAACCTGAAACTTGTTCGTCGTTTGTGAACTCATTCAACCTCCGGAGACGGGTACACCCAACGCGCCAGATCACGCATCACCGCGTAGGCAGGAATCGCGAGAAGCATATTGAGCAGAATGCTCGGCAAAGTTACCAATCCAAGCACGTCGTTCACTGACAGAGGGATACCCACAAATCGTAAGACCACTAAAGAAAACAAACTCATACCGATCGTACCTAAAAATACAACACTGAACATGGCAAGCAAAGGAGCCTGCCAGACACGCCTTTGAAAAAGTTGAGCAAGAACCACGATGGTTAGATAACTCAGGGCCGGCACCACCCAGTGGATGCCGGAAACAAATCCAACAAGCAGACCCGAGGCCACAGCCCAATGCCACGAGGTCTCAACTTCATCCTGCAATGCCCAGGCCGCTAACATCACCAAGGGAAGATCTCCGATACCTGATAGCAAAGTAACACGGCTGATGATCGCCGATTGCAACATGACAGCCAATAAGATAACAGGAGCTGCGACCAGATTACGCATTCTTTGTTATGGACCGGGGACCAATGGCGAAATATCCACTGGTTTAAAATTGATGATCACCAGAACGATCTGAAGACGATTGAAATCCACAACCGGCTGGACAGTGGCTTGTTGGAAAAGATCAAAATCGCGCGAACGGACATTCACCACCTGCCCAATGATCAAGTCGGGAGGATAGCCACCCCCCAAACCGGAAGTAAGCACAAGGTCGCCTGCCTCGATGAAAATATCCTGCGGTATCAGATCGAGCGTGACATCCCCTGTCACCGAACCGATCAGCGAGGCTTCCGTTTCAGCGTTCTGAAGGCGTATATTCACCTTGGAAGCAGGATCAGTGATCAGCTGGACGCGAGCCGCATCCGCGATGACAGCATCCACACGCCCGACCAATCCCTGGTCCGTCACAACAGGCATTCCCCGCAGGACCCCATCATTCGATCCGGCATTGATGATCACGTAATGCAAAAATGGACTTGGGTCGCGTCCGATCACCGCCGCGCCTTTATATTTGTTTTCAGACCTTGCGCGCGAGAAATCCACCAAGGCGGCAAGAATATCCGTTTCACCAACCTGCTGTTGCAATTGAATCACCTGTGCCTGCAATTCAGATACATCTGCCTCCAACTCAGCATTTCGCTGGCGCAAGGATGCAACATCGCGCGGCGCGGTTAAAAAATCCTGAAGCGCGACGAAGCGTGTTGAGAACCAGGATTGTAAAGTGATCAACGATCCAGTGAATACATTGGAGGCACTGCTAAAATAGCCTCCAAGCGCAAGCGCTATTATCCCCCCCACGACCAAAAAGATGATCGTTGTTTGAAGCGTACGGGAAAAAAGATTTCTCATGTTAGGGTACAACCATCAATGCCACAATGGGCAGCTCGATAAAACATCACATACTATGACGTGTACTTCCGCGTTCCAGACCAACCAGATAACGACTAAGACGATCAAAATCTTCGAAGACCATGCCTGCACCACGCGCCACACAGGTAAGTGGATCTTCAGCGACCCAGACACGTAATTTGAGTTCATCAGTCAGGCGATCTGCAAGTCCCTGCAACAAACCACCGCCGCCCGCAAGACAAATACCAATATCCATTAAATCCGATACAATCTCAGGCGGGATCTCATCCAAAGCATCACGGATCGTATCCACGATCACCTGTACTGAACCGGCCAATGCTTCACGCATTTCCACAGAAGAAACTTCAATACTTTCCGGCAGACCTGTAACAAGATTTCTACCGCGCACTTCCACTGTCTTTTCAGGTTGGAGCGGATAGGCAGACCCGATCTTCCACTTCACCTGTTCGGCGATCCCTTCACCGATCAGAAGATTATATTTGTTACGCAAATACTGAACAATATCCTGGTCCATTTCATCACCGGCCACGCGCAGGGAACGTGAGGCCACGACACCGCTCATGGACATGACCGCGACTTCAGTCGTTCCTCCGCCAATATCGACAACCATGCTTCCTTTTATATCTGCGACTGGAAGACCCGCACCCAACGCAGCCGCAATTGGCTCCTCGATCAAAAATGCCTGGCGCGCCCCTGAAGCCATCACCGCATCATATACCGCGCGTTTTTCCACTTCTGTTACACCAGTCGGTATCCCAACCACCACGCGAGGGCGCGGCAGTGGCACGACACTCTGCTCATGGACCCGACCAATAAAATATTCCAGCATGATCTGTGTGATATCAAAGTCAGAGATCACACCATCGCGCAATGGACGGATCACCGCGACGTTCCCTGGTGTACGTCCCATCATCTCCTTGGCTTCCAGACCAATGGCTAATGGCTGGCGCAATCGTTTATCAATAGTCACCCAGGATGGTTCATTTATAACAATTCCCTTGCCGCGCACATGTACCAAGGTGTTTGCGGTCCCCAGGTCGATTGCGATATCCAGTGAAAACAGGCCCAACAACCAGTTGATCGGGTTAAACGCCAAAGTCGGCTCCTCAATGAGGGGTTCAAAGCAGATTACATGCCAAGGTATTATACCTAACAATTCGTATCCCCGTGACCTGCAAAGGGTTTAAAACAAACAAAACAAGAACAATATATCTCAAATTCAGGAGGAACCATGTCGAAAATTGCAGTTGTAACTGATAGCACAACCTACCTTCCAGCTGACCTCGTGAAGAAACATAACATTTCCATTGCACCTCAAGTATTGATCTGGGGCGAACAAACTTATAAAGACGGCGTGGATATCAAATCTGAGGAATTCTTCACGAGATTGAAGACCACGAAAGTGATGCCGACCACATCACAGGTCGCAGTCGTTTCTTTTCAGGAAATCTTCCAGGACCTGGTGACCAAGGATTTTGAGGTTCTGGCTCTGCTTGTTTCATCCAAACTTTCCGGCACAGTTCAATCCGCCTTCCAGGCAAAAGATTTGATGGGATCAGCAAGAGAAAAAGTCCATATTGTTGACAGCCAGTCGGTTGCCATGGCGCTGGGTTTTCAAGCGCTCGCCGTTGCCCGTGCAATTGAATCAGGAGCCAGCCTCAATGAAGCAATATCCATGGCAGAAAAATCTCACGAATATACCGGCGTCTTCTTTGCCGTGGACACTTTGGAATTTCTTCATCGAGGCGGCCGTATCGGAGGCGCACAACGATTCATTGGTTCTGCCCTAAATCTTAAACCGATTCTCGCCATTAAAGACGGTCGCGTGGAGGGGGTCGAACGCATCCGCACGAAAAGCAAGGCACATGATCGTGTTCTTGAATTGGTCGTGGAAAATATTAAAGGCAGAACACCCCTGCACCTGGCGACCTTACATGCCAATGCAGCAGAGGATGCCAAGGCATTATTGGTCAGGGCAGAAAAAGAACTCAACCCAATTGAGAGCGTCTTTACCGAGGTAAGCCCAACAGTGGGCACACATGCAGGCCCCGGTACTGTGGGCCTCGCATTTATGGCAGGAATGTAAAATTCAATTTCAAGTAGTGAGCACAGTCCCTTCAATCAAATGAAGGGACTGTTGTTGTTTAATTTCATAATTAAGATAATGTTTCTCGAATTATTTATGTCATGTAGTTAGCAGATAGAAATCATATATTATTCTTTTCCAGGTAATTATCATCGCATATATTGCATCACACCTTTAGAAAAATCAACCACATTGTTTTCGCAAAGGAGATCATCAAATGAAACGCAATATGTCCAACGCCGATCGCATCCTCCGAGTCATCATAGCCGCTTTGTTCGCTTATCTATATTTCAGCGGTATTGTTACAGGAATACTCGGCATCATCTTAATTGTGCTTGGCGCGGTATTCATCCTTACAAGCATCATGGCATTCTGTCCGCTGTACCTGCCTTTTAAGTTCAGCACGTATAAATTATAGGTCTGATCAAATATCACCCGGAGCGGATGAATAAACATCCGCTCCAAATTAGTCATATGAATCTCAATGATTTCAAACAACAGTTGAAGTCCCGTCCCAATCCCACGATCGTGGATTTCTGGGCACCCTGGTGCGCACCATGTCGGGTAACAAAACCGATCCTCGAATCACTTTCCGAAGAATACGATGGCAAAGTTGATCTATGGATTGTCAATGCAGACAAGCATCCGCAACTTCTGCGTGAACTGGGAATTTTCAGCATCCCCACCGTGATGGTCACGCGTGCCGGGGAGATCATCAGCAAGTATAGTGGCTCACAACCGCGTGAGAATTATCGGATCATGTTCGAAGCGTTGACCGGGGCCAATGGAACGGTGGTAATTCCAATGTCCGCGTTTGATCGGTTCCTGCGTCTGTTCGCAGGAATTGCAATCGCCGTTGTTGGCATCAGTACGAATGCGTGGTTCCTTATCCCGATTGGGGGCGTTATCGCATTTCTCGGCATTTATGACCGGTGCCCAATCTGGCGGGCGATCACAGCACAATTCCGTAGGAAGACGCCGTAAGGGCGTCTTTTTGTTTACAGGTATAATTCAAGCATGAAACACCCTGACCCTCTCGTCATCGGTATTGCTGGTGGATCAGGTTCCGGCAAGACAACCGTTGCGCAGGAAATCCTCCAGCGTGTTGGACGAGACCGAATTGCATTTCTCCAACACGATTCATACTACAAAGATCTAAGTGGACTCCCGCCAGCACAACACGCGGAAGTGAATTTTGACCACCCCAACTCGCTCGAGACCGAACTGCTGACCCAGCACATCGCCTCTCTTCGCGACGGGAAGGCTGTTGAGGTTCCGATCTATGATTTCTCAACTGACAGCCGCACCACCAAAACGTACATCGTCCAACCGCGCAGGGTCATTTTAGTGGAAGGTATTCTCATCTTCACTGAACGCACCTTGCGAGAGATGTTCGACGTGAAAATTTTTGTGGATACCGACTCGGATATGCGCTTCATCCGCCGCCTGGAACGCGATATTCACGAACGCGGACGGACCACCGAGTCTGTCATCAAACAATATCAACTCACGGTGCGCCCAATGCACCTGGAATTTGTCGAGCCATCGAAGCGCTACGCAGATGTCATCATCCCTAAAGGCGGATTCAACACCGCCGCGTTGGATATGGTTGTTGCACGTATTGAAGCGTTATTAAAATAGAGATAAAAACTGACGGGTTTATAAGCATAATAAAAGGAGAGAATAATGGCAAAACAATGGTCCACCCCACCCGCAATGCAGATCGACCCGAAGAAGAAATATAAAGCTCACATGGAAACCGATAAAGGTACGATGGTCATCGAGCTTTTTGCAGACAAGACTCCCAAAACAGTGAACAATTTTGTTTTCCTTTCACGCGAAGGATTTTACGAAGGTGTTATGTTCCATCGTGTGATCGCCAACTTCATGGTGCAGGGTGGTGATCCCACCGGGCGCGGTTCAGGCGGTCCCGGTTACAAATTTGGGGATGAGTTCCATCCCAGTTTGAAGCATGACAAAAAAGGCATCCTATCCATGGCGAACGCAGGGCCCGGCACAAACGGCTCCCAGTTCTTCATCACGCACCTTCTCACGCCGCATCTGGATAACAAGCACAGTGTCTTTGGCCAGGTCGTGGAAGGATTGGACGTGCTCATGTCCATTCCGCCGCGCGACCCGGGCAATGTCAACGCACCCGCAGTAAAGATCATCCGTGTCACCATCGAAGAAAGCGAATAACAAAGCTACGTCAAAGGAAACCAGGAGCGCACCGAGGACAGTCAAAAATACCTCTGTGCGCTCTTCACGCGTCGCTACGAACCCCCCCACCAAACGCCGCGCTTCGAAACCCACCATAAAAAATCCCAAAACTGGAAGACAAGCCGGACACATGAAAGGCGATGTTGCACTCTCCCTGCCATCACAAGCACAAACAACTGAACAGGCTGTTATTGAAGTAAAACAAACACCTAATGCAATGACCAATGTTTTACGTGTGGTGGCCTTCCTGGCGGTTATCGGAATCACCATTTACATCTATTCCATTCGCAGCCGTGTGGAAGAGTTTAAAGAGTACGGGTATTTTGGAATCTTTCTCGTCGCGCTTTTCGCGAATGCAACAGTCCTCCTTCCAGCACCGGGTGTTGCAATTATTTATGCGATGGGGCATGTATTCGACCCATTCGGTGTTGGAATCGTTGCCGGGACAGGTGGCGCGCTCGGAGAACTCTCAGGCTATCTGGCAGGTTTCAGCGGACAGGCTGTCATCGAGCGGACGGATGTTTATGACCGCTTCAAACCCTGGGTGGATAAATACGGCGGCTGGGCAATCATGGTCCTATCTGCAATTCCCAATCCTTTTTTTGACGTGGCAGGGATCGCTGCAGGAATTGCAAAGATGCGAATGCGAACCTTTTTATTTTCCACCTGGATCGGCCAAATCGTAAAAATGACATCATTTGCTCTTGCAGGCAAATATTCCATCGAATTATTCACCAAGTTCATGAATTAAGGAGAACCATATGACCAAATACGATCAGATTGATTCATATCTAGAAAAGAATCTCGACAACAGCATTGCTGAACTCTCAAAGCTTGTGGCGCAACCGAGCGTCGGTGCACAGAACTTGGGATTGAAGGAATGCGCTGCTTTGGTGGGTGAAATGCTCAAGGCACGCGGATTCGATGTCCGCATCATGGACACAAAGGGCGCGCCGGTTGTCTTCGGTGAACGAACAGGCAAATCTGATAAAACCCTGCTCATATACAACCATTATGACGTTCAGCCGCCTGAACCCCTGGAATTGTGGGAATCGCCTCCTTTTGAACCAAGCCTGCGCGATGGAAAGCTTTATGGCCGCGGAGTCAGTGATGATAAGGGACATATTGTTTCGCGCCTACACGCCATCGATGCAATCCTTGAGACCGAAGGTGAATTACCTTGCAACATCAAGTTCATCATCGAAGGTGAAGAAGAGACAGCGAGTATTAACCTGTTTGAATTCATCAAACAAAACAGGGATCTGCTCAAAGCCGATGCATGCATGTGGGAATTTGGCGGTGTTGATCATCGCGGTGTGCCGATGCAGTATCTCGGTTTGCGCGGTATATGTTATGTGGAATTGAGCGTAGAGACCGCATCGACAGATGTCCATTCAGGGCTGGGCGGTTCGATCTTTCCGAATGCCGCGTGGAGATTGGTCTGGGCTTTGAGCACGCTTAAAGGGGAAGATGAACGGATCCAGATCAAAGGCTTCTATGACGGGATCAGGCAACCGTCGGCGCGGGATCGGGAGCTGATGGAAGCGCTTCCTGAAGTTGCAGAGGAGTATAAGTCCCGTTACGGCGTCAAGCAATTCATCAAAGGTCTTTCGGGAGGTGTGGATCTGCGCATCGAAGAAGTTTTCACACCAACCTGCACCATTTGCGGACTGACATCTGGCTATCAGGGTCCCGGGTCGAAGACTGTTCTCCCTGCGCGTGCTTCTGCAAAAGTCGATTTTCGCCTCGTGCCCGATCAGGACCCCGATGACATCCGCAGAAAATTGCGTGCTCATTTGGACGAACATGGATTCTCTGACGTGCATATCGCAGATCTCGGCGGCGATCCGCCTGCACGCACTGACCCTGATGATCCATTCATTCAACTGGTGACAAAGACCGCAGAAGATGTTTTTGAAATGCCAATGCAGCTTGTACCATTGGTCGGCGGTTCGGGTCCAAGTCATCCATTCGTCCATGATCTCGGTTTGCCTGTAGCGACCGCGGGCCTGGGCTATCCCGACACCAAGGCACACGCGCCCAATGAGAACATTCGCGTCGATCTGTATCTCAAGCACGCGCGTCATATGGCACGCGTGATCAAGGAGTTTGGCGGATAGGCACAATGCAACAACGCTGGTTCGCATTCCACCGCGACCTGGGTCTTCAGCTCCTCGCGCTTTATTTGTTTCTTATCATCCCGTTCCTCATTACATTGTTGATATTCGACAGGCTGATCGGTGTGCGAATTCGTGAGGATGTTCAAGCCAGCGACCTGTCGCTGGCACGTTCCATCGCGCAGGAAGTTGACTTAGCAATCATTAAAGCGTTGAGCACGGTGGAAGGCCTGTCGGCGTATCCAGCCATTATCGAAGCAGACTCTGCAAAAATGGAGGAAACGTTTAGTATCATCCTAAACACATCGCCTGATGTCAATCTGGTATATCGTCTCGATGCGAAAGGGATGATGCTTTACCACTATCCCACCGGGCCTATCTCAACGGTGGGTGATGATTTTTCCTTCAGAGATTACTTCCAACGTGCGCTGAAAACTGATCAACCATTGGTTTCCGAGGGGCGAATTTCGCCAACGACAAATCAGGCGGTGGCGACAGCAGTCATGCCGCTCTGGTCACCAGACGGCAGGTTTCTTGGTCTGGTGGGGGCCAACATCAGGCTTGAGAGTCTGAGCAACGCGTTGACTGCGATCATCTCCGAGCATCAATCTGAAGAAGGCCTTCAAGTAATCATTCTTGATTCCGCTGTGCAGATCATTGCAAACCCCAACGCGGAATTACTCCTTCGCCCGGCAAGTGACGTGATCCCTGAAAATTATCTTGCTAATTTCATTGGAAGTGATCACTCACAAATCTTCGATGCGCCGGATGGCGAAGAAAGGCTTTATACACACGCCCCGGTATCAAATATCAACTGGCAGGTGATCGTCAGCCGCCCCACTTCTGCTGCATTCGCCACCCAGATCTTCCTACGGCGTATTGTACAGATCGCGGCCGCTACATTTCTGGTGATCGGCCTGTTCTTTTGGGTAACGCTGACATTGCGTGTGATCCGTCCCATCGAACGGTTGGCGCCGATCAGTGAGTCGATCGGGCTGAACCAGCTGATCAGTCCCGAGGATCAGAAACACCTTCAATCTGAATCAAAGCGCAATGACCAGATCGGACATTTGATCCGCAGCATTATTCGTATGAAAGACTCCATCGCGGAACGGATGAAGGAACAGGCCACATTGCTCGACACGAGCACTGCGGTGGTCTCCTCACTCGATCCTGAGACCGTGCTTAACCGGATCCTTGAGCAGATGGGACGTTTGTTGAGCATCAAGATGTACGCGGTGATAGCCCTGGATAAAGAGAACGGAAGTTTCCGAATCAAAGCAAGCAGGGGTTTATCAAAACAATTCACAGAGCAACTTTCCATTCAACCATCTGAACCAGATTCGGTCACCATGCGTGCCTTGCATGCGAAGGAGCCGATCCAGGTCAGCGACACGGAAACTGACCCATCCTATGTGATACGACGGCAGCGTGCGCGCGTGGAAGGTTATCGCGCCATCCTTGCCACGCCGCTGAACACACAATACGCGCCTCCCACTGCCCTGCTGGTATTCCATCCCACACCACACGTTTTCACGCACAATGAAATTCAATTGTTGACCAGCTTTGCCAATCATGCAGCGATGGCAATCGAGAATGCGATGCTCTACGAACGCAGTGACATGCGATTGCGCGAACAGACTCATCGTCTGGAAGCACTCGTCCAGTCCCTGCATGACGGATTGATCCTGAGCGACTTGAATGGAACGGTTATCTATGCCAACCGGCGCGTGGGTGAACTGGCCGACCTCTCCACAAAAACCCTGACCGGTTTACATGCAGACCAGATCCTTGCCCGTATCATTGCAAGGACGGCCGGGAAACCGAACAGGAAGAACGACGTTCAAAAGATTCTGAGCAGGAAGGGCGAAAGCAAAGTCGAAATAACCCATAGCCATTTGAACGGGACGATCCATTTACGACTCGAAGTATTCAATGTGAACGATGAAGAAGGGATTCCCATCGGCCGCGGCATCTTCTTCCAAGACATCACCGCGGACCGCGAACTGGACCGTATGAGATCGAGCCTTGTTTCCACGGTTTCGCACGAGTTGCGGACACCATTAGCGGCGATCAAAGGCTACGCGTCCACGATGCTGGCGGATGATGTGGAATGGGACCGCGCTTCGCAGCATGAATTCCTTACGATCATCTCGGACGAATCAGACCGCCTCACGAACCTGGTCAACAACCTATTGGATCTTTCGCGCATTGAAGCTGGCTCACTGAGACTCACACGCGAAAAATGCGATATCAAGGAGACGGTCAATAATGCCGCAAAACAGGCGCGGCTTACGTCGAAAAACAAGTTTGAAGTCAGGATCGAATCAAAATTGCCGGGTTTCTACGTCGATCCTCCACGGCTGGAATCCATCCTGCGAAATTTAATAGAGAACGCGGTCAAGTATGGAGGCGAGGACGCAAGGATCAAGGTGGAAGTCAGCAGAAACGGCAGGGATTTTCTGTTCCGCGTGATCGATAATGGACCGGGAATTCCTGAAAGCGAAGGCCAGCGAATCTTTGAAAGTTTTTACCGTGTGGATGACAGCCTTGCACGTCTCACAAGCGGCGCCGGGCTGGGATTGGCGATCTGCCAGGGACTGGTGCGTGCGCATGGTGGAAGGATCTGGTCGGAACCACAGGAAGCTGGTGCCTGCATCGCATTTACAATTCCCACAAAGTCTGCTTCGTCGGATAATCACAAAAAACCGAAAAAGAAAACCAGCTGATGAACATCAATGTTTTGATCGTGGATGATGAAAAGCCCCTGCGCGATTTTATGCGCCGCAATCTGGAGGTGCGCGGTTATAAAGTATTGACCGCATCGAACGGGCTGGAAGCCATGGCGATCTACCAGAATGAGAATGTTCAACTTGTCATCATGGATATTATGATGCCGCATATGGACGGACTGGAAGCGACGCGTCGCATTCGCCAGGATTCACATGTGCCGATCATTATCCTGACGGCGATGGGAGAAGAGGCAGATAAGGTCCGTGCGTTCGATTTGGGAGCAGATGATTATCTGACGAAACCGTTCGGCGTCGGGGAGTTATTGGGGAGAATCAAAGCAGTGTTGAGACGGGCCGATTGGTCTGAACCAGCTACGAGCGAGAAGAGAATCGTGCGCGGTGAGATCGCGGTCGAATTGGAAAAGCACAAGGTCACAGTCCGCGGAGAAATCATCGAGCTTACTCCCACCGAATTCAATCTATTGGTTTACCTCATGAGGAACGCGGGCAAGGTCCTGCATCATCGTGCGATCCTGCAACATGTTTGGGGAACGGAATATGGTGATGAGGCCGAATACTTGCGTGTATATGTTGGAAAATTACGTCAGAAGATCGAGTTGGATCCTTTAAAACCTCTCTATTTACATACTGAGCATGGGATCGGTTATCGCTTCGAAGGATGAAAATCCTTTACAACTTTTTTATATATTGCCCCCGGATTTTTAGTTAAATTTTGGCCCAGCCTCCTACAATGAAATCAGGATGGAATGGTTCCATTCCAAATTTGAATCTATTTCCCATTGGAGGAGGCTCAAAATGAAACGCTCGATGTTCAATATCCTTTCGGTCCTGATCCTTTTAGGGGTGGTCCTTTCAGCGTGTGCACCGGCTGCAGAACCCACCGAAGCGCCGCCTGTCGCACCCGCTCCCACAGAAGCGCCAGCCGATCAACCTACCACCGCACCCACTGAACCGGCCATGGTCGAAGAGACCATTACGATCGGTTTCACATCTTCGCTGACCGGCGCGCAGGAAGTTGCATCAAAACGCCAGGTTAATGGATTTAATCTATGGATGAATCAAGTCAACGAAGCTGGCGGTATCAACTTGAGTGATGGAACCATCGTCAAATTCGCAGCGCAAACTTACGACGATGAATCCGCCAAGGAGCGTGTGCAGGAACTCTACACGCGCCTCATCACTGAAGACAATGCAGATTTCCTTATCAGCCCGTATTCATCTGGTCTGACTGCTGCCGCATCCATCATTGCCGAGCAGAATGCCAAGGTAATGATCACCATCGGCGCCGCAGAAGATGATGCCTACAAGACGGGCAACACAAGCTTATTCCAACTCTACACACCAGGCAGTCTATATCTCATCAGTACTGCCGATATGCTGAAAACGTTGGATCCAACAGCAACGATTGCCATTGTTCACGAGAATGACAAATTCTCGACAAGCGTGGTTGATGGTCTCAGACCGTATCTGCAATCACAGGGCTTTGAAATCGTCCTGGATGAAGGATATGCTTCAGACACAACCGATTTTGGTCCGGTTATCAATAAGATTGTCGACTCTGGAGCCACGGTTCTCATGGGTGGTGGACATTATCCTGATGGCAGCACCTTCGCCCGACAACTCTACGAACGCAAGACTGGCTTGAAGATGATCTCCCTGCTGGTTGCTCCGGCTGATTCCAAATTCCCTGAATTGGGAGATGCGGCATTGGGTGTATCTACATCCAGCCAATGGGAGCTCGCAGCTACACATACCGAGGAGGAAGCCGCTGCGCTCGGCAAAGAATGGTTTGGCCCCTCAGGCACTGAATTTGCAGACGCATATAAGGCCGCTTATACTGATGGACCAACCTATCATGCCGCAGGCGGATATGCCGGTGGCTTAATCCTACAAAAAGCCATTATGGATGCAGACTCGGTTGACCCGGAAAAAGTGAAAGCCGCACTCAACGCCATGGACATCGTCACATTCTTTGGAGGTACGGATTTTGATACGTCGGCCGAGGCACACGGATTACAACTCACCCACGTAATGGTCGTAGCGCAATGGCAGAAGAACGATGCAGGCGAACTCGTTCGCAAGGTGATTTGGCCGGCAGATGTTGCCAATGCCGAACCGCTGTACCCGATTCCAGCTCCATAAATAATTACTCATTGTACCGAGGGGCGGGGAAACCCCGCCCCTCTATTGTTATCTAGGAGATGAGCATGCAACAATTCACTCTACTATTAGCATCTCTTCCGGATGGAATTCTACTGGGATTTGTGTACGGACTCGCCGCAATGGGATTGACGCTGATCTGGGGAGTCATGAATGTCATCAACCTGTCACACGGCCCGATCATTGCATTGGGAATGTTCGGAACATTTTTCCTGTTTACGCGGACAGGTCTTAACCCTTATGTTGGCTTGATCCCGATCGCGATCATTGGGCTATTACTGGGCATCCTGATCTATGTGGTTGCAGTCCACCGCGTGATCAATGCACCGCATCTTTCCTCGCTTCTGGCAACTTTTTCCGTGAACATGATCATCATTGGCCTCGGTACTGCCGCCTTGACAACATCGCCATACAATGTGGATTTTGCGGCTGGCAGTATTAAACTAGGTCCAATTACCTTACTGGGAACACGCATGATCGCGGCCCTGGTAACCATGTTATTCACAGGCGGTCTCTTTCTTTTCCTTTACCGGTCGCGCCCGGGAAGGTACATCCGCGCCGTGGCAAACAACCGTGCCGCGGCTGAACTGATGGGCGTCCCATCCACACGGATCCTTGCATTGAGTTTCGGTTTGGGCACCATGCTGGCCGCCGTTTCGGGCGGGCTGATCGCAACCTTCTTCCCGTTCAGTATCCTTGCGGGCGGAAGTTACGAGTTAAAGAGTTTCGTCATCGGTGTTCTGGGTGGGCTCGGCAACCCAATCGGCGCGCTATTCGGCGGGTTGATCCTCGGCATCATCGAAAGCTCCAGCCAGGCTTTCCTTGAATCATCCTGGGTGCCAGTGATCGAATTTGGCTTGTTCGTAATCATTCTATTGGTGCGCCCAAGCGGACTATTCGGAGCGAAGAAATGAAACTATGGCATAAATATAGCGGCATTCTCCTCCCTGTGCTCGCGGTCGCCGCCCTCATTCTCTGGCCCGTTATTACAGGGAAACCTTCCAATCGCGAAAGCGCGTTCACGATCCTGAAGGCAGTTGCTCTCGCGTCAAGCTTGAATATTTTGCTTGGATACACGGGATACGTCAGCTTTGGTCATATTGTCTTCTATGGGTTTGGCGGCTACGTAGGCATCTTTCTCCTCACGGAAAAAGACTGGTCGTTATGGACAGCAATTCTCGCTGGAGGAGTTGCTTCAGGCATATTGGCATTCCTGCTCGGTTCAGCCATCCTGCGTCTGCGTGGTGCATATTTCGCACTGGCAACGATCGGTATCAATGAAGCCATGAGGGCATTCATCAATAATTTTGAGCTATTCGGTGGGCCAACCGGCATCACACTCAACTTTAGTGTGTATAAAACCTATGGAGGCGCTGCACAGGCACTGCAAACATCCTTCTACATTGGCGCGGGACTCGCGCTATTGGCCCTCCTCACAAGTTATTTTGTTCGAACATCCAAGTTCGGACTGGGACTTCTTGCGATCCGCGAGAATGAAGATGCCGCTGAAGTGATGGGAGTCGTTGCGCCCAATGCCAAGACACTGGCTTATGTATTGTCGGCCATCATCCCCGGCATGATCGGTGTTCTGTTCTTTTTTAAAAATGGAAATGTTGAACCACATGACGCCTTTCCGCTTCACGCATCCATTGAATTGCTGGTGATGGTGATGCTCGGCGGTCAGGGTACTGTGCTCGGACCGATCCTTGGCGCTCTTGCATACCAAGGCATGCGTGGATATCTTGTAACGAGTGAATTCTTCAAGGACATTCAACTGTCTGTATCCGGAATTCTTCTTCTGATGATTGTGCTGTTCATCCCTGCCGGCGCGATCGGGTGGTTACGTCTTCGCATACCTTTGCTAAGGAGGGTACTCGCATGACCATCCTTCTTTCATTACAAGGCGTCACCAAAAGGTTCGGCGGCTTGCAGGCTTTGACCAACGTGACCTTCGATCTGCCTGAAGGTCAGATATTGGGATTGATCGGTCCAAACGGCGCGGGCAAGACAACCCTCTTCAACGCGATCAATGGAGTTTATCCGCCCGAAGATGGGCGCATTATCTTCCGCGATAAAGATGTCACCAAAGCCAGACCCTATTACCACGCCCGGCTTGGGATGGCGCGCACGCATCAAATCGTTCAACCGTTGAACGAACTCTCGGTTCGGGAGAATGTGATGGTTGGCGCGTGCTTCGGACACGAAAATCAAAGCCTGGGCAATGCGGCAAAAATTGCAGACGATGTATTGGAATTCGTCGGGCTGACACCCAGAGCTGATCAATTGGCAGGCAGCTTGAATGTTGTGCAAAAGAAGCGTTTGGAAATGGCCCGGGCGCTGGCAGCGCGTCCATATCTCCTGTTATTGGATGAGGTGCTGGCCGGTCTCAATTCATCCGAAATTGATAACATGGTACAGACCGTGTTGAAGATCCGCGAGAAGGGAATCACGATCATCATGATCGAGCATGTGATGAAGGCTGTGATGAACGTGTCTGACCGGATCGTCGTTCTGGATTATGGGGTGCAGATCGCTGAAGGTTCGCCGGAAACCATTTCCAAGGACGAAAAGGTGATCGAGGCTTATCTTGGTGACCCGAAGCTGGCTGAGCAGTTGCTCGAAGAGGAGGATTGACCATGGCACTACTTGAAATCAAAGACCTGACTTCCGGCTACGGAGATGTTCAAATTTTGTGGGGTTCGACCATGGCACTTGAAAAAGGGAAACTCACCTGCCTGGTTGGAGGCAACGGCGTTGGAAAGACCACCCTGCTCCGTACTGTGATGGGGTTGCTCCAACCCTGGAATGGAACTGTTACGTTCGATGGACAGGATGTGAGCCGGCTGCCTGCCTTTGCCAAGGCCGAAATGGGTCTGGTGCTCGTGCCTGAAGGGCGCCAATTGTTCACTGACATGACAGTGTACGAGAATCTGGAAATGGGTGCATCAAATCAACGGGCACGCCCAAATGCAGCGAGAAACCTTGAACGTATCTACGAAATGTTTCCACGCCTGAAGGAACGCAGGGGACAAAAAGCAGGTACACTCAGCGGCGGCGAACAACAGATGCTCGCGGTTGCACGCGGTATCATGGCTGACCCCAAAATCCTCATTATTGATGAGCTATCGCTGGGTCTTGCTCCGGTCCTGGTATTACAACTATTTGATAGCCTCAAACTACTGCGCGAGGAAGGTATTACACTTTTGCTTGTAGAGCAGAATGTACAACTTGCACTTGCGATCAGCGACTATGGATATGTTCTCGCTGAAGGAAAGATCGAACTGGAAGGACCTGCCCGCAAATTGATCAAGGATAAACATGTTCGCACTGCATATCTGGGGTTGTAGTGCTGACAAAATATTTATTCAATCTATAAAGTGACCTAAATCACTCCAATTTCGTGACACAACTTTTTATAATCAAGCGTATAATTCGATTGTAACAATTTTCACGAATAGCGGAAGAGATTTTCCGCATTACCATGGAGGTAAAAATGTTTGTCGGTGATAGAATGTCCCGCCCTGTTATCTCACTCTCGCCAGAAACACCCATCAATGATGCCCTGGCGATGTTCAAAAAAGAAAAGATCCGTCGCGCTCCCATCATGAAAGATGGAAAATTGGTTGGAATTGTCTCCGAACGAGACCTGCTCAATGCATCCCCTTCCTCAGCCACAACACTGAGCGTGTGGGAGATGAATTACCTGATCAGTAAAGTGACTGTAAAACAAGTGATGAGTAAAAAAGTCATTACAGTTGACAAGGAAACTCCCATCGAAGAAGCGGCGCGGATCATGGCTGACAAAAGGATCGGCGGCATGCCCGTCATGGATGGGGATAAGGTGGTCGGTGTGATCACCGAGACTGACCTGTTCAAGGTCTTTCTTGAATTAATGGGTGCACGCGATAAGGGAATCCGCGTGACTGCAACCATCGACGATAAACCCGGCCAGCTCGCCAAGGTCACAAAGGCCATCGCCGAGGCAGGTGGAAATTTCATCTCGTTTGGCTTTTTCTCCGGTGATGATGCCAGCACAAAGACCCTCACCTTTAAAGTGGAAGGCATCAAGAAAGATGATGTCAAAAAGATCTTGACCAACGTCGTAAAGAAATTTTGGGATGTAAGGCAAAGCTAAACAATCACAAATCAAAAACTCGCTGGCATGAATTTGTCAGCGAGTTTTGTTTTACAGCAATCCATCGGGAACAGTTACTTCAAGGCTTTTTTTGCCGCGTTGATCACTTCGTCATAATTGGGTTCTTCGCCAAGGGTCGGTAAATATTTGACATAAGTCAATTTACCATCACGTCCAACGATGAAGACAGAACGGCGCAAGTACCGGCGTTCCTTGATGAGAACACCATATCTCAAGCCAAACTCTGCTTCGACCACATCAGAAACAACCTTTACCTTATCCACGCCGGCCGCACCACACCAGCGTTTTTGGGCCATGGGGAAGTCTGTACTGACGGTGTAGATCACGATATCATCGCTCAGTTTGGCAGCTTCTTCATTAAAGCGGCGCGTCTCGCGGTCACAAACATCGGTGTCCAATGAAGGGACAGCTGAAAGAATGATCACCTTACCCTTTGATTCCTGAAGAGGGTTGACTTTTGCCCAACCGGGCACAACCGATGTGAACTCAGGAGCAACATCCCCTACCTTCACTTCATCACCGAGTAAAGTGGCGAACTTATCACCGAGTTTGAAAACATCAGTCCGAACAGTTGTCATATTAATCTCTCCTTTTATAAATTTATCAGGCCCTGCGACGGTCTGCTATTTTCGTTTTTTCATTGCCTTTCAACTCATCAACTTCCTGCATCGTCAGATAACGCCATTGACGCGGTTTGAGATTCCCGAGTCGCAATGTCCCTATTCGGATGCGCAGTATCCGTACGACAGGCAGGCCAAGCTGCTGACATGTCTCACGGATCTGACGCTTGCGCCCCTCTCCCATGATGACTCGCACCCACGCGCCCTTACCTTGCGCGCCCTCAAAGCGGACTTCCGCAGGCTCAGTCTTGTATCCATCATCAAGCACGACGCCTCTTTTCCAAGCCTCAAATTGACTCTGATCCGGACGCCGCGCCAAAAGGACGCGGTATTCTTTTTCATGTCCATAACGTGGATGGGTTAATTTATTGGTCAGGTCACCGTCATTGGTCATCAACACGAGACCTTCGCTCTCGAAGTCGAGTCTGCCAACAGGGTAGAGGTGACCTGAGACATCCACGAGGTCGCGGACTGTCTGGCGGTCATCGCCGCGCTCGCTTTCCACCGTGGATAAAACATTACGCGGTTTGTAGAGGGCAATATAGATCAATGTCTCCGCCGCGGCGATGGGCCTTCCGTCGACGGTGATCTTATCGATGGTGGGATCAGCCTTCTGGCCGAGAGAGGCGATCTGTCCATTGACCCGGACGCGGCCTGCAGTGATGAAATCCTCACAAGCGCGGCGCGATCCATATCCAGATTGTGCAAGTATTTTTTGAAGTCGTTCGGGCATGGCGGGAATTATAACCGCAGGATCTTATGGACTGTATTGATTCCCAACCTTAAGGTTCGGTCCCATGACCCAGAAAACCAATAAAGCAGACTCAGGAAGATTTTTCATGATTGAATAGACAAAATACACTTCCACTCCTGGGGGGACTTTGTGCTATTATTAACAATGCAGTTCGTTTCACGTTCGGCACGGAAAGCAAGGAAGGAGCCTTTCATGCTTTCTAAAATCAATGGTTATGAACAACTCAGCAGGGAATTTCTGGCCCTGACTGAGATTTCAAAGACCCTTACTTCTCCGCTCGAGTTATCGGAACTCCTCGATGCGGTCTTGAAAAAAATTGTCAGTGTTGTTGAACAGGCGGATATTGGTTCCATCATGTTGTGGGATCAATCTTCCGGCTTGTTTCGACCAGCAGCAGTATTTGGTATCGATCTTGAGGTCATGAAAGAGATGGGGTTGCGCGCGGGGGAATCGATCACAGGAAAAGTCTATGACGAAGGCAAGGCAAGATTACTTTGCAATCCCGAAGAGGTGGCAGATGCGATGGCCGACATGCGTCCGTTCAATCGGGACGTTTTTTCCCGCTCACTTCGAACCGATTCCCTGCCTCGCTGTGTCCTGGCAACCCCCATCACAGCGGGGGATAAGAAATATGGCGTTCTCGTTCTCGAGACCCTAAATGGAAGCACTGCTTTTACCGAGGGCGATCTGCCGTTTATCCAAACCCTGGCTGAACTGATCGCGCTTGCGATTGACCGGTACTATCTGGAGGAACAACTTGATACAGTGCGCGATGCACGCAGGACTGAATATCTGCGCGCGGAGATCATGGCAATCCTGTCACACGAATTGCGGATTCCCCTCTCTGCCATCAAAGGTTATTCAACCGCACTTCAATTGGATGAGGTCAATTGGGGTAAGGAGAAACAGCAGGAATTTCTTGCCCTGATTGAGGACGAGTGTGACAACATGCAGGTCATGTTGAAAGAAATTCTTGACTCTTCACTGATCGAAGTCGAGCAACTGACGCTGGAGCGTCAGCCCATGCGTCTGCAACAGATTGCCAAAGATGTGGTTCAGGAAGCCCAAAGGCGTACCGAAAATCATCGCATACTGGCCGATTTCCCGACAGACTTTCCCATTGTCGAAGTGGACCAGCGCTGGATCAAGCAGGTTCTTCGGAACATCCTTGAGAACGCCATCCGTTACTCGCCCGATGGAGGCCTGATCGTCATTCGTGGTGAGACGCGTCCCGCCGATGTTGTGATTAGCATTGCAGATGAAGGGATAGGGATCTCCCCCGAAGACCTAATACCAATTTTCGAGAAGTATTTCAGGGTCCGTTCAGCAGCGGACTATCATGTTGCGGGAACCGGTCTCGGCCTGCCGGTTGCCCGTGCGATCGTTGAAGCACATGGCGGGCGGATCTGGATCGAAAGCAAGCTGGGAGAAGGGTCAACAGTCTTCTTCTCTCTGCCGAAAGCGAAAGGAATCTCTGAAAATGAATCCTGTGTCGAAAAAGATATCCCTGGAGTTCAGTAAGGACCAATTATGAGTGAAGCACGCATTCTCGTTGTTGATGATGAACCGAAGCTGGTCCGTCTAGTTCGTGAGATCCTCATAGCTACTGGCTACGATGTTTTGGTGGCTAATAACGGCAGCCACGCTCTTGAAATGACCGCGGTTGAACAACCGGACCTCATCCTTTTGGATTTGATCCTGCCAAACAATATGGACGGATATGAGGTCGCGCGTCGGGTGCGTGAGTTCTCGGATGTGCCGATCATCATGTTGACGGCCAAGGTGCGCGAGCCAGATATTTTGAGAGGGTTTGAGATCGGCGCAGATGACTACATCACAAAACCATTTAGTGCCAAGGAATTGCTGGCGCGTATTCGTGCTGTGCTCAAACGCGCCAAAGGCGAAGCGACCGCCAACGATGAATCAGAAATCATTTGCGGGAACTTGAAGATCGATCTCGCCCGGCGACGTGTCATGCTGGCTGGACGTGAGGTCCGCCTCACCCCAACCGAATATAGTCTGCTTCATGAATTGGCGATGCATTGCAACCAGGTCATGCTGCACGAGCAGTTGCTCACAACGATCTGGGGATCCGAATATCGCAATGACCTGGATTATCTACGGGCTTATATACATTATCTGCGGCAGAAACTTGAAATTGACCCTTCCAATCCGAAAATCATCCTCAGCAGTCCGGGGGTGGGGTATATGCTAGCCAGCCCGGAAAAAGAAACAGACCTGTACCCGAATAACGACGACAGGATTCCAGTTTCCTAGCTTATACAGGTTTCCCTCTCCTCAACTTCCGTAGCAAATGCCTACGGAAGTTTTTTTCACGCGTTTTTCATTTTTTGCCCATCCTTTTTTATGGCTTTCTCATTAATTTCACTTAGACTGAAAATGCAAGATGAATGTCGTATTCTTGTTGCGCACTTGTTCTCATGCCTTTTTCAGACAGAGAGAACAAGAGCGGATCGTGCGTTTCCAATAAGGAGCAGTTTATGGAAGTATCTGTCAGCGAGATCAATGACATCATCAACCGGGAGGCTGTCGGTGATGGTTCGCTGATCGCAGCGTTGGAGGAAATCCAGGAGCGCTATCGTTATCTGCCACCAGAAGCGCTCATCCTGGCCAGTGAGCGGTTGGGGATACCGCTCTCCCAAGCTTATAGTGTTGCCACATTCTATAACGCCTTCAGCCTGAAACCCAAAGGCAAACACTGCCTTCACGTTTGCATGGGAACAGCCTGTCATGTACGCGGGAGCCCACAGGTACTCAACCGGCTCGAATCCAAACTCGGCATCAAGGCAGGCGAAACCACGCGTGATCACCTGTTTACGTTGGAGACAGTCAACTGCCTCGGAGCATGTGCTTTGGGTCCGATTGTCGTTACAGATGAGGAGTATTCGGGACAAATGACCATCCAAAAAACTGATCGCCTCCTGAAGACAATCTTACGAGCGGAGGCAGGGTTATGAATCGACTCCAATCGATAATGGAATTCCAAAACTGGCAGACCACAATGGCGGCCGCTAGCGACCCTAATCGCCCGTTCATCACAGTGTGTGGTGGCACGGGTTGCCGCGTTTATGGGAGTGAGAAGGTATGGGAAGCATTTAGGACTGAGCTCGTCCGCCAAGGAGCGAACGCAACCCTCGATTACGACGTCAAGGTAACGGGTTGTCACGGTTTTTGTGAAAGAGGTCCCCTGGTCGTAATTCGTCCTCAAGGCATCTTTTATTCGCATGTCAAAGCCGGAGACGTGCCCGAGATTGTCTCAGAGACCATACTCGGCAACAAGATTGTCGAGCGATTGCTGTACGTTGACCCGCTATCGGGCGCCAAGATCGAACACGAGCAGGATGTGCCATTTTACAAACACCAGAAACGGCTCATTCTCGACCAGAATGGCAATCTCGATCCTGCACAGATTGACGAATATATCGTCTGTGGCGGATACGCCTCATTGACTAAAGTGCTCACTTCCTGGGCACCTGAGCAAGTGATCTCCGCAGTCAAAGCCTCAGGTTTACGCGGACGTGGTGGCGCGGGCTTTTCCACCGGCGTCAAATGGGAGCTGTGCTGCGAGAATGTCAAGAAGGCTGGCATGGGTTATATCATCTGCAACTCTGATGAAGGCGACCCTGGGGCATACATGGATCGTTCAGTGATGGAAGGAAATCCCCATTCCGTGATCGAGGGCATGATCATCGGCGCGTACGCGATGGGAATCCATCAAGGATTCGTCTACATTCGGGCTGAGTACCCGCTCGCAGTCAAGAATTTGCGAATCGCTATTCGACAAGCGGAAGCTGCCGGTTTGTTAGGGAAAGATATTCTGGGAAGCGGCTTTGACTTCAGCCTAAATGTCCGACTCGGAGCAGGAGCATTCGTCTGTGGCGAAGAGACAGCTTTAATGGCATCCATTGAAGGTCGAATCGGCGAACCGCATCCTCGTCCACCTTATCCGGCGGAGGCAGGTTTATGGGGCAAGCCGACCAACATCAATAATGTCAAAACATGGGCCGCGGTGCCGATCATCATCAATAAGGGCGCGGATTGGTACGCGCAGATCGGTACCGAAAAAAGCAAAGGCACATTGATCTTCTCCGTCGTTGGCAAGATCAACAACACAGGATTGGTTGAAGTTCCCATGGGAGTCTCACTGCGCCAGTTGATCTTCGATATCGGCGGCGGTATTCCCAAAGGGAAGGCTTTTAAGGCCGCGCAGATCGGTGGACCTTCGGGCGGATGTTTGCCTGCCGAACATCTCGACGTGCCCATGGATTACGAGTCGCTTTCATCATTGGGGGCCATCGTCGGTTCTGGCGGCCTGGTCGTCGCCGATGAAGACACCTGCATGGTGGACTTCGCGCGTTACTTCATGAACTTCACACAGGAGGAATCCTGTGGGAAGTGCGTGCCCTGTCGCATCGGGACCAAGGCCATGCTGGCAACTCTCGAAAGAATCTGCGCGGGAGATGGCAAGCCCAGTGATATCGATTATCTGCTTGAACTTGCCCAGATGGTCAAGAACAGCTCGTTATGCGGATTAGGCCAGACTGCACCCAATCCGGTATTGACCACCATCCGATATTTCCGCGAGGAATATGAGGCGCATATCTTCGATAAGACCTGCCCAGCCAAAGTATGCAAGGGATTGATCACATACTCGATCATCTCGGAGAACTGCAACGGCTGTATGGTCTGTCTGCGTGAATGCACAAGCAATGCCATAACCGGTGCAAAGCGCGAAGTGCACTCCATCAATTCGGAACTATGTAGCAAATGCGGCGTGTGCAAGGAAGTCTGCAAGTTCGACGCCGTGGCTGTGAATTAGAGGCGGTAGGTGACCATGATCCATTTGACGATTGACGATAAACCGATTGAAGTCCATGAGGGGCGGACGATCCTCGAAGCCTGCCGCGAGCATGGCATTCACATCCCGACGCTTTGTTACCATCCCGCGCTCGAACCTTATGGAGCGTGCCGTCTTTGCATGGTGGAGGTCAGCCAGAATGGACGCAAGCCGCGCCTGGTCGCTTCGTGTGTTTATCCATGCGAAGAAGGCGCAGTCGTGAAAACGGATACCACAACCGTCCAACAAAGCCGACGCATGACTGCTGAACTACTGCTGGCAGGATCATCCAATTCACCTGAGATCGTTGCCCTCGCAAACGAATTGGGTGTGAAGGAAGTGCGTTATCAACTTCCCGATGAAGACGCCTGTGTGTTGTGCGGTTTGTGCGTCCGTGCCTGCAATGAGATCGTTGGCGTGAGCGCCATAAGTGTGATCCAACGCGGCATCGCAAAAAAAGTTGCCACACCATTTCAAGTCACTTCTTCACGTTGTATTGGCTGCGGCATCTGCGTATTGATCTGTCCGACAGGTGCGTTCAACTTCGAAAATGTGGCGGGCTTCCAGTACGTATCTCCTTCAGAGTCGGCTTACAAACTCGGCTATTACCGTTTGGGGAGCGAATTGGATTTGCGCCCGAATTTCGTTCAGGATGTAACTACATTGCTACAGACCTCCACGGATAAGGAGGCGACCAATGAGTGATGAAAATCTGCGAAGCGTGCGCGTGGGTGTGATCCTCTGTGAGTGTGGAGGCAGGATCGCAGATGCTTTGGATACCGAATCGTTGCGCCAGCAGGCTGGTGAGATCCCGGAAGTGGTTTATACCGCGCGTGAGGCGTATCCGTGCAGCAAGGACGGGCAGGAGCGGATCCGCCAAGCGATCACGCTTCAAAATCTGGACCGGGTCCTGATCGCCGGTTGTGCGCCGCGTCTCGTCGAAAAGCTTTTCCGTCAAGCCGTTGAACCGGTGCTCGACCCAGCGTACATGAACGTTGCTGATGTCCGCGAGCATGTAGCCTATGTTCACAAAAATGATCCGACTGCGCTTGCAAAAGCGAGCGGGCTGATCGAAATGGGTGTGGCGCGGCTCACAACCACCAACGCTGCTCCACCCCACAGTGGACGCGTGGTCAAAGCCGCGTTGGTTATCGGCTCAGGATTAAGCGCCCTCACCGTTGCGTTGGCTCTCGCCGATAGTGACATGCGCGTCATCCTGCTTGAAGAGTCTGGCATCCTGGGCAGTTCCGTCCCAGACTTGCAGGAACGCACGCGCCAACTGATTACCGAGAAGAGCGAAGCGATCCTGAAGCACCCGATGATCGATACGCTGTTCAACTCGCGCATGATCGAGATCAGCGGGCATCCCGGCGATTATGAGGCGCGCATTCAGCAGGGAGATCAAACGCTCACTTATTCCATCGGCGCGATTATTGTCAGCAATAGCGCGCAGACCAAATCGTTAGGTGCCTCGCGCTGGTACGACCGCTCGCGAGTTAAGACGCAGGCTGAATTCGAGACCGAACTGCAGAATGTGGCAGCATCAGGCAGGATGCTTGAAACCAAAGACATTGTAATGATCTTCTGCGCTGAAGAAACACAGATGGAACATTGCTCGCGGATCTGTTGCAATACCGGCATTCGTCAGGCCATCCGCGCCAAACAGTTGAATCCGGACGCCAACGTCACTGTATTCTTCCGCGAGCTTTATCTGGGAGGCATCGGCGAGGTCTACGAGGCGGAACTGATGGAAGCGCGCAAGCAGGGCGTCACGTTCTTCCGATATCGCCGCGACCAAATGCCGGTCATCGGGGATAACACGGTGGACGTATTCGATACCCTGGCTGGCGAACCAGTGCGAGTGCCTTTTGATCGCGTCGTGTTAACCATGCCGCTCATTCCTCCTGATGACACAAAGGTATTGGCCGCGTTGCTCGGTCTGCCCCAGGATGAAGGCGGATTCCTGGCAGAGCCGCGCATGCGACTGCGCCCGGGCCGCTATGCCGATCCCGGGATATATGTGTTGGGCAGTGTTCACCAGCCCGCTGATACGGCTGAGGCATTGTTCCAGGCATATCTTACTGGAGCGCGTGCAACACGTTTCCTGAATCAGGAAAGCATCACACTCGAAACCCCGATTGCCTCCGTTGACCCGGCATTGTGTACCGGCTGTGGGAACTGTCCACAAGTCTGTCCCACACTGGCGATCCATATGACAAAGCGCGATAGCATACTTTCCCTCGCGAAAGTGGATGAGATGCGCTGTATTGGTTGTGGAAACTGTGTGGTGGTTTGCCCGGTGAAAGCCATCGCATTGCCCGGTTGGGACAACATCGAGATCCCCGCACAGATCAGTGCCGCGTTGCAGAGTCGTCAGAACGGGGGACCAAAGATCGTCGCTCTGGCTTGTGAATGGAGCGCCTTCGGCGCGGCGGATATGGCCGGGGTGCATCATTTGTCTTATCCACCAAACATTCGCATTTTGCGCATGAATTGTTCTGCGCGCTTCGATCCTTATCACATCCTGTGGGCATTCATTAATGGCGCAGACGGTGTTTTTCTGGGTGCCTGTCCGCCCGGCGAATGTCATTATG
>Ga0210377_10000510_pt1 | contig 37318 bp, 29 predicted proteins | sample PLM4_65_b1redo_FD_155480 | JGI IMG/M metagenome (GOLD analysis project Ga0210377, IMG submission 155480) | Groundwater sediment microbial communities from an aquifer in East River, Colorado, USA - PLM4_65_b1 redo | ecosystem: Environmental > Terrestrial > Soil > Riparian zone | place: USA: East... | reverse complement strand
TTCCAACATCGTTTCAAAGGTGCGGCGCGTTACGCCTGTTAGCCTTTTGAAATCTTCGTCTTTCAGGTTTTTGATATTTTCGTATCTCATCCGCCTATTATGGCATACTTATGCAAGAGGTCTATTGAAGTAATAAGTGAAGGTTTGTTGTTTCCCATTATAGCGGCGCAATCCGTATCCAGACCAAACGCCGGGATCAAGCGCATCTCAAACAAGCAAAAGAGCGTCCTAGGACGCTCTCAGAAGGTGACCCGCGGGGGATTCGAACCCTCAACCAATTGATTAAGAGTCAACTGCTCTACCGTTGAGCTAGCGGGCCAACCAATGGCTGAAATTATATCGTGCCATCGTTGATCGTCAATGTTTCTATGAGCCTTATTTCGGGGTATTCTCATATTCAGATAAGGAATCGAACGCATGATAACATGGCATAGACAGCTTCTCCTTGCAATGTTTGTAGCCCTCAATTTAGGATTGTGCGCTCTGGCGATCCCGGCGACGCCGTCTGCGCCGGCCATCCCGACGACAGGCAGTGGCGGGCCAACGCCAGCATTGCCCGTCCCCGCGCTCGCCACGCCAACCCTGACCGCGCTGCCAGCCACGCCAACCCAGATTGCGCTCGAAACAGGTTTTTCCGATATCGCGCTGGCTTTGCCCTTAACTATTCGCCATGTCACCGAAACGAGCGCTTCGCTTTATTTTGAGTTGAGCCAGCCTGCAAGCGGAATTGTTATTATCTCGGAGACGACAACAAAAACGGCGAGCGCCGTCGTTGAATTTGATGATCAAGAGGCCAATCATTCAATCACCGTCGAAGGTCTACAGCCCGGGGTGTCTTACACGGCTGTGATTGGCCTATTGAATGCTCAGGGTAGCTATAATCCGCCAGCTTACCGGGGAGAAGTTTGGGGGCCAGTTTCATTCGTCACCGCGTCTGAGGCTGCGCCGCTGCGCGTTGCTGTCATCGGCGACGCCGGGATGGGCGACGAGGTCACGCCGAAGCTCGCCGCGCAAATGGCGGAAGCCGACCCGGACTTTGTTATTTTTACCGGGGACACGGTCTATAACATTCCTGACAACCGCGATCACTATGAAGCCTTCGCGCTCAAATACTACGAGCCGTTCGCCCCGCTGCTGCAAACGCGGCCTATTTATAACGTCGTCGGCAACCATGATGTTGAGGCGGCAACGATCTATCAAGGAACGCCCTTTTACTATCGCGCCTTCCCGCCTTTCGCTGATCCGAGCTTTGCGCCTTCAGACAATCAAGGGCGCAACCAGTGGTACGCCTTCGCTTATGGCGATGTCCAATTCCTGATGCTCGACAGCCAGACCTTCTACAACGAAGACGGCGGCGAGACTCAGATCGCGTGGCTGCAAGAACGGCTGTCAGATAGTCGCTTCGCCTACAGCGTCCCCGCGTTTCATATCCCGCCATTCACCAGCGGCAGGCATACTTACGATGGTCTCGGTGTGCGCCAGCAATGGCTGCCTCTCTTTGAATCCGCCCATGTGCCGCTGGTTTTGTCCGGGCATGATCATAACTACGAGCATTTGGAATCCAATGGGATAACTTATATCGTCTCTGGCGGCGGGTCGTCATCCCTGTATGCGCAGCAAAACGCGCTGCCCGAAAGCCGGTTTTTTGCCCATCAAAGCAACTTTGTGATTCTGGACTTTTACCCGGATCGAATCGAGGTTCAGGCAGTAGCCTTAGGCGGCGATTTGCTGGATCAATTCACCATTCCCCTATCGCAGTGAAGCCAGATTACGCTTTTGCGCAGACATGCTCCGGCGTGATGTCCTTGCCGCATTTCGCGCAGTGGCTCTGCGCGGGCATCAACTCCCCGCACCGCGAGCAGCGTCGCGGCATGATCACAACCGGCGCGCAGGCGTGAGGTTCGGCTTCTGGAGCGCAGACATGCTGGGGGGAGGTCTCTGAGCCACAGGTCTCGCAGAATGTCAGCGCGGGCTTCAAGACGCCGCATAGATTACAGTATTGCAAGGGCAGGGCGCGGCACACATGGACAGGGTCGGCGCGCCTGACCTGCGGCGCGGCAGTGGCGCACTGGTGGATAACTTCAATCGCCATACCGCAGGTCGGGCAAAAACGGGCGTCTGGCAGCGGCTCGCCGCAACTCAGACAGCGGGCCGGGACGGGCTGTGAGGCGCAGATATGCGGCAACGGACGCGGGGAATGCCGGTGGCGGGGCGTGATGTCTTCGCCACAGCGCTCACAAAACGCAGGCGGCGACAATGGCTCGCCGCAGGTCGGGCAGGCAGTTGAGCCAATAGGCAAGCATTGATGCGTCATGGTTGATTGCATGGCTGGCCTCGCGTTGATCAGTACGCGCCACAGGCCACATTGGTTGTAACCCCCGTATGCGTTAAGATTTCCCTTATGCCTGATCAATCCCGATTTCATCAACCCGTATTAGCGTGGTTCCAGGCGAATCAACAGCCGCGACCCTGGCGCGAGAGCCGAAACCCCTACCGAATATGGGTTTCGGAGATCATGTTGCAGCAGACCCAGATCGCCACCGTCATCCCCTACTTTGAACGATTTATGCAACGTTTCCCGGATGTTTATGCGCTAGCCGCCGGGTCGCTGGATGAGGTTTTGAAACTATGGGAAGGATTGGGCTATTACAGCCGGGCGCGGAATATGCATCGCGCCGCGCAGGAGATTACCACTCGTTACGGCGGGCGCTTTCCTCAGACCGTGCCGGAATTGATGAAACTGCCCGGCATCGGACGTTATACCGCCGGAGCTATTGCCAGCATCGCGCTTGGCGAGAACGTGGCGGTTGTGGACGGAAACGTGATCCGCGTGTTGGCGCGCTGGTTCGCTATAAGTGATGACGTGGCTCTGGATTCCACAAAACAAGCGTTATGGTCGGTTGCCGAAGAACTGCTGCCAGGCGGGCAAGCGGGCGCGTGGAATGAAGCGTTGATGGAGCTAGGCCAGCAAATCTGCGCGGTCAAGAACCCCGCCTGTGATCGCTGCCCGGTTGCTAACTTCTGCGCCGCATTTCAGACAGGAACGCAAGCGAAATTACCTGTCCGGGCAGCGCGCAAGGCTCTGCCGCATTATGAAGTCGCCGCCGGGATTATTTATGACGATGACGATCACATCCTTATCGCCAAGCGTTTTCCGAAAGCCTTGCTCGGCGGGCTGTGGGAATTCCCCGGCGGCAAGCGCGAACCCGGCGAAACGTTGCCTGAATGTCTTGCGCGCGAAATTAAAGAGGAATTGGCGATAGAGGTCGAAGTCGGGCCGCAAATTGCGGTTGTCAGGCACAGCTATACCCATTTCAAGATCACGCTTCACGCCTTCGAGTGCCGCTATCTTGGTGGCAAGCCGCAGGCGATTGGCTGCGCTGAATGGGCGTGGACGGTCATCGACGATCTGAATCAGTTTGCTTTTCCGCGCACAAACCATAAGATCATTGCGGCCCTGAAGACAGGCAGCCAGTTAGGGTTTGGCATCACGTCTTGACCGGCAGAGCGTCTGATCGAAGGAAGTTGCGTGCATCAGTTTGATAGCGGCGGAGACTATGAGCGCTACCCGCGTCTGGACGATGAGACGCCGCTGCGTCGCCGCGCCCGGCTACGGGCGGAACGCGAGCGCGCGGGCAGGCGAACGGCGATTTCATCATTCCTGTGGCTGGCGGCAGGCGCGTTGTTTATCCCGATGCTGCTGGTATTTGGCGGCTTCTTTGTCCGCCGCGCCTTGGGCCAGACACAAGAGCAGTCCTTGCCAATCTTTCAGATTGTCACATCCACGCCACCACCCATAGCCGTCGGCTCGGTCGGGCCAGAAGGCTTTATCGTTCCAACCCAGCAGCCGCCATCCACTTTCGCGCCGGGAATCTTTTCCACATGGCTGTATCAGCCAAACCCACAGCCTTTCGCTTCAGCCACGCCGGGTTCGCTGCTCAAAAGCTATATTGTCTATGTCTGCTACGTCAAGAACTCAGACGAAATATGCCTGATGAACGCCGATGGCACCGCCATCCGCCAGTTGACGCGGGAATCCAAATACACCGATTGGTATCCTTCGTTTTCGCCCGATGGCGAACATATCCTGTTTTCATCACAGCGCAGCGGACATTTTGACCTGTTCATCATGGACATTCATGGCGAAAACATCCGCCAGATTACACGCGACATGGGCGATTGTTATGCCCCATCGTTGTCGCCCGATGGAATGCGAGTTGTTTTTGCTTCTACTCAGAGTGGATCGCAGAACATCTGGCAGATAAATCTTGACGGGACTGGCCTCAAACAGCTTACAACCAATGCCCGCGACAACGTTGACCCGGTCTGGTCGCCAGATAGTTCACAAATTTCGTTCACGTCCACTCAGCGCGGCTCTGGCGATTTGATGATTATGAACGCGGACGGCTCGAACATTCGGCGGGTCACGAAGGGCATTAACGTCGAGGGCCGAAATTCATGGTCGCCGGACGGCAAGTATCTATCGTTCTATGCCGGGCCAATCGGCGACAAGGATATTTATGTTGTCAACTCAGATTGCGCGGATGCGCCAGAAGGGTGCGGCCCCGGTCAGATGCGCCAACTCACGGATGGCGGCAACAATAAAGCCCCCGATTTTTCGCCTGACGGCCAATGGATCACCTTCGCTTCCGAGTTGGATGGGCGCAACGAGGTCTTTATTATCCGGGTTGACGCCTCGGAACTTCGCCAACTAACTTACAGCGCCACCGTTGATTGGCAGCCGCGCTGGGGCCCCTGGCATCCGTAAGAGCGGTTATTCTCCCCCGCCAATCATCGCCTCGATCAGGGCCAGCGTGCGCTGTTTGGTTTCGTGGCCGGTTTCTCCCAGCGGGCCGACACAGGCGGGGCAGCCCTCTTTGCAGGGACAACCCTTGACCAGATCGCGCGTGGCCGTCAGCAATTCGGTGTAAATCTCATAGAGTTTTAACGAAAAGCCTAACCCGCCCGGCGCGCGATCATACACCGTAATTGTGGGATTCTTGGTGTGGGTTGAACGTTGTTCCGCGACGACCCCTATATCGTTGGCTGAACACATCAGGAACAGGGTAGCAATGTTATGCAAAGCATGGCTCAAGCCGCCGAGCGCGCTGCGTGTCCCAGTGGCGGCCTCCACCGCATGATGACAGCTTGAGCATAATGTAGTCAGGTTTTCCACCCGATTTGCTTCCAGATATGCCTCATTGAAGCCGGGGACATAGCCGAATTCGCGGAAGGGCCGCAGATGATGAACATCGTGCTGGCGGTTGTCGCGTTCGGGAGCGTTGCATCGCGCGCAGCGATAGCCGTCACGGGCGCGGGCCAGATCGCGCTGCTTTGCCCAATTAGGGCCATAGTCATTAGGCCGCAGCAGGATTTCCGCCGCTTCAAGCTGGGTGGTGAGGTCAGGCGTCAGGCTGATCCAGCAGGCAGTGGTCTCGAATTCCTGCGCGGGCAGGTCAATCTCGCCGTAGCCCAACGTTTCATGAGTGTAGCGCTTGATCATCCGGTAGCTGCCCACTTGCGCGGTCACCAACACGCGCCCCAGCGTCTTGACACAATCGCCCACAACTTCCGATTCGAATTCTTCTTCAATTTGGACGCTGGCGCTGGATGCCGCGCTGGTATAGTAGTCTGCCTCGATCTGTTTAGCAGAGGCGATTCCGTTCTCCCAGTCGAGTGTCTCAATGATATACTGCCGCCCCTCGTGGATGTATATCGCGCCCTGATAGACCATCGCAGGCGCGCTTTCCCGATCCACTTCGCCAATCGCCTCTACGGTGCCATCGCCCTGCGCCTGAATCACCACCCGGTCGCTGCCGCTGGCCCGCAAACTGACCGCCGCCGCCGGGTAGCCCGTCCCCATCCAACGAAATTTGTCATTGCTTATATGAACGTCGCCCGATTCTGCCAGAACGGTTAGCAGGGCTTCCACGTCATTGAACGCGCCGAATGATTCGCCTTTCTCAAATGGCAGCTCGAAGACCGCGCAGCGCAGATGATTGACCAGAATGTTCAGGTTGTCCGGGTCGATCAAAGCGTGTTCGGGGGATTGTTCAAACAGATAAGCAGGATGAGTCATCACATATTGATCCAACGGCGCGCCCGACCCCACCAGAATCCCGACCGAAAGGTCATTGCGACGCCCGGCCCGGCCCAGCTGCTGCCACGCGCTGGCAATCGTGCCGGGGTAGCCCGCCAAGACCGCCGCGCCCAGCGTGCCAATATCGATCCCCAGTTCGAGCGCGTTGGTTGTGACCACGCCCCGGATCGCTCCATCGCGCAGCCCTTTTTCAATATCGCGGCGTTCCAATGGCAAATAACCGCCGCGATACCCTCGCGCTAACGCCGGGTCAAGCCCTTTGTTCTGGATGCTGTCACGCAAATAGCCAAGCAAAACCTCGGTCGTCATCCGGGCGCGCGCGAACACAATCGTTTGAATGTCGTTGGCAAGAAACTTCTCAGCCAGCGCGGCGGTTTCCAGTGTGTAGCTCCGCCGGATGCCCATTTTTTCGTCTATTGTGGGCGGGTTGACCAGAATGATGTGCTTCTCGCCGGACGGCGATCCATCATCATTGACCAGCGACACAGGCTGTTCCAGCAACCGTTCAGCCAGTTCTACCGGGTTGGCTATGGTTGCGCTGGCGCAGACAAAAATAGGATGGCTGCCGTAAAACGCGCAGATTCTTCGTAGGCGGCGCAGCACGTTCGCCATGTGGCTGCCGAAGATTCCGCGATAAGTGTGCAACTCATCCATAACAACCACGCGCAAATTGCCAAAAAAATCAGCCCATTGGGGATGATACGGCAAAATGCCCATATGCATCATATCGGGGTTGGAGATGATCATGCCGCCTGTTTTGCGGATGCGCGCCCGCTGGCTGGATGGGGTGTCGCCATCGTAGATGTGAACGGGAATATCGGCGCTTGATCCGAGAGCTTCGGTCAGGCTGCCCAGCGCCGCCGCTTGATCTTGAGCCAGCGCTTTGGTGGGAAACAAGTAAAGCGCTTGCGCCGATGGGTCTTGAAGGCGCGCTTGCAAAGCGGGCAGGTGATAGGCCAGCGACTTGCCAGAGGCCGTGCCGGTGGCGAGAACAACGTTTTGCCCATCGAGCGCGAATTGGATCGCCTGCGCCTGATGGCGATACAGCGGGGCCAGCCCTGAATGGCGAACCAGATCGACCAGTCGCGGATCAAGGGCGTCCGGGAAATCGTCATAATGTGGCGGGCGGGCCGGGATGCGCTGCCACGCCGCGACATTCGCCATGAACGTTGAATCGAAACGAAAGGAGTCGAGCAGGGCTTGGAGTTTCATGCCTCAAGTATGGCTGTCAGAACGGATGTTTGCAACCAACAGGTCGCAAAGACATTATGGCAAATGGCCTGATCGTAACAGAAAAAATAGGGATGACCGTCTCACGTTGAGTGACTGGATTAGCATGGTCTGTGTGAGGGGCGGTCTCGATGAGATAGATCGCATCCCATGCGCGAGACGGCGCCACGAGATTCTGGCGTTACGATCTTAGCGTTAGGCAAGCTTCGAGCATCGAGCAACACCACCCCCTATGAAATTGTCATCTGCCAGCGCAAGCGAGGCAGCATCGTGCGTCAGTCGGGCTTTGTTATAATGTGCCTATGAAACCGCCCATTCACGTCGCGCTGAACGCGCACCTGCTTTCCGGCGAGGCGTCTTACCGGAGCGCGGGGATACATGGCTACATCCTGAACACGCTGCGACATTTGCCCAAAGTTAGCCCGGATTTGCGTTTGACGGCTTTAGTTAATCGAGGCGCTGATGTTCCATCTGGCATTCAGGCGCAGCCATCCGCGTTTTCCACCACTAACCCGATTCTCCGCATCCTGTGGGAACAGCTTGCCGCGCCTTTTGCGCTGGCGCGGGCCAAACCCGACTTACTGCACGGGATGGGTTTTAGCCTGCCGCTGGCGTGGCGTGGGCCGTCGGTGGTGACTATCTACGATATGAGTTTCGTCCGCTACCCGGAACGGCTGGGACGCAGCCGCCGTCTGTATTTGCGGCTGGCGATACGCATTTCGGCGCGACGAGCCCAGCGCATAATTGCTATTTCGGAAAGCGGAAAAGCCGAAATCGCCGCGCTGCTGGGCGTCCCTCTATCCCAGATCGATGTGGCGCTGCCCGGCGTGGGCGAGCAATTCCAGCCTGCGACTACCAAACAAGTAGGCGAATTTCGGCGGCGGATGGGTTTGCCGGATCGGTTTATCCTATATGTCGGCACGCTGGAACCGCGCAAGAATCTGGACACCCTGCTGCGCGCTTACGCTCAACTGCCGCGCAAACAGGGGATCAAACTCGTTCTGGTGGGCGCACAAGGTTGGCAGACTGCGCCGATGCTTCAACTTATTGAGCGCCTGAACTTGCGTGATGATGTGCTGCTGCCCGGTTTCGTGCCTAACAACGAACTCCCCCTGTGGCATGCCTCAGCGGAAGTGTTCGCATACCCCTCCGTCTACGAGGGTTTTGGCCTGCCCCTCCTCGAAGCGATGGCCTGCGGCACACCCGTGATCGCTTCTAACATTACCTCGCTGCCGGAAGCGGTGGGCGACGCAGGCTTGCTCGTTTCACCCCTGGACACAGCGGCATGGAGCGCTGCGCTGTCATCGCTGTTGGAAGACCATGACAGGCGCGCAACGCTGACCGCACGCGGATTGGCCCGCGCGCGCGGCTTCTCATGGGAAAATACGGCTCGCCAGACGGTTGCGAGTTATTATCATGCGCTGGGGATTTCGCCATGACTGGCAACCGGCTGGCTTCCAGCGCTGTCGTGATTATCGACCTCGTTTTGATCCATGTGGCGTTTTTTGCGTCCTATGTGATTCGCTACATGCTGCACTGGCCCTACCCGGTCGATCCGCGCTACTCCGCCCCGTACACGCCTTACATACCTTATGCTATTGCGCTGGGATTTATGTGTTTGATCGCCTACCGCGCCAACGGGCTGTATGAACGGCGCCGAGGGACTCGCTGGCTGGATGAAGCCTACAAGTTGTTCAACGGCACAACCGCCAGCATCCTGCTGGTGATGGCGGTCACATTCGCTATTCAGCCTTCGGTGTATTCACGCGGGATGCTGATCCTCGCTGATTTCTTGATCGTCGGACTTCTCAGCGCGGCGCGGTTGGTGGAGCGTCTGGCGCTTTCCCTGCTCAGACGGCGGGGCATTGGCGTCGAGCATGTGCTGATCGTCGGCGCGGGCGAAGTGGGCCGGGCCGTCATGCGCACCATGCTGGCCGACCCCGGACTAGGCTACCGTGTCGTGGGTTATATTGATGACGACCCGATCAAAGGCAGCAGCGAATTAGGCCGTTTCAAGGGATTAGGATCGCTGGACAGGCTAACCTCAATCCTTAGCTCAGAGCAGGTCAATGAAGTCATCATCACGCTGCCGTGGATGTATCACCGGAAGATCATGCAGATTGTGGATGAGTGCGACCGCCAACACATGAAAGTCCGGGTTGTGCCCGATGTGTTCCAGCAAAAGATGCAGCATATCGATCTGGACACGCTGAACGGCATTCCCCTGATTGGGGTGGAACGCCGAACGCTGTCCACAACCGCGCTGGTGATCAAGCGCGCTGTAGAGCTAACGCTGATCATCCTTTCCGCCCCCGTATGGATGTTGGTCTTTGGGCTGGTGGCCCTGCTGATCAGATTAGATTCACCGGGGCCGGTGTTCTTCAAGCACCGGCGGGTGGGCAAAGATGGGCATGAATTTGACATGTACAAGTTCCGATCGATGGTCAAGAACGCCGATGAGCAGCAGGCGGCGCTCGCCGAATTGAACGAGGCCGATGGCCCTCTGTTCAAGATCAAGAATGACCCGCGCCTGACACGGGTAGGGAAGTTTTTGCGCCGCACCAGCATCGACGAGTTGCCACAATTGTTTAACGTGATCCGGGGCGAGATGAGCTTGATCGGCCCACGACCCGGCACGCCAGAAGAGCTAACCCAGTACGAACCCTGGCAGCGCGCCCGGATTCTGGTCAAGCCCGGCCTGTCCGGGCTATGGCAGGTCAGCGGGCGCAGCGACATCCCGTTTGAGGAAATGTGCCTGCTGGACATTTATTACATCGAGAACTGGTCGCTGGGGTTGGATATTCGGATTGTGCTGCAAACTATTCCTTATGCGCTGTTAGGGCGCGGGGCATACTAACATTAGGCCGGGGGGATGGGCATGATGGGCGCGGGATACTCCAAGAAAACGCTGGTTGAAAAATTGGGGATCAAGCCGGGCTATCGTGTGGCCCTGATCAACCCGCCTGCCGATTACGATGCCACGTTGGGCAAGCTGCCTGATCGAGTCGCTGTTTCTGCCCAGGCAACCGGGAAGATAGAGTTCATTCAATGCTTTGTCATGACACAACATGAGCTTCATGTGGTGTTTGACGACCTCAAAGAGAGCCTTCTCCCCGCCGGAATGCTGTGGATTTCATGGCCCAAGAAGGCGTCAAAATTGCCAACCGATTTAGACGAGAATATCATTCGGGAGTTCGGGCTGGCGCATGGCCTTGTGGATGTCAAAGTATGCGCGGTTGACGAGACATGGTCCGGGCTAAAGTTTGTGTATCGTTTGAAAGATCGCTGAGTTATACCCATTATCGCGGAGCAGGCGCATGAATCAATGGCTGGAACAACATCGTGGGGCAGTTCTGGTCACGCTGGGCGCGCTGCTGGTCGCCGCCATCGGGCTTTTGGCGATACGCTGGCGGCAACCTGCTGAAATCACGCTTCAACCCCCGCCGCCGACTTCAACGCCCGCGCCAATTCGGGTATATGTTAGCGGCGCGATCAACCTGCCCGATGTTTACAGCTTGCCCGCCGGATCGATAGCCCGTGACGCTATTACGGCGGCAGGCGGCCCGCTGCCCGACGCCGACTTGAATCGGGTCAATCTGGCCCAATCCCTCAGCGATGGACAGCAAATTTACGTCCCCCGCGTTGGCGAAGCTGCCGTAATCGAGCCGGGCGCAGGCGCGGCAGCCTCCGTTCCCGCCGGGCCAATCAACATCAACACGGCAACGCAAGCGCAGTTAGAGTCCTTGCCCCACATCGGCCCAGCTATCGCCGCGCGGATTATCCAGTATCGTGATGAACATGGCCCGTTCGCCCGGATTGAGGATATCCAAAACGTGCCGGGCATCGGCCCCGCGACCTTCGCCGATATTCAAGCCCTGATCACCATTCAGTAGTTTATCGATGATCACCAGCCTACAAAACGAGCAAGTCAAACGGGCGCGCGCCTTGCACAAGCAGCGCAGCGCCCGCGCTGAAGCGGGCCGCTTTGTGATTGAAGGGTCACATCTGGTGGAGGAGGCGTTGCAGGCCAATGACACACTGGAAGAAGTGTTTTTCACCCGGCGATTTTCGGAGTCGGATGAGGGCGCAAGGCTGTTAGGCCGCCTGTCGGGAATGCCAGTCCAGCCCCAGCTTGTCCATGATTCGGTGATGAAATCCATGTGCGACACCGTGACTCCGCAGGGCATTGTCGCCATCGCGCCTATGCCTGAACGCGAAATCCATGATCCGCTGACTTTTGCCTTGATCATTGACGCCGTGAACGACCCCGGCAACATGGGAACAATCCTGCGGACGGCTGCCGGGGCGGGCGTTCCAGTCGTGTTTCTGATGCCCGGCTCGGTCGATCCTTTTAGCCCAAAAGTTGTGCGCGGGGCGATGGGAGCGCATTTCCGGCTGCCGATGCGCTCACTGGCATGGGAACAATTGAAGGCGACACTGGGCAATTTGCCCATTCTGCTGGCGGATTCCGGCGAAGGCGTACCATGCTATCAGGTCGATTGGACACAGCCGTGCGCCCTGATTGTCAGCAGCGAAGCGCGTGGCGCATCCTCAGAGGCCGAAAAACTCGCCAGTTCGCGGGTGACCATCCCGATGCCGGGCCAAATAGAATCGCTCAATGTGGCGATGGCGACAGGCATATTGATCTACGAAATGCTGCGGCAGCGGCTTGTCCATCAGGAGAATAATTCGTGAACATACGCGCCGTGACGGCTTTTGTCGATGTGTCATACCCACTGGATGAAACGGTTATTGCCCGTGCCGGGGAGACATTGAAGCGTGTCCGGGCCGGGCTGGAAGCCAGCGGTTTCACCGTGCAGACCGCCCGATTAGCGAGCCAACCTATCGCAGACGCGATCCCGCCTTCGGAATTGAAGGGCTTGCCCGCCTTTGCGCGCGACCTTGAAAAGTCTATCAAAGAGCATGGGATTGACTATGCCTCGCTGGGGAATATCCGCCTGACCGATGACTCTGGCTATCTCGCTATCATCCCGGCGACGCTAGGAGAAACTCAGACAATCTTTATGAGCGCTGAGATTGCGCGGGTGGGTATCGGGGTCGATCTGGCGCGCATCAAAGCTGCCGCCAATGCAATCTCACAAGCGGCGACCATCACGGCTGATGGTTTTGGAAATTTGCGGCTCGCCATGCTTGCCAACGTGCGCGCGTGGTCGCCATTTTTCCCGGCGGCGCATCATGGCGGCGGGAAAATGCGGATGGCAGTAGCCACCGAAAGCGCGGATGTCGCACTGACCGCCATCACATCGGCAAAATCGCTGGCGGAAGCGCGCCAGAATCTCGTCGCTGAAATTGAGCGTCTGGCTGGCCTGATGGAGAAAGCGGCGCGCGAGGCGCTTAATCCGGGCGAGGCTGAGTTTCAGGGAATTGACTTTTCGCTGGCCCCGTACCCGGAGGACAGCCGCAGCATCGGCGCGGCGCTGGAGGCGTTGGGACTTCCGGCGGTGGGGTCAGCGGGGACGTTGTTCGCGGCGGCGTTCCTGACGGAGGCTATCGAACGCGCCCGGTTCACACGGACGGGCTTTTGCGGGTTGATGCTGCCTGTGCTGGAAGACAGCGTTCTGGCCCGCCGGGCGTCTGAGTCCTTGCTGAATGTCACCGATCTGTTGACCTATTCGGCGGTGTGCGGCACGGGTCTCGACACGCTGCCGCTGCCCGGCGACATGACCGGGCCGGAACTGGCGGCGATTTTGTTGGATGTGGCGGCTCTGGCATTAAGGTTGGATAAACAACTGACCGCCCGCCTGATGCCGTTGCCGGGCAAGAAAGCGGGCGATCCGACCAACTTTGATTTTGAGTTTTTTGCGCCCAGCCGTGTGCTGGCTGTGACGCGGGGCGGTCTTACGGGCCTATTGGCGGGCGCTGAGTCGATTGACCTTTCGCCGCGCCACTCTATACGTTAAGCCGCCGCGCGCTGAGGGGCTTCTTCGCCACGCCCTATCCATAAATGGTTGGGAAGCACGGTGTTGCTGCCTCGCACATCCATCCCGGCTATGGGCGACGTGGCCTTGAGAAGCATCGATGGATGCACATAGCACAACGTCGGGCGCAGGCCGTACTTGGCTTCGTAATGCTGCACGGCGCGCTCCAGTTTCTCCGCAAAATCGCGGCTGTGATTATCATCAAACCACAACATTCCTATACGCATGGGTCGCCCTCCTCTGCCCAGTCTCAATGTTAGAACTTCCGTTCGCAACTACCTCAAAGTATACCAGAACAAGAGTTCTGTGTCAAGCATTTGATCCCCCTTTTTCGAGGCAATTTTCGGGCAATATTTCGCGGCCCGTAAAGACGGCCTCGCGCCTCAATTGAGGAACACCTTTAGAACAGGGATTGGCCTGTTTGACAGTCCCGCATAGAATAAATGCTGGCCTCAGAATCGGGACAATCGCGCTGTCGGGAGAGCAGATCATGCCGGATGATTCACATCTTCAAGACGAACTCGCCATGCTCAGGCAGCGTGTTGCCGAATTGGAGGCAATCGAAGCCGAGTATCAGCGCGCGCAGGCGGCGCTAAAAGAAGTAGGCGGCGAGTGGGAAAACCTGCTAGAGATCGTTGGGGACTCGGTGTTTATCGTCGATCCGGTGAAGATGGCGATCCTCGACGCCAACGATCATGCCGCCCGCCGCCTCGGCTATGGGCGTGAAGAACTGCTGGCAACGCCTTATTCGAGTATCGAAATCAAACAGGCATCTGGCCCAGCAGGCGCGGCAGAGTGGGAATCGCAGAAGAGCCGCACCCGGTTTTATGACTGTTTGCACCGGCATCACGATGGAACGGCGACCCCGGTTGAAGTCAGCAGCCGGATCATTCGGCATCAGGGCCAGCCCGCGCTGTTGAATTTTGCGCGGGACATTTCGCTGAGGAAACAAGAGGAAGCCGAGCGCGAACAGATGATCGTGGAACTGGAGGCCTACGCTCATACGGTCGCGCATGACCTCAAGAACCCGGTCGCGCTGATGATGGGATACAGCGAGATGTTGGGCGATGACAGCTATAACTACAGCCGCGAAGAAATCAAGGAGTATCTGAGCGTCATTCATCGGGCGGCAACCAAGATGCACAATATCATCGACGAACTGCTGCTGCTGGCGAGCGTCCGCAAAATGGACGAGGTTGGCATCGAGCCGCTGGATATGCAAACCATTGTCAGCGAGGCACTCAAGCGCTTAGAAAACGTGATTGAACCTGCCGGGACAGTTGTCCACTTGCCGGAAAGCTGGCCGCTGGCATCAGGTTATGCGGCCTGGGTGGAAGAAGTCTGGGTGAATGACATCAGCAACGCCATCAAGTATGGCGGAACGCCGCCGCAGATCGAGCTAGGAGCGACGGCGCAGGGCGGCGCTATCACCTTTTGGGCGCGCGACAATGGTCGGGGCATCGCCCCAGAGGATCAGCCGCAGCTTTTCAAGCAGTTCACCCGCTTTGATCAGGCCCGCGCCGAGGGTCATGGGCTGGGGTTGTCCATCGTCAAATCAATTGTCGCCAAACTGGGCGGCGAAGTTGGCGGGATGAACCGCCCGGAAGGGGGCAGCGAGTTCTTTTTCACCCTGCCTGCGGCGCAATAGGCTACCCTCCCACATCGCATACCGTCATGCTGTCAATTGACACGGGCGGGCCGTTCACCACGATCATCATCGGGCCGGGTTGCAAGGGACCATTAGGATCAGTGTCCTGGCCCTCAGCGACCACTTGACCATCAATCAGGCCGCGCAAGTTTCCATTGTCCGCAAATAACTCGATGACATGCGTCGAGCCATCAAACACGGGCGGAATAGACACTACGGGCGACAGGGGCGTTGGCCCGCGCTGAAGGGACGCGCCTCCTTGCGCCTCAATCTTAAACCCATAAGCCGCGCGCTGGGCGGGGGTGTCGTTGACCAGCACATTGAGAGACGATGGCCCTTGCCGCCACGCCACTTTTAGCGTGACATGCGCTTTGACTACGGGAGAGATAATTAATCGGACACCGCCTTCACGCTGACCTGTGTCTGACATATTTAGCCAGACACCATCCAGCGACACAAAAGCGGCATCGCCCGGCGAAAACACGCCCAACTCCTGTTGATTGTCGTCGCCAAAATCTACAGCAAAGATAGCGCGCTCGTTTTCGGCGCAGGGGAGACTGGCTGAGTCACTCAAAAACAATTCACTGGTATTCGGCGGAGGGCCTACCGGCGGCTGTTGGGCTGGCAACGAGGTGGGCGTGACTATTACTGCCTGTGTCGGAGCGGGCGTGTCAGAAACGGGCGCAGGGCTGGCAGCCACAATCGCTAGAGTGGCGGAAGCAGGCGCAGGCGTGACTGCGACGGGTGGAGCAAGCAATCGGGTGTAGACTAAAAAGCCGATCCCGATCAATAGAAGAGCCACAAGCCCCAGCCCAACGGGGACAACCCAGCGAGGAAGTTCGCCTTGCGATGCCGGATTAGCGGGCGTTGTCTGCGGAATCACGGACGGCGGCGTCGGATCGGGGCGGAGCGCGCTGAGGCCGACTGAGGCGGGGGCGGGTTTGGCTGGCAATAAACGTGAGGGCCGCGCGGCAGCCTGAGCAGCGGTCATTTTTCCTACGGCGATATCCAGCGCGTCGGCCATATCGAGCGCGCTGACATACCGATCATTCGGGTCTTTGGCCATCGCCCGTAGCACAACCTGAATCACTTCATCTGGCAGATCAGGGCGAGTCTCGCGCGGGTCAGGCAGCGGCGCGCTGACGTGCTGAAAAATAATCGCCATCGGCGTGTCCCCGTGAAACGGCACATCGCCGATGAGCATTTCGTATAACACCACGCCTAACGCGTAAATATCGGTGCGCGGGGTGGGCTGCTCGCCCATCGCCTGTTCCGGAGAGATATAAGCCGGCGTCCCCACCACGGAGTGCCCGGTGAGATGGGCCGAGCCTGCCACAATCTTAGCGAGGCCAAAGTCGGTGACATAAGCGTCGTCCACTGCGTCGAACATGACATTGTTCGAGGTCATATCCCGGTGGATCACATTCTTGCTGTGCGCGTATTGCAAGGCTTCCGCTACCTGCCGCAATATGCGCGCCGCCTCCGCCGGAGATAACGGCCCCTGTTTCTGAATGCGCTGGAAGAGCGTCCCGCCGTCCAGAAAGCGCATCACCAGATACGTCACATCGCCCTCTTCGCCGTAGTCGTGGACAGGCAAAATACGGGCATGTTCAAGACTGGCGATGATCCGGGCTTCTTGCCGGAATCGATTGGCAAAATCGGGGTCCATCTTCAGGATGGGCGGCAGCACTTTGATCGCCACCGCGCGATCCACCGCAGGCTGATGGGCTTTGTAGACCGCCGCCATCCCGCCCTGACCGAGCTTTTCGAGGATACGATAATTGCCAAGATGAGTGACTTTTAGATCTTGCATCAGTTGACTCTCTATCCGGCGCGGGTTTCGCGTCGCAAAATAGTAGCACAGGTTTAGCATGAGCGACATAAGGGAAAACCGGTTCGTTGTTTCCCTTATAGCCGTATGGTACAATCCGCAACGCGGTGGGGAGTGGCCAAGTGGCAAGGCGCCGGCCTTTGGAGCCGGTTACCGAAGGTTCGAATCCTTCCTCCCCAGCCTTTCTGAAACCATCTCTGGCCTGTTCATTGGCCGAGATGGTTTGTTTTCTTAGTCGCCCAGTCTTGCGCATTAGGTTCGCCCGATACTGGATTCCCGCGCCAGCCTGTCAAAACGACAAACGCAGGCGCAGCCAACCCCATCTCATGCAAAAGTCGCCCACCCGCCCGCGCTCACGCTATAATCCCGCCCGGTTTTAGCAAGGAGCGAACCGTGCAGCCGATTGTCGAATGCGTTCCCAATTTTAGCGAAGGGCGACGGCTAGATGTGGTCGAGGCGATTGCCAATGCCATCCGCCAGACGCCTGGAGCGACTCTGCTCGACAAAAGCTCAGATCACGACCACAACCGCACGGTGTTGACCCTGATCGGCGACCCATCGAGCGTCGAACAGGCCGCTTTTGCCGCCATCAAAACCGCCTCAGAATTGATCGATCTCAACCAGCATCAGGGCGAGCATCCGCGCATCGGCGCGACAGATGTCGTTCCGTTTATCCCTATTCGCGGCGTGTCGATGGCCGAATGCGTGGAAATCGCGCGGCGGCTGGGCCAACGAGTCGGCGCGGAACTGAACATTCCGGTATATCTGTACGAGCAGGCTGCCACGCACCCAAATCGCCAGAACCTTGAAAACATCCGGCGAGGCGAGTTTGAAGGGCTGCGCGACGCGATCAAGACCGACCCGACGCGCAAACCCGATTTTGGGCCTTCGCAGCTTGGCCCGGCAGGCGCGACCGTGATCGGCGCGCGCGCGCCATTGGTGGCCTATAACGTCTATCTCAACACCGATAACGTTGAAGCGGCCAACCGCATCGCCAGAGCGCTGCGGCATTCCAGCGGCGGCCTTCATTACGTCAAAGCGCTGGGGCTGCTGGTCAATGGCCGGGCGCAAATCTCGATGAACCTGACTGATTTCACCAAAACGCCCATCCATCGCGCGCAAGAGCTGCTGCGCGCCGAAGCCGCCCGGTATGGTTATCAGATCGCTTACAGCGAAGTGGTGGGCCTGATCCCGGAACAAGCGCTGATCGACACTGCGCGCTGGCACTTGCAGCTTGACCTGTTTGACGAGACTCAAATTCTGGAGCGCAAAATGCAGATCGCGGAAACACGCAATGACGTTCTTCCAGTCGCTTTTCTGGAAGCTGTCGCCAGCAGCGAACCCACCCCCGGCGGCGGATCGGTGGCGGCGCTGGCGGGAGCGTTGGCGGCAGGGCTGGCGGGGATGGTCGCACACGCCACCATTGGCAAGAAGAAATATGCCGGGGTTGAAGCCGAAATGCGCGAACGCGCGGCGCAAGCGGACAGCCTGCGGGCGCGGCTGACCAGCGCGATCAACGAGGACAGCGACTCTTTTGACCGGTTGATGGTCGCCTTCCGGTTGCCCAAGGAAGAAACTACCCGGCCTGAGCGCATTCAAAGCGCGACATTAGAGGCCACCGAAGTTCCATTGGAAACGGCGCGCCAAACGCTGGAAGCCATGCGCTGTTTGAAAGACATTGTCGCGCATGGGAACGTCAACGCCGTGACTGACGCCGCCGCCGGGGTGCATATGGCCCTTGCCGGGGTCGAGACGGCAGTTCTCAATGTCATGGTCAACCTCAAGGGGCTTGAGGACGCGGAGCGCGTCAAGACGCTGCGTGATGACGCCCTCGCTGTGCGTGACCAGGCCCGCCAACTATTCGCTGAGATTATGGTTGTTGTTGATCAACGGATGGAGACTCTGTAAGCCATGCGCCTGCGTTTATTGCTCATCGCCGGGCTGCTTGTGGCAGCATTATCAGCCTGCGCCCCGAAGATTTATACGCCAACGCCGACCAAGACCCCGCCCGGCCCGCCAAGCCAAGCGCCAACGGCGATCCCGACGCTTGTCCAGACAACAGCCGCGCCGACCACGCCTGCCATCACAGTCGTTCCAACCAGCGCGGTCACGGAAACCAGCGCGCCGCCAGCGGTGGCATCGGGAACGCTCACCAACACCCCGGAGCCGCCCACGCCTGATCCGAGCCTGCCGGCAGAGCATTATTTCATGCGCCGCCCGATTGGCGAAGGCGGCGTGGAGGATTACGCTGATCGCACCTACGCCTATGGCGCGACAGCGGGCGGGCAGTATCGGCCCCATACCGGAGAAGAATTTCGCAACCCGTCAGGCACGCCCGTAATCGCCGTCGGCAACGGGACAATTTTCTATGCGGGGAATGATCTACAAACCCTGTTTGGCCCGGACACCGCGTTTTACGGCCAGTTAATTGTCCTGCAAATGACCGATTTCACCCAGAACGGGCAGCCTGTGTTCGCGGTGTATGGTCATGTGGACACCATTGATGTCGAAGCCGGGCAATCCGTCGCCACCGGCGATCCGCTTGGCACAGTGGGCCAGCGCGGAGTCGCTATCGGGCCGCACCTGCATTTTGAGGTGCGGGTCGGCGATCCCTATTCTTATGCGACCAGCACACGCAACCCCGATCTGTGGATCAGGCCATACTTTGGCTATGGAACGCTGGCAGGAAGAGTGGTTGACAGCAACGGCGCGCTCTTGCGCGGCGTGGGGATCACGGTCAAGGGCAGCGATTTAACGCGCTATACGTGGAGCTACGGCGGGGATGAGAACATCCCCGATGAGCAATGGAAAGAAAACTTTACCTTAGGCGATCTGCCCGAAGGCTGGCACACCGTCACGACGCGCGGCGGCAGCAAAATCTTCAGCGCGGAGATATACATCCGCAAGGGCCACACCACGTGGCTTGAAATTCAGCTGCCCTGATGTTTAGTCGTTCACGCGCTCTTTTTGTTCTTCAAGAACGGCTTGGGCCGCCGCAAGCCGGGCAATCGGCACACGGAACGGCGAGCAGCTTACATAGTTCAAGTTGATACGATGGCAGAGCTTGACACTGGCCGGGTCGCCGCCATGTTCCCCGCAGATGCCGACTTCCAGATCGGGCCGGGTTTGGCGACCTTCTATCACAGCCATCTCCATTAACCGCCCAACACCCTCCGGGTCAATCGTCTGGAAGGGGTTTTTCGGCAGGATGCCATCTTTGACGTAAGCCAGCAGGAACTTTCGCTCGGCGTCGTCGCGGCTGATGCCATAGGTCATCTGCGTCAGGTCATTCGTTCCAAAGCTAAAGAACTGGGCCATTGACGCGATATCACTGGCGGTCAACGCCGCGCGCGGAATTTCGATCATCGTTCCGAATTTATAGCTGACTTGAATCCCCTTTTCGGCCATAACGACACGCGCCACATCTTCCAGCAACGGCTGGATCGCTTTGAGTTCGTTGATATGGCTGGTCAGCGGGATCATGATTTCCGGGCGCACGTCGATCCCTTCCTTTGCTGCGTCACAGGCCGCCTCGAAGATCGCCCGCACCTGCATTTTGTTCAGATCGGGCTTCATGATCCCCAGACGACAGCCGCGCAGCCCCAGCATCGGGTTAATTTCGTGCATGTCACGGACAACGGCGAGCAGCTTGCGCTTCCTGGCCAGTTCGGGCGATTTGCTCTGGCGCGCTTCTAACTGCGCGACTTCCTCGATCAACATCTCTAAGGATGGCAAAAATTCATGCAGCGGCGGGTCGAGCAGGCGGATGATCACCGGGAGGCCGTGCATCACCTTAAAGATGCCATAAAAATCATCACGTTGAAGCGGCAGCAGGACATTTTGCAGGACGCTCAGATATTCTTCCTCAGTCTCGGCAAGGATAGCGCTCTGGAATTTCTCGGTGCGGTCGCCGAGGAACATATGCTCGGTGCGGCACAGCCCGATGCCCTGCGCGCCATAGCTGCGGGCGCGGGCCGCTTGTTGAGGATCATCGGCGTTGGCCCATACTTCGAGGCGGCGAATGTCATCCGCCCACGCGAGGATTTCCATCAATTCCTTTTGCTCTTCAAGGCGCGGCTCCAGGGTGGGGATGGCGTTCAAGAATACTTCGCCCTGCGCGCCATCCAGTGAAATCACGTCGCCCTCTTTGACAACCGTTCCGTTGACGTGGAATTGACGCGCGTCAAGGTCAATGTGAAGTTGTTCGCAGCCCGCCACGCATGGTTTGCCCAATTGCCGGGCCACTACCGCAGCATGGCTGGTCGCCCCGCCATGCTGGGTGAGGATGCCCCTGGCGGCAAGCATACCATGCACGTCGTCCGGGTTGGTCTCCGGGCGCACCAGAATCACGGCCTTGCCCTCTTCTCTGGTGACACGCTCGGCGGTGTCAGCGTCAAAATAAGCCATGCCAACCGCCGCGCCGGGCGAAGCGTTCAGCCCTTTCGCCAGCAATTTTGCTTTCTTCTTGGCGACCGGGTCAAAGCGGGGGTGCAACAACTGGTCGATTTGGTCGGCTTCGATCCGGCACACCGCTTCTTCTTTGGTGATTAGTCCCTCAGCGACCATGTCCACCGCGACCTTGACGGCTGAAGCAGCCGTGCGCTTGCCGTTACGGGTCTGGAGCATCCAGAGCTTGCCATTTTCGATAGTGAACTCAACATCCTGCATGTTGCGGTAGTGCTCTTCGAGGCGGGAAGCAATATCGTTGATGGTTTCCCATGCCTGCGGCATTTCGCGCGAAAGATCTTCGATAGATTTAGGCGTGCGCGCCCCAGAGACAACATCTTCACCCTGAGCGTTGATCAGGTACTCGCCATAAAGTTTCTTTTCGCCGGTGGATGGATTGCGCGTGAAAGCCACCCCTGACGCTGAGTTTTCGCCAATGTTGCCAAAGACCATCGCCACAATGTTGACCGCCGTCCCCAGATCGTGAGAGATGCCCATCGCATTGCGATAGTCAACCGCGCGCTTGCCGTTCCATGATTGGAAGACGGCGCGAATTGCCAGATCGAGTTGCTGCCACGCGTTTTGAGGGAAATCTGTGCCGCTTTCTTGCTTGATCAACGCTTGCAGGCGGCAGGTGGTGGTCTGCCAGCCCTGGGCCGAAACATCCGTGTCGCTCAGTACGCCTTCCTCATCTTTGATGCGCTGGATTTCCTTTTCAAACAGCGACCCGTCAATATTCAGCGCCACCTTGCCAAACATCTGAACCAGCCGCCGATACGCATCCCACGCGAACCGGCCATCACGGGCGCGGGCGGCAAGACACTCCACCGCGTCATCATTCAAGCCCAGATTTAACACGGTATCCATCATGCCGGGCATGGAGAATTTAGACCCGGAACGCACCGAAACTAATAATGGGTTGCCGTCATCGCCGAACGTCGCTCCCATCTTTGGGCCCAGTTCTTGCATCGCATCAACAACTTGCTCCCACAGGCAGTCGGGGAATTGCTCGCCTGAGTTCAGATACGAGACGCAGGCTTCAGTGGAGATAGTGAAACCGGGCGGAACAGGGAGGCCAAGGTTGGTCATCTCGGCCAGCCCTGCGCCTTTGCCGCCCAGCAAATCGGCGCGGCTGGCGCTGCCTTCGTCAAATCGATATACCCACTTTTGGCTGTTCACTGTTGGCATCTCCTGAGAGGTAGCGCACCGACGCAGAATCCCCCTCTGGATTCTTACGAATACTTACAGCGTAACAGCCCTCAACCAGCATGGGTAGAGCCAAATATCACGAACCTTGCGTGATAATGCGCTATAAGACCAATATAGTCGAAGTTCAGGCGTGGAATCGCTACTCGATTTGCCGCAGCGCGCGTTCGGCAATGTCGTAAGCGGCGCGCGGCTTACCGATGCGCCGGGCGGCGGCGCGGCATTTCTTGAGTTCGCTCTGATCGCCGGAAAGCCACGCATAGGCGGTGGTCAACACTCCGATAGGGCCGGGCGACCACGCCCCGGCGCTGTTTTCAACGACGTAGCGAACGTTCCCTATTTCCTGTCCGGGGAGGGCTTCATACAAAATTAGCGGCTGGCCGCACGCCAGCGACTCGGTGACAATCAGGCCGCCCGCTTTGCAGGCCACTACATCGGCGGCTAACATCATCTCTGGCAAATTTTTCACCAACCCGTAGACATGCGCTTTGTTCTTCCAGGTGGCAGCTTCCAATTGAGCGTCTGTCTCCGGGTTTCCGCCGCTAACGACCACAATTTGGAGTATCAGCCCTGACCGATCCAGCAGCCGAGCGATAGCCGCCGTTTCACGGGTGCGCGCCGAGCCAACGATTAGAATCGTGTCCATATCTTGATCCCACCCCAGACCGGCCCGCAGCGCAGCTTTGTCGCGGATTTCATCGGCAAAGGCAGGATTCACGGGCAGCCCCGTCAATTGGACGTTAGCTTTATCAAGCCCGGCATCCAGCGCTTGCTTGTAGACGTTTCCGGTTGGGACAAAAGTCAGACTGGCTTCTTTGTGAAACCATAGGCTGTGGACATTGACCAGATCAGTCACGACTACATCCACAGGAACAATCCGATTAACGCTGTGCGCAGCCCGGATCGCGGCCTGAGAGAAAGCGGGGTAAGTCGTGATGATGACATCGGGCTTGTAATCTTCCACCTGACGGGTCAGGGCTTTGTTCAGGATAGTCGTGGTCACGTCCTGCATCAATTGAGCCACAACCGGGGCGTCAGTGGCGGCGTAGGTGAGTTGATACAGGCGCGGATCGTCGATCACCACTTCGTCGTAGCCCGTTTCAAACTGCTTGACCAGTTCGGGTATCGACGGGTCTTGCAACGGGTTAAAGGTGTTCACATCGCAGTCGCCCCCGCCCAGATTCTTGAGAGCGATTTCAATAGCTTGCGCGGCCTTTCGATGCCCGAATCCGGCGTCCGCCGCCAGCATTAGTATACGTTTAGGCATGGATCCCCCAGAGTTGCGCCGCCGTGAAAATGGCAACGATTTCGGATCGTTCCAGTTATATCAATAATATTACGGTATTCGCCTAACACATGGATCGCTATTGCGCAGTGACTGAATTAGTCTAGACTCATAAATACGTGCCCGCGCCCCAAAAGTTAGCAGATCGTTTGAGCAATCTCATGAAACAACAGAATGAATTCATGTTCCCATCCGAATTTCGATGGGGAACTGCCACCTCGTCGCATCAGGTAGAAGGCAATCTGACCAATAACGATTGGTGGCTCGCCGAGCAAACAGGCGGGTATATCTTTGAGAATCAGTTATCGGGTCAGGCCTGTGACTGGTGGAATCGGGCCGAAGAGGACTTTGACCGGATGGCAGCGATGGGCCAGAACGCCCACCGATTGTCCATTGAGTGGAGCCGAATCGAGCCACGCCCCGGTGTGTGGGACACAGATGCGCTGGACCGCTACCGCCAGATGATTGTGGGACTGCGGGCGCGGGGCATCAAACCGATGGTCACGCTGCACCATTTCACCAACCCGCTGTGGATGGTCGAACAGGGCGGCTGGGAGAATGATCAGGTAGTGGGCTGGTTTGATCGCTACGTTCGCAAGGTTGTCTCCACGCTGGGCAACGATGTTGACCTGTGGTGCACTATCAACGAACCCAATGTCATGATCAGCCAGGCGTATGGCGTCGGGCGTTGGCCGCCCGGCAAACGCGATTTTAATGCCGCAATTCGGGTCATCTGGAATGTCGCCCGCGCGCATGGGGCAGCCTATCATGCCATTCACGAAATCCTGCCCGGCGCGTCGGTGGGCCTTGCGGCGCATCTGATGAAGTGGCAGCCGGGCCGGCCCTGGTTGTTTTTCGACTGGATCGCCACCAATTTTATGACGCATGTGTTTCATCATTTGCTGTTGGGCGCGATCACCGAAGGCGTGATGCGAATCCCCAGCAAGCGCGTGACAAACATCCCCGAAGCGCGGCGGACGTTGGATTGGCTGGGAGTCAACTACTATCAGCGGTACCGGATACGCTTCAACCTGCGCTCGTCGGGCACGCTGTTTGTTGATGTGGGAACCAAGCCGGGCGCGATCACCGGGCCGGGCCTTTGGGGAGAAATCCACCCGCAGGGCCTGTCTGACACGCTAACGATCCTCTGGAAACGCTACCGGCTGCCGATGTATGTGACCGAAAACGGAATCCCCGATGAGCATGATATCAACAGGCCCGGTTTCATCGTCACGCATCTACATCAACTCTGGCAAGCTATGTCCCGGCAGATTCCAGTGCTGGGATACTATTACTGGAGCCTACTCGACAATTTTGAGTGGACAGAAGGGTACAACCCCAGCTTCCGCTTTGGCCTGATCGGGGTCAATTTTGAGACGCAGGAACGCCATATGCGGAAAAGCGGCGAATTATACGCCGATATTTGTCGGCGAGGTGGGCTGGCACAGCAAAGCATCGCGCAGTACACGCCAGAATTGCTGCCCCTGTTGTTTGGCGCGTAAGCCTCAAAGAAACGGCTCAGGGGCGCCCGTACACGCCAAACGTGGCCCAATAGTAGGGGCTAGTCCCGGCCCTGTGCGCTTCGCGCTGAATCTGCGCCAGAGCTGTTGAAGGGGTCAAACCCTCAAACACCTTACGATACAAAGCGGTCACCAGTTGGCACGCCTGCTCATCTGCTACCGACCACAGGCTGGCGACCACCGTCCGCGCGCCTGCTGCCAGAAACGCCTGCGCAATGCCTGCCAGGTCGTCGGCATAACCCCAATGTCCCAGCGCTGTCTGGCAGGCAGCCACAGTCACCAGCGCCGCCGAAAGGCGCCACGACCGGATGTCTTCTATCGTGACGACATCCTCCCCAAAGATCAACCCTATGTGTTCGCCAGTTTCAGGATCAGCATAGGCGTGGGTCGCCAGATGCAACCAGTCAAAACGAGCGAACGCGCCTGACACGCCTGATTCCATCAACGCCGCGCGCGTGAGTTGATCGTCAGACAAAGCATTTGCGGCGCCGGGTTTGATAGACAATAGAGCGTCAGTTTCGCGGCGAATCAGTGGCAACGCCGGGTAGCCCGGTTGGGAAAATTCCGGCTGGGCTAGAATCAGTCCCTTACCCATAAGAGCATGTTGATCTGTTTCAAGACTATGCATCAGCGCGCCTAGCGACGAGGCATACGAAATCTGCGCCCGGCAAACAAGCGGCGTGTCATCATCGAGCAAGGCGCCAAACGCCACCCCGTTAAGCTCTCCAGCCGGAATAATGATCAATGGGCAATCGGGACGCAAATTGTCACGAACGCTGTTGGGGATCAAAGCGTCGGCCAGAAGCCTTCGGCTACGAAGGCCATTGAGTTCGCGTCCGGTTGCGCCATCGAGATGAAGGTATGCGCGCTGCCGGAATAGCTCATGCTCCTCAGAACACATTTTGAGCATCATGTTTTGCTCACTCGACAGCTGGACGGGATAGCATTCCAACCGTGTCGAGGTCAAAGCAAAGACCAGCAAAGTTCTATTGGGCGCCTGTCCAAGCCACGCAAAGCGAATAATCGTCCATGCGTTGCCCCATAACTCATCAAACATGGCACGCAGACGATCAAGATCCAACCGGGACATTGGTTCATCCCACAGACTTGCGCTGTGATGGGGATGACGCCCCCCGAAAAGCTCGATCACTTCCAATGCTCGATAAAAATCCCGAAGATCGATTGCCAGATTCAGGGCATCGGAGAACGCCCGTTGGTTGGCTAGCGCAAAATGCTCAATCAAATCTGCTTCCAACAGCGCGTGCCGAACCTGACGCATCTCGCGCAGCGCATGGGTAAGGTCGTCCAATGCCTGACGCGGCGCATGGCGAGTTTCCGCAAGCCGGGCGCTGACTGTGTAATAACCCCACCGAAGCGAGGCGGGCAATTCGTCAACTCGCAGCTCTTCGAGAGTTTGTTGTCCCAGTTCCGGGCGTTTCATGGCCGCATAAGCCGAGCCGATCTTGAGCAGGGCTTCTTGAGCCGCTGTCACCTGAGTTAGCTGGCGAAATTGCTCCATGCTCCGACGGTACCAGTCCCGGGCCTGGCTTGACTCCCCTGATTTGAAAGCCAGATCACCTTGCAGTTGTTGGATCGAAGCCGAATCAATGCCGGTGTCGGCCAGCATGGTGGCTCTGGCAAGCTGCGCTTGCGCCTGCGCTATCTCGCCACAGGCGGCAAGAATGTGAGCTAGATTGATCAGTGGTTTGACCAACCGCGGAAAAAGAGCCGCGGCTTCGAGAAGCGCGATACATTCCCTGAACTGCGCGATTGCCAGTTGATAATGGCTGAGTGAAGCGTAAGTCAAGCCTAGCTCGAACCGAACATCGATTCGGTGTTCGAATGCCTGACCCCAATCAAAGGCAGTCCTGGCTCCAACCAGAAGCTCCAAAGCCTGCGCGAAATGCCCCTGCCGGCGAAGCAGCGCGCCGAGCTTCATGCGGGCAGCGGCGGCAGCAATCGGATAGCCTGCGCGCTCGAAAGCCCGTCTGGCGCGCTCGAAGGCTCGTTGCGCCGGATCATAGCGGCCCTGATGATAGTAAACTCCGCCCCTCATCAAACGGCTCTGGCTCAACAGCGCGCCCAAACCCAGCCTGGAGGCAAGCCCGGCGAGTCGCCTGATATGCCCTAACGCTCCTGTAAAGTCGCCCTGTTCCTCGCACAGTTCCGCCTGCGCCAGCAAACTCAAACAATTAATCTTGTCATGCCGGAGCTGGATCGCTAATGTATGCGCGCTGGCGATCCAGCGCGCGGCGTCTTCAAACTCCCGGCGCAGACAGTGAACCTTCGCTCTGAGCAGCCACACACGGGCCAACCCGCACGAGACTTCTTTTTCGGCAAATAGGGTTTCCGCCTGATCCAAATAAGCAAGACCCTGATCAAATTCCCCGGAGATAGTCAGGCAGCAAACGCTCTTGTTCAACGTAGCCCAACCCAATTCAGCGTCCGAATCCCGCCGGGAAAAATAATCCAGAGCCGTGTCGTTATGCTCTTGCAGTTTGGCTGAGTCGCCCCTGTGCATTGACTCTTCCGCCGCGTCAACAAGACAGCGCATTGCGGCGCGTTCCTGTCCCTGTTCCATCATGCGTTCAGCAAGCTCAAGCAATTGTTGGCCCGAAGCTGGGACGCGCGCCTGAAATCGCTCGGCCAGAATCAAGTGCCAGCGCGCCAGAATAAGCGTTTTGTCCTGCGGAAGGTTGGCCGATAGCCATGCCGCCGCTGGTCGCAGCACGGTTCTGGCCGAGCGATACTGTCCCCAGCTAATCAACGCCACGCCCAGAGACACGGCAGCAACCGATTCGATCCAGGGGTCACCAGCGAGCCGGGCCTGTGTGACAGCCCCGATCCCCCATGAAGCGCTTAACACAGGGTTGATTCGGGCGATTTCTAGCGATTGAAAAGGGGCGCTTTCAGGGGAAGCGACCAGAGCGCGGGCGCCGTTGCTCAAAAAATCGCCGCGCTTGTCTGCCGCGACCAGAGCGGGATCAACGCCCCTAAGCCGTTGCGTTACTTGATCAATCAGGCTCTTGGGTGGGAGGATAGAATCATAGGTTGAAATAAACGGAAATGTGGCAGTCAAGATTGCTCAAAAGTGACGCTAAGATGTTCCAGATCAGGCTGAATAAGCAAATCGTCAAACAAGAATCGGTTGCGCATGATAAGCGCTGTATAGGTGTTTCGCCCGGTCGTTATGACAACTTTGATCTGATCAAGTTCGGATTCGTCAGCAGAAAGCTCGCCGGTTAGCCGATAATGCTCAGGCTGGTCCGATTCATACAGGGTGATCAGCAAGACATACGCAGACGCGCCGATGCGCGCCATATCGAGATACAGCGGTCGGCTGGCGCGCGACTCTTGAGAAGAATCGCTGCTACGGCGCACATCAGGCAGGTATTCCAGCCCGCTCCCTGCTTTAAGCGGCACTATCAACGGCGGGCTGATAGTTTGCGCGTGACTCTGGCCTCGCCATTCGCGCAGGCGGCGCAAGAAGCCCAGATCGTTGGCAGACACACGGCGGCGAGGAATGGCAATCTCGGTGGTCGTTAGAATGTCTTCAAGCGTATCCCGGCAAACCCCGCATTCCAGCAGATGCCGAGCGGCGTCAGGATAAAACTTAGCGGCATTGCCTCTGGCGCGTTCCATCTCAGCGTAGCTGTGCAAGATTTCCTGCGCGCGCCAATGATCAAGCTCAAAATGCTGGCGTTTGTTTTTCACTATTCATGCTCACTGATACCGTGGCTGCTCTTGGAATTTTTGTCTGGCGCGAGACTGGATGCTTTGAATCTGAGTGAGCGTCTTGCCCAGAGCGCTGGCAACGACGCGCTGGGATTCGCCGCGCGCGCGGCGAAGGCAAACTTCCCTTTGGAGCGCATTCAGGCGTGTCCACGCGGGATGAGATTGAATCGCAATCGCAAGCTCGTTCTGATCGCTATCGGGCGGCTCGGCGCGAAGTTCAATCAGAGTCCATTCGCCGGTGCGCTGATTGCGCACAGGTTGATCGATTGACAACGAATTCTGATGGCGGACAAATCCGCGCGCCAGACAAATTCGCCGAACTTCTGTAGAAATCACTTTGGATGCCCATGCTTCAAACGGAGCGTCATGCCGATACTGATTCAAGCGCCGCCAGATCGTGAGCGCGCAGGATTGCGCTAGATCATCCACCAGAATATCGCGATCCAAACCCCTGATGTCGTATTTTCGGACATAGGTATACGCCCGCGCATGAATAAAATCGAGCAGGACTTCCCATGCTTGTCTACCTCCCATTCGCAACGCTGTCACACGGGGGCATTCGCAGGCGGCGGCATGAATTATCCGGTCAATGTAGCTGTCAGAGATTCCAGTCACCGGGTCGGGTTCACAATCAGCAGGTCGTAGTTCAGGCGCGACCCTGATCTGAGAAATAACCCATTCCGCCCTCTGCGCTAGCGCGTCAACGCTAACAGGGAGATTCTGGCGCGCAAAGAACAGTCTAACGCGGCGCAGGCATTGATAAAAAAGGGGGCGCTGATGCGGAACGGGTTGCATAGGGCAAGCTCGCGTTGAGATGAAGATCGAAGGGAATGGCCGCATGCATCATGCCTGTTCATTGTAGCATAAAGTCGCGCGAGCCGATCTATCAAAATTGTTTCAGCGCTATTCAAAGTTTGATTGATTGAAGACGCCACTTGTTTTGGCCTGACCAGAACCCTATACTTGATCTAACTTTGACAACAGGAGTCGTTGATGTCAACCGTTCCCCCCAATGACCGTGACGAAGCTGCCCCCCGCCCTATGACTACCCGCCCTCGCGATGGCCTGAGCGGGTTGTTAGAGCCGATGATCTTGACCTGGAGATTGTTCTGGGATGGGCGAGTCGGCGTTCTGCCCAAACTGATTCCGCTGGCGGCGGTTGTGTATCTCCTTTCGCCGTTCGATTTCATGCCTGAACTGGTTTTGCCATTCGTGGGCCTAATAGACGATGTGGGTGTTGTTCTGCTGGCTATGAATGGTTTTGTCGCTTTGTGCCCGCCGGGTGTCGTGCAAGCGCATCGGCAGCAGCTTGGCTATGCCAGCAGCGCGGGCGCGGACCGCGACGCGGATGTCGTGGATGGCTACGCCGAGCCAATAGACGACCGCTAGTTGCCCTGTGCCATGTTTAACAGCCTGCGCTTTCGCCTTTTCCTTTCGCATCTGGCGTTGGTCGTTTTGACGCTGGGGATTATTGTCGGCGCGCTGTTGGTCCTGTTGTTGGCTACCCCGATCTCAACCCTTCAGACGTACCGCCAGATCACAGATGTCGCCAGAGCCAGTTCAGCCTATCTCGCCAGCAGCGGCGCGCAGAGCATCGACAGTCGTCTGCTCGAAGTCGCCCAAACCAACGAAGTGAGGACTCTGCGACTCTCCCCGGATGGCCTGGCGATCTTTGACAGCGCCGGGGAGTTCGCGGCAGGCCAAGCGGTGACGATCCGCCTCAACCGGGAGCCGCAAGGAAATAACGCTCAACTCACGCGCGGCGCGTTCACCGATTCGCAAGGGCGGGAATGGCTAACCGTTAGCCTATCGCGCGCAGCTGTGGGCAGCATCGTGTTCGCCACGCCACGCCCGCGCAATCGCATCGCGGCTGCTCTGGGCGAGAATCTGACAACCCCGCTGGCGCAGTCCGCCCTGATCGGGACAGTTCTATCAATTGTCTTTGCCAGCCTCATCAGCGGGTGGATTAGCCGTCCGTTGGGCCAGACTGCCGCCGCCGCACGTGCTATAGCGGCTGGAGACTACAACCAACAGGCGCCGGAACAAGGCCCCACCGAAGTCCGCGATCTGGCTCGCCAGTTCAATCAGATGTCCAATCAAGCGCGGCAAGCGCGCCAGACTCAGCGCGATTTTCTTGCCAACGTCACACACGAGCTTAAAACGCCTCTCACTTCCATTAAGGGGTTTTCTCAGGCGATAATCGACGGCGTAGCAACGCGCCCTGCCGAAGCAGCGCAGGTGATTTTTGAAGAGGCGGAGCGAATGCTGCGGCTGGCCGAGGACTTGCTTGATCTTGCGAAACTCGAATCAGGCCAGATCAACTTGCTCCATGAGCCGATCGATGTGGGCGCGTTGTTGGAGAACGTGAAAACGCGCTTTGCGCTCAGGGCTGCCGACCAGCAAGTGACACTGGCCTATGAGTTAGTTTCGCTTCCCCCGATTATGAGCGACCCCGACAGATTGGCGCAGATATTCACCAACCTGATCGACAATGCGCTCAAGCACACCCCGGCAGGGGGGCGCGTGAGCATTGAAGCGCGCCAGAGTAATGACAGCCTTGAAGTCGTGGTTCAGGACACCGGGAACGGAATTCCGGCTGAAGACATCAACCGAATATTTGAGCGATTTTTTCAATCGGACAAGTCGCGCGCGCGCTCCGAGGGGCGGAGCGCCGGGTTGGGATTGACCATTTGCAAAGAGACAGCGCAGGCGCTAGGGGGCGACATCCGGGCAGAAAGCCCGCCGGGTCAAGGCGCCAGATTCGTCGTGACGCTTCCAGTAATATCCTCTGGTCACCCTGCCCGTATCAGAATCTCTTGAATCAAGAAAGCAAACCGAGCGCCGAAGCAATTATCGTCGAAGCAATGCCGAGCACGACAATCAACAACAACACCAATAATTTCAGCGACAGGGGCACTTCGGTGTCTTCAACTGGCGCATGGATATCGCCCAGATTAGTTTGGCTCGTAGTGAACTTGTCCATGACTGATCTCCCTGTGTGGAATTTAGAATAAACTTAGTTGTTTTGGTTGCTCGCGCTTGATTTCTGCTGGCTGTTCAACAGATTTCTCGGCGGGAGTATCCCAATTTTGTCTGGCCTCAGCCAGAATCTGCGGCAATTTCAGGAAATCATCCATAACCTCCTGCCGCAAGCTGGGTTGGTGCAAAGCCGCAGCCGGATGATACATCGGAACTACCAGCCGCTTGTCCGAGCGGCGTGGTTTGCCATGAATATGAGAAATACGCGCATCCGGGAACCAGCGAGCCATGCTGTAGCGCCCTAAGGTGACAATCACTTTAGGGTCAATCAATGCGATCTGACGATCCAGATATTCCGCGCAGGCGGCAATCTCGGCGGGTTCAGGATCGCGGTTGCCAGGCGGCCTGCATTTGACCACATTGCAGATGAACACATCCTCGCGTTTGAGCTTGATCGAGGCCAGCAACTCATTCAAGAAATTGCCTGCCGCGCCCACAAAAGGCCGCCCGGACTGATTTTCGTGAAATCCCGGCCCTTCGCCAATGAACATAATCTGAGCATGAGCAGGGCCTTCGCCGGGAACAGCCTTGACCCGCCCCGCGTGGAGCGGACAGCGAACACACGCTGAGACTTCCGACCCGATCTGTTCAAGACTATCGGCCATGCGCAACTACTCCTTGCTTCTGATTAACATGCAACCCCCAACGACCACAGGATTGATTATACGTCAATATTTCGCAATGTCAGAAATGAGCGCCAACTTTTGGCGAATTACGGTGAATGGCGACGCCTATATGTCAAAAGCTGTGCTTGCGAGCTTGCCTGCTCTCTGGGCTTGCCCCATTTTAGTGGACAGTTTGAATGTCCAAGACGAGATGCCGTTCAAACTCCTCAGGGCTGAGATAGCCGAGGGAGGAATGCAAGCGTTGGCGATTATACCAAACCTCAATGTGCTCGAAGATGGCGGTGCGAGCCTGTGCATGCGACTCGAAGGGTGCGGTCACACATTCAGCCTTCAAGGTGGCAAAGAAGCTCTCCATCATCGCGTTGTCGTAACAGTTGCCAGTGCGGCTCATACTGACCTGACAGCGGGCTTTCGTCATCAGCTTCTGATAAGCCAGGCTGGTGTATTGGCTGCCTCGGTCAGAATGATGCAGCAGCTTGTCGTCTGGGCAGCGAGCAGCAAACGCCATGTGAAAAGCGTCCTCCACCAGCGAGGTTTCCAAATGGCCAGCCATCGACCAGCCGACGACTCTGCGCGAACACAAGTCCAGCACAGAGGCCAGATACAGCCAGCCATCGGCAGTCTCGACATAGGTGATGTCCGCCGACCACTTGCGGTTAGGCTGCTCGGCCTTGAAGTTCTGCGCCAAGTGATTCGGCGCGACTGGATTGGCCGGGTCTACCTGCGTCGTCACTGGACGCCTGCGGCGCGGGCTTCTGCCCACCATCCCCTCACAACGCATCAAACGAGCCACCCGCTGCCGCCCACACACCACGCCCTGCTGTTTCAGAGTCGCGTGGATGCGTGGACTGCCATAGGTGTGGCGGCTGGCCCGATGCGCTTCTCGGATACGCTCGACCAACGTAGCGTTGGCTTGCGCTCGGCGGCTGGGGGTTCGCCGCCGCCACGCATAGTAGCCGCTGCGCGACACGCCCAACACTTGGCTCATCTGCTCTATCGAAAATTCTGGCATGTGGTCGCTCATGAACCGGTGCCGTTGCTCGGTTCCTTTGAGAAAATGGCGATGGCTTTTTTTAAGATGTCTCGCTCCTGGCTCACGATTGCCAGCTCGCGCTTAACCCGCCGCAACTCGGCTTGGGCCGCCATCAGATCGCTCGGTTCAAGGCTTTGCTCGGCTTTGTTCACCCGGTATCGCTGCTTCCATTTCGGTAGCAACCCGGTGGTGATCCCCAATTCCCGTTCTAGCGCTGCTACGCTTTTGCCGCTCCTTTCCAGCAGCCCCAACGCTTCCAGCTTGAACTCCTGGCTGTACGTGCGATACTTCCGTGTGCCCATGCTAACCCTCCGATACACCCCGCTACGGGGTTTCAGTGTACCCCTTCTTAGACACTTTTTGTGTCCACTGAATCGGGGGAAGCCCACTCTACCCTACACCACGACCGGGAATCTACTTGACAACACGCCTGGAATTCCAGTAAACTGTCACATAATTCACAGATCATATGGCGATGATTGAGAGGAGTAAGCAGGCACGCGCAGATAGAGACGGATGGGCCACAGGCTGAAAGCCCCCTCTGCCAAACTTGCTGAATGTCACTCAGGAGCCAATACGCTGAAACCGCATTGCTGCGAGTAAGCGTGTTTCGGGATGCGCCCGTTAGCGCGCTAGAGCGTCGTCGGCCTCATCGCTAGAATCAAGGGGAGGCTGGCGGAACTAAGGTGGCACCGCGCGAAGGCTTGCTCCTTCCGTCCTTAGACGGAGGGGGCTTTTTGTTTTCCCTGAAAGGGGGTGATGGGTCGATGTCAAACGTTGGCGAGGATGGCGTTGCGGGCATTGCCCACATCATCCCTGTCGCTAGATTGAACTCATGGCAATCAGAAAGTATGAGGAAATGACATGCCGGAACAAGAAATGCCAAAAACGTATGACTTCAAGGCCGCTGAGGAACGGTTGTACACATGGTGGGAAGCAAACGGCTGGTTCAAGCCCGAAATCGCAGGCGAAGACGCCGAGCCGTATGTGATCAGCATGCCGCCGCCCAACGTGACCGGGGCGCTGCATCAGGGCCATGCGCTGTTTGTGACGCTGGAAGACCTGATGATCCGCCATGCCCGAATGCAGGGCCGCGCCGCGCTGTGGGTTCCGGGAAGCGACCATGCCGGGATAGCCACCCAGCTACAGGTGGAACGCCTGTTGGAAAGCGAAGGCACGAGCCGCCAAGCGGTCGGGCGCGAAGAATTTTTGCGCCGAACGTGGGAATGGAAACACAAGTACGGCGGCGAGATCACCCAGCAGCTCCGGCGAATGGGGGCAAGCTGTGATTGGGATCGGGAGCGCTTCACGATGGATGAGGGTCTCAGCCGCGCCGTGCGCGAAGCGTTTGTGCGCTGGCACGAGATGGGCCTGATCTATCGCGGGACGTACATGATCAACTGGTCGCCGGGGCTGCAAACCGCCGTCAGCGATCTAGAAGTGGAACGCGAAGAAGAGCAAGGACTGCTGTATTTTTTCAAGTATCGTATCAAGGGCAGCGACGAGTTTATCCCGGTGGCGACGACCCGCCCGGAAACCATCCTCGGCGACACCGCCGTCGCCGTGCATCCTGACGATGATCGCTACAAAGCGTTGATTGGAAAGACGGCTCTCGTGCCGATGCTGGATCGAGAAATTCCGGTGATCGCCGACAGCTACGTGGATCGGGAGTTTGGCTCTGGCGCGCTTAAGATCACGCCCGCGCACGACATCAACGACTACGACATTGGGCAGCGTCACAAGCTAGAAACGATTCATATCCTGAACAAGGACGCGACGCTCAACGAGCACGGTGGTCGGTACGCGGGGATGGATCGGTTTGACGCGCGCAAGAAGCTGTGGGCCGATATGGAAGCGGCGGGGCTGACGATCAAGACCGAGCCGTATACCCATATCGTGCCACGCTCCCAGCGCGGGGGCGAGCCAGTGGAACCCATGTTAAGCACGCAATGGTTTGTGGATATGTCTGGCCCGGCCTCGCTCGCGCTCAAAGCCGTGCAGCAGGGGGCAATTGAGATTGTGCCAGAACGCTTCGCCAAAGTGTGGGAACACTGGATGACTAACATCCAACCCTGGTGCATCAGCCGCCAACTATGGTGGGGACATCGCATCCCGGTGTGGCATTGCGCCGATTGCGAGCATATGACGGTGGCGCGCGAAGACCCGACTCAATGCGAGAAGTGCGGCTCGGCGAATATCGAACAAGACCCGGACGTACTGGACACCTGGTTTAGCTCCGGGTTATGGCCGTTCAGCACGCTCGGTTGGCCCGACGAAACACCTGATCTCAAACGTTATTACCCGACAACCATGATGGAAACCGGGTACGACATTTTGTTCTTCTGGGTGGCGCGCATGGCGATGATGGGGCTTTCGCTGACGGAGGAAGCCCCATTCAAGACCGTGTACCTGCATGGCATTGTCAGAGATGGCAGCGGGCGCAAGATGAGCAAGACGTATGGCAACGTGGTTGATCCGATAGAAGTGATGGATCAATACGGCACTGACGCGCTGCGCTTCACGCTGTTGACCAGCGGTTCGCCGGGCAACGACATGAATCTGGCGATGGAACGCATCGAGTCCAACCGGAACTTTGCCAACAAAATCTGGAACGCCGCGCGCTTTCTGACCAGCAACCTTGAAGGCGAGGCTCCCACAGGCGCGCCGGCCCGTGAGGGACTCTCGCTGCCGGATCGCTGGATACTCAGCCGACTGCACCACCTGATCGAAAGCGTGGATCGGCTGATGGAAAGCCACAACTACGGCGAGGCAGGCCGCCAAATCTATGATTTTCTGTGGGGCGAATACGCCGACTGGTATATCGAGATCAGCAAGATCAACTTGTATGGCGAAGACGCGGCGGCGCGATCACGGACGCGGCATGTTTTGACGCACGTGCTGGATCAGTGTCTGCGGATGCTGCACCCGTTTGTGCCGTTTGTGACGGAGGAAATCTGGCAGCATATTCCGCACGAAGGCCCGGCCCTGATCATCGCCAAGTGGCCGGAAGCGGACAAAGCGATGATGAATGACGAGGCTGAAAGCCAGATGTCTATGCTGATGGATTTGATCCGGGGCATTCGCAACGCGCGCGCTGAATACAATGTGCCGCCAGCGCGGAAGATCAGCGGGATGATTCAAGCAGGAGAAGCGGCTGAACTCATCGGGACTCAGCGCGATTTGTTTGTCCGGCTGGCAAATGTGGACGGAGAGTCACTGGAAATCGCTGCGCGCTTAAAAGCCACGCCGGATCAAGCGGCGAGCGTGACGGTGGGGAGCGTGACGGCGTATTTGCCATTGGCAGGACTAGTCGATTTGAGCGCGGAAATCGCCCGATTGCAGAAAGAACGCGAGAACATCGCCCAGCAAATCGCCCGATCCGAGGGGCTACTGGCGGGCGAGGGGTTCGCCCAGCGTGCCCCGAAAGAGGTAGTGCAGCGCGAGCGTGACAAATTGGAAACCATGAAGGCAACGCATGACGCGCTGGAAGAACGACTCAAATCGCTTGGATAGCGGCAAATTTCAAGGAAGGGTATGGGGCGACCCGGTGGGTCGCCCCTTGTATATTAAGGAAAGGGTGTATTCTCTGGGATACACCTGGTCAAGCAGGGGGAGAGGGGAACCTGTGTCGCCCCTTAGGCCACAAGAGCCTGTCGCGTAGATCAGGCCCTCTTCCCCCC